>Ga0224495_10002952_pt1 | contig 10711 bp, 8 predicted proteins | sample SF_Jul11_sed_USG_FD_168128 | JGI IMG/M metagenome (GOLD analysis project Ga0224495, IMG submission 168128) | Sediment microbial communities from San Francisco Bay, California, United States - SF_Jul11_sed_USGS_4_1 | ecosystem: Environmental > Aquatic > Marine > Sediment | place: USA: California...
TGGGCACCCGCCGTTGCCACACAACCGACCGCACAACGTGTGTCGGTACAAGTTCCACTGGAAAGCGGGCATTGTTGGTTATAAGGGTCTAACTGGTGCCAGGATGAGCTAAGCAATATCCCGCCTTCCTGATAGTTCATCGGTTCAATGTCAGATTCGAGCTTCTGCTGGAAAGAGGTCGCATCGACTTGCAGCTCATTCCAGGCATCACGGTAGTTGACTTCGAGGATTTTAGCCATTACATCGTCAGGTGGAGCATTCAGCTTTCTGGCCCACTCGTCAACTCGGCCAAGTATTCTCTCCATACGACCCTTTATGAGGTCGGTCATACCTTCCTGTGAATCCGGGTCCAGGTTGCAGGTTGCTGAGTACGCCTTTACCGGCGCGAGCTGCTTGTGAAGGGAGAGCACGATGTAGCCTTTCGGGAATACACGGCAGAAATAACCGAGTGTTCTCTGGCCGCGTTTGAATTCCTGTATATCTTCCACATAGGCATTGTTGGCATCACCCCAGGCCCCTTTTTTCTCTATGATCAGGCTAATCCAGTTGTTTGCTACGGTCAGGGCATCGTTGACAGTGGCTTTCTTAGCCCGAAGGGGTATTGTCAAGCCTATAACCATCAGCATGGCAACCAGGATTATATTTCTAAACTTTTCCATGTTCGTTACTTCCTTATATTACTGCAAGGTCACAAGCACTAATATTTGTCCTTTTTGGCCTTTTTCCAGAGACTCCATTGCCTTTCCCAGGATGGCACCCTGGGCAAGTGCATAATCCACAGCCTTCATAGCATGGCCCGGCGTTGAAGATGTAGTCAGCAAATCGCCCGGCTTCACAGCTTCTGCGGTCGCGTCCACTTTGCAATAGACTCTGCCCGCCAGAGCGACATCGTAATCAAACTGCCCTGCCCCCAGACGCACACCAGAGCCCAGGCCTTTTGCACCGGCCACAATACCTGCTACCTTTGTATCATAGGAGGTATTGCTTAGAGTTAGCTTTCCGGGATTATCAGCGTCGATGATAAGAACCGAGCCTGGCCCGATTTTGTCCCGGTCGGAAACATCAAAACCTTCAGCATAATCAAGGCCGGCACCAAGTTCCATTACCTTGGTGGAGCCATCATAGATATTTAGATTCCCATTGATTTTTACATTGCCTACGACAGTCAACTGTTCATCCGGAAGGGTCGTACCGATGCCGATCCTGCCGTCATTTTTAACAATTAACTTCGTGCTGCCCGAAACCCGTACTTGAAACGGATCAGCAAGGCCCGACTCCTGAACAAACAATTTCGCATAGGGATATGCATAGCCAATTCCGAGCATACCCTGATTTGTAAGCGTCATTTTTACCGAACCACCCGTTATCCAATCATAGTTTCCGGAAGTTTTGTTATTGAAAAATTCCCATTTCCCCTGCTTACCGGCGTTGGCCGAACCGTATACCGATATTCCGGCATCACTTGCGCTGCTCGTGCCAAAATACAGATTCTCAGAACCGGTGTTATCCAGATTGTGTATCATTGCGGTCACATCATTAGTCGTATTATCCTCTATATGAAGTTTGGAAGATGGACTCGTTGTTCCAATGCCGATTTTGCCGGAGGTATCAAGCGTCATACGATCTATGTTGTTAGTCCTCAATTTCAGGTTGTAATTGTTGTATGATCCGATAGTGATGTTAGTGCCATATCCCAGCATTCCCTGCGCCGCGGCTGAATTTCCCCACAGGATACTTCCCGCCACGTCCAGCCTGGCGTTAGGACTCGTTGTTCCGATGCCGACATTTCCTGAGGGAATCGAATACATATTATTTCCTGAGAGCATCCAGTCGTTGTCCGTTTTGGCGTTCTGTGCAAAGACCGCGTATGGGATTGGCATCACTTCCTGCCGTGGACTTAGAGCGCTAAAGTCACCGGTACTGCCGCCGGGCCTCACCGCAATTTGGAGCCAGCGGGCATCGCCATTGAAAACGCCACCGAAATCCAATACCGCAGTGAAATAGCCTTCTATTACATCAAGGTCGTTTACATCATTCGTACTTCCCTGCTGGGCGCCTGCAGAGGGATCGTCGAAAAGCCTAAACTCAAAGTCATACAGGCCGTCTGCTATGTTATTGGCGTCTATAAGCCGTCCCTGGTAGGTAAACGCCGTCCCCGATGGAATTGCCCCTGCACGCCGAGCCGGGCAAACCATCAGGCCCACAGCCACAACCAAAATTGCTAATATTTCCGCCCGTTTCATTTTTTATCTCCTTTTGAAGAATTTCAACATATTGTGGTGTACCTTTTGCTCGCTATTATTTGCTTGAAAAACTTAGCTGAGCAGGGACAATGAAAATGCTATTTTCACCACTTCCAGACCCCCGGCAAAGCCGGTTATTGTCTCATAATTATACTCTATTTTGTGCCAAAAGTCAATAAGATTCGGGGGAAATAGCGGCTTGAACTCCCTCCTGAGTCCGCTCATATTCTCACATTTGACAATAAGAATTACACAGTTCGGAGCTGTGCCCCGACGCACTTATCGAGGTTCCTGACAATATCGGTCTGAAAGCGGTCGACCGTCTCATGGGTCAATGTGCCATCCTCATCTCTAAAGCGCAGCGAAAGCGTAACACTCTTTTTACCGGACGGGACGCCCTCTCCGCGATATATCCCGACAAATTGAATGTTTTCAAGCTCAACCGGGGCCTTGGTTTTGATTGCTTCAATGATATCCGCCCAACAAATTTTTTCATCAACAATAATCGATAAGTCACGCTGTATTGCGGGAAATCTGGGTATGGGTTTGACCTTGATGGCATCCTGCTGCAGAGCCAACAGCAACTCAAAGTCGAGTTCCGCGGCACAAGGTGCAAGGTCTGTGAAATCATATTTTTCTTTAACCGCCCTGCCGACCATCCCTGCAACACCAGCGACTTTTCCATTTACGAGGATTTTGGCGCCGGTTTGTGCCCAGAGAATGTTCTCAGGAGCAAAATCAGTTTGAGCTTCTCTATCAACAGTTTTAATCAGGCCTTCAATAACGCCTCGCAAGTCTCTGAAGTTACTGTCACAGACCATAGCCAGCTTAGTGTTTTCGATTGGCAGGACGCCCTTTTTGCCGGCAGGTACAAAGGTGTCGGCAATTTCAAATATCCTGCAGGGCAGGTTTTTGGCATTTACGTTTGTTTTGAGGACGGTCAGCAACGAACCGATGAGTGTTTGGCGAAGCAGATTCGCGCTTTTCCTGGTAACATCTTTTACACCTAAATGCCCCTTAACATCGCTCTGAGTAAAAAGCCGGGCAGCAGAACCGTCAACGAAACCGACATTAATTGTTTCGTAAAAGCCACAGCCGTTAAGATATGTTCCAATCGATTCTATCATTTTCTGGCGATTATCGACGGGTATTACTTCGATGCTGATTTTGCTCTCCGTCGGTATTTTATCGTAGCCGTATACACGTGCGACCTCTTCAATTAAGTCGACTTCACGATAAATATCACTTCGCCATGAAGGCAACGAGCAAACTATCAAATCTTCTTTAGCCTGCGGCTGGAAAGTCAACGCCGACAGGATTCTTATCACTTCTTCAGAGGGTATTTCAACGCCGAGCAGCTTGCTCAACCGCGAAAGCCGCAAGGACACTTGTTTCTGCTTTTTTCTTTCAGGATAAACATCAACCACACCCTTTGCCACCCTGCCTCCCGCTATCTGTGTAATTAACTGTGCAGTGCGTTTCGAGGCCCAGTCTACCATCTCAATATCTACAGTACGTTCGAATCGGTAGGACGCCTCGGAAGGCAGAGCAAGTTTTCGTGAGGTTGTGCGGATACTGACCGGGTCAAAGCAGGCATCCTCCAAAAGAATCGTCGTTGTTGTGTCGCTGACCTCGGTATCGAGACCACCCATAACGCCGGCTATGGCGACAGGACCTTTAGGGTCAGCAATAATGAGCATATTAGGATTCAGCTCGCACGTAGTGCCGTCGATGCTGACTATGCGTTCGCCGGCAGCAGCTTTTCGAACTATTATTTTGCCGTCTGTGATTTTGTCATAATCGAAAGCATGTGGCGGCTGACCGGTCTCTATCATCGCGTAGTTTGTGGCGTCAACGACATTATTGACACTGCGCAGGCCAACGGCTTCGACTCTTTTGCCAAGCCAATGCGGCGAAGGTCCAATTTTGACACCTTCAATAATCCTTGCGGTATAACGGGGGCACAATTTGGGCTCGGCTATCTCAACGCCGGCAAATTCCGTAACATCTTTGCCTGATTCGTCCGGCGAAACTTCCGGCATTTTTAACTCTTTGCCAGTTGCAGCAGCCAATTCCCGGGCGATACCGAGCAGGCTCAGGCAATCGCCTCGGTTGCTGGTTACTTCGACATCAAGCACAGTATCGTCACCGATATGTTCTATCCCCTCGCAAGGGAACCCTAAATCGCCCAAAACCTCAACGACTTTTTCGGTGCCAAGCCCTGTTTCAATATAATCACTTAACCAATTAAACGAAACTTTCATAAGAAAAGTGCCCAAAAAAACCATCAATTCTGCAATAAAATAACTGTCAGAATCACTTCTGTCAACGCTTTTGACTGTATATTTTGATTCACACCTGATGAATAGATATACTTCGAATCTGGAAAATCTATGAATGAAAGATCATATAAACAGGAGAATGAACAATGAAGAACAGCCGGCGCGATGGTCTTGTGGCTATCCCAGACGGCCCGGGCCGGGATGTAACGGTCAACGCGAAATGGCTTTCTGCTGCAAAACGGCAGATAAGTGGACGTTAAAATAGCCTTGTGGTTATAAAAATGGGCGATAGAAAACTTTTGGCTGTTATATAGCGGTGTTTTCTTTATAATATGGCAATAAATCGGTATTCAATAAATAAAGGAGATGTATCATGACAAGATCCAGTTTGTTCGCTGTGCTGGTCGTTATTTCGATTGGGAGTCTGTTGTTTAGCGGCTGTGCGAGCCAGAGTGAGGCGGGCACAAAAATCGCATTCGCCCGTACTACAATCGACGTTGGAATTGTGGTAAGCAATGTGGAAAAATCGGCGGAATTTTATAACAAGGCATTGGGCTTTACAGAGGTTCCGGGCTTCGATGTGTCAGCGGAAATGGGAGGCGGCTCAGGGCTGACCGATAATCAGCCTTTCAAGGTGAGGGTTTTTGTGTTAGGTGACGAGCCGACCGCGACCAAAATCAAGCTTATGCAATTTTCCGAGGCGCCGGGGAAACAAGTTGACCACCGATTTATCCATTCGAGCCTGGGTTACAGCTACCTGACGATATTTGTATCCGATATGACCGCATCAGTAGAGCGTGCCAGGAAAGCCGGCGCAGTTATTGTAAAAAAGCCTTACCAACTCGGCGGCAATAATTATCTGACCCTGGTTAAGGACCCCGACGGTAATATTATCGAGTTTGTGGGCCCCGCTAAAAGTAATTAGCGATTGTCGACCTTTCTCTTCGCATCTTTGTGTACAAGTATAAGAGGATTTTTTTGGGCGAAGGACTATCGGACAAAACCTTTGAGTGTGAAGCGAGAATAAAGTCATGATTATATACAAGCGTGAGGCGATATTTAATGAATGATATTGAGCGATTTACAAAACTCATCACAGGTGGATACTGCTGCATATCCATTGTCACTTATGAGGAGCAGTATGCGCTCGAGATTGTGCGTCAAGCGGCCCTTGGATTAAACCGAGATTTGTGGATATGGTCAGTTGCCGGGGGGGTCCGAGACGGCCTGCTGGCTGAGAGTCTTTTCATAGCTGATACCGAATCACCCGCGGCCGGGCTTCGTAACTTTACAAATGCCAAAGAAGGCTCCATTTGCGCAACGCTCGACCTTTCTGAATATCTTAAAGGTGGAATGACGCTGCGTATTTTGCGTGATATTGTAGAGCTTTTCAAGAAGAACGGCAGCGCGCTTGTGATGATTGACAAAGATGATCAATTGCCGGACGTGATAAGGTCTTTTGCGAGGCCTTTTGAGATTTCTTTTCCCGACAAAGAGGAATTGAAGGAAATTATACGCAAGACTCTGCAACGCTTTCACCGTAAGAAGCCCATCGAGATCGGGATTTCACAGAGGGGTTTTGACACAATCGTTCGCAATCTCAGCGGTCTGACCCGACGGCAGGCCGAACGAATTATCGTTGACACCGTTACGGAAGACAGGCGCTTTGACGACGATGATATAAATGATATCATTGCGAGCAAGCGGCGCATTATTCAGCGGGGAGGTTTGCTCGAGTACATTCAAACTCCTCTGGATTTGAGTGAAATCGGCGGCATGAGGCGGTTGAAAAAATGGCTTGAAGAGCGGAAGAACGCTTTTACTTCGGAAGCCGAAGAATTCGGCCTTACGGCACCCAAGGGAGTGTTAATGCTGGGTGTCCAGGGTGCGGGCAAGAGTCTATGTGCAAAGGCGATAGCAACGGCCTGGCATCAGCCGCTGTTGAGACTGGATCCGAGCGCTTTGTATGCCAGTTATATTGGCGAGTCCGAACGTAATCTCCGTGATGCACTTCGTCAGACAGAGGCAATGGCGCCTGTTATCCTGTGGATAGACGAAATCGAAAAGGGTTTTGCCTCTGCGGCCAGCCAAAGTACCGATGGGGGTCTTTCCAAGAGGATGTTCGGCACTCTTCTAACCTGGATGCAGGAGCACAAGGCACCCGTATTTGTCATTGCTACCGCCAATGACATAGAGGCATTGCCACCCGAATTGCTTCGTAAAGGCCGCTTCGATGAAATATTTTTTGTTGACCTGCCTACCGAAGCGGTGCGCAAGGAAATATTCGCCATTCATTTGAGGAAACGGGATCGTGATCCGGAGAAATTAGATCTGGATAAAATGGCCAGGATTTCCGACGGTTTCAGCGGTTCCGAAATAGAACAGGCGATTATTTCAGCCCTGCACGAAGCTTATACCAGTAAAACCGACATTAATACAGATGGGATACTTTCGGCGTTGAGAACTTCTCCGCCGCTTTCGGTCACAATGGCTGAATGTGTCGAGTGCCTGCGTGCCTGGGCCGAGGGCAGATGTGTCCCGGCAGACTAAAAAATATGCTGTTCGACAAATATTATCCAAACGCAGGGCAGCAGATAGAAAACATTTTAAGACTGAATTTTGGCCTTTCATCTTTTTGCTATCTCTATATAATTATGGCTATTAAAACAGCTTAAATATTACAGGGATTTCTATTATGGGAAAACGCAATTTATATGTTTTAACAATCATTGGTTTTGTTGCCGTGACAATCTTTAGCGGATGTGTCGACCGGAAGCTGACAATCAATACGGAACCTCAGGGGGCGATGGTTTTATTAAACGATGAGGAAATAGGCGACTCACCCGTTACGGTCTCGTTTGAATGGTACGGTGATTACAATATCGCAATTCGCAAAGAGGGATTTGAGACGTTAAAGACCCACCGCAAGCTAAAAGCGCCGTGGTATGACGGTTTTCCGTTCGATTTTTTCGCCAATACACTCAATCCGGACAGAATCGTCGATGAGTACGAATGGACGTTCGAGCTTGAACCCAAAAAGGAAATAAGCCGAGAAGAACTAATCGAGAACGCCGAGGAACTGAAGAAACAACTTTGAAAAGAAGAATGCGCAGTAAGCAGCGGAAAGTTTTTCGAGATGATGTTGCCAGCTATGGGCGTTTGGCTAAGGAAAGCGGGTTTGATTTGAGGGGTTGTGTTTGAGACTTAAGGTTCACACACAAATTCTTATCGCGATAGTTTCGGGGACAATGGTCGGACTTGCGCTGGGGGAGAAAGCTGTTCATCTCAAGGTCGCGGGGGACATTTTTATACGGCTGCTCAAGATGATTATCATACCGTTGATTTTAGCATCAATGGTAGCGGGGATAGTAAGTCTCGGCGATATTCGCAGATTGGGGAGGATAGGTCTAAAGACGTTTATCTACTATACGGCCACGACACTACTTGCTGTAGGTGTGGGTCTGGTGTTAGTGAACGTTATGAAACCGGGAGTTGGTGTCGATATGGGTGCCGAGGCGGCAGTTGATATGGCAGACAGGGAGACACCGTCAATAATCTCGATAATCGAAGATATTATTCCGGAAAATGTGTTCGCCGGCATGGCAGAGAACAAGGTGCTGTCGGTCATATTCTTTTCTTTGCTTTTGGGAATTGCCATCAGCAGTACTGGAGAGAAGGCCAGGCCGTTGACCGCTTTCTTCGAGAGCTTAAATACGGTCATGATGAAAGTGACAGATTGGATTATGCGGCTGGCGCCTGTTGGTGTTTTTGCGCTGATAGCTTATACGATAGGGACGATGGGACTGTCTGTTGTGAAGCCGCTGGCGGTGTATATGGTGACGGTGGTATTGGGTTTGGGTATCCACGCATTTGTAACGCTGCCGGTTCTGTTGATTCTGTTTGGCAAATATTCGCCATTTAAGTTTATAAAAGACATGTTCAGCGCAGTTGCAACGGCCTTCAGCACGGCCAGCAGCGCGGCGACACTGCCTATTACGATGGAATGCCTGAGGGAGAATACGGGTGTTTCGAATAAAGTGGCGAGTTTTGTGCTGCCGTTGGGCGCGACGGTGAATATGGATGGTACGGCTTTGTATGAGGCGGTAGCGGCCATGTTCATCGCCCAGGCGTACGGCATTAGTCTTAGTATCGGGCAGCAATTAGTTATTATGCTGACGGCGACATTAGCATCAATAGGAGCGGCGGCGATTCCGGGGGCGGGGCTGGTGACAATGGTCATAGTGCTGAGGGCTGTTAATTTGCCACTGGAAGGAATCGGCATGATTTTGGCAGTTGACAGGATATTAGATATGCTGCGTACGGCAGTCAATGTTTGGGGGGACGCGTGCGGGACGGCTGTTGTTGCCCGGCTGGAGGGTGAAGAATTGAACGATAAGGCCCCTAACAACCAAACAGGTAAGAACTAACCCGGAACGCAGAAAATTTGAAGGCACAACTTTAACTACAAACACCGACCTATTAGCTGTAATTCGGAACATTCTCTGCGCCAAAATAAGGCCGCTGGCGGTATGAGATTATCGGCCTTAAATCGGCCGCGAGGTCGATGCCAATTCAGAAACACACTGTTTTGCCTGCGAGATGGGCGATAAACAGGCCTTTGGGCCAGAAGAAACAAAACAGCAAAAAAGAGATTATGTGGGCCAGTTTGCAAGTCGATAGATAATGGGATAACCGTTTTGCAAACGGGTCGCAAAACGGGGGTCCCTGACGCTGCATCGAAGGCCGATAGGCAGCGATTGTCAACTAATTGACTGAAGAAATTAAAGAACAAATATTTGAGATGGAGAGATGAAAATGGCACAGATTCCCACTTTGGATTTGGAACAATACGAACCGGTCATTGAGGAAGAGATCGGTGTCGTAGACCGTATCAAAGGCTCTACACGCTACGCGTGGCTTGGTAGTGGTCAATGTGGCGGAAGATTAGTAAAGTCTTTCTATGACCTGGGTTATAAGAAGGTCATAGCCATGAATACGGCCTACCATGATTTGGATATGCTCGAGATTCCCGTAGAGCAAAAATTCTTAATGGACATAGGCGAGCTGGGAGCAGGTAAGGACATAGAAAGAGGGGAGAGGGCAGTTCATCAGTATCAGCAAGAAATTCTGCACCTTGCCAGGCAAATAATCAGCACTCAAGTGGACCATATCATGGTCTGCTTTGGCGCCGGTGGAGGTACGGGCAGCGGAAGCATTATTGGCTTGATCAATATCGCCAAAAGATACGCCCGATATATCGGATTGCAAAATCCCAACAAGAAGGTTGGTGTAGTTATGACTTTACCAACTGTAGGTGAGGCAAGCTCCCCATTAGTAGCTGAAAATGCATATACGGTGGCCACGAGGTTAGGTGAACTGGCATCGGCAGGAAAAATATCCCCTCTTATCATTGTAGACAATGACAAAATAAACAAGATGTACCCCGGATTGACGGTAAAGTCATTCTGGCCGAGTATAAACAACACAATCGCCGGCCTGTTTGACATTTTCAACAGGATCAGCGATCTGAGCACGCGTTACACATCGTTTGACCCTGTAGATTATCACAGCATCATAGAGTCCGGCGGATGCACGATAATGGGCCTGACAAAAGTCAAGAAATTCGACGAGAAGTATGCAATATCCGAGGCAGTTAAAAAAAACCTTCAGAAGACATTGCTTGCGAGTGGATTCGATCTGTCCACAGCCAAACTGGCAGGCTGTATAGCTGTCGGCGGAAAAACATTAATGAACAAAGCCATCGGCCTGCAGGACAACATCAACTATGCGTTTGACGTCTTGTCAGAGATAACCGGGCGGGCCACTATCCATCGAGGGATATACGAAGACGACAGAGAGAACTTAAGGGTGTATACGATTATCGGAGGCCTTGATAGTCCAGCCGGCCGGCTGGAAGAACTTAAAAGCTTCACTGCTGTTGATGTTCATTAATAAAGTTGCCGACTCTTTGTACATGGCTGAAAAAACGATACTGATTCAAGTGCTCAGAGCAGGTGTTTAACAACAAGCAATTATCAGGACCAGCATGAGAGAAATGGCAGAAAAACCTATCAAAAAAGAAAACAAGGCTGACAATGTCAGCGTGACCGGCGTGGAAACAAAAGAAGCGGAACTTATCCGCGTCATCGAAAAAGGATGGACCCATAAACCTTTTGTTCAACAGCC
>Ga0224495_10002953_pt1 | contig 10710 bp, 11 predicted proteins | sample SF_Jul11_sed_USG_FD_168128 | JGI IMG/M metagenome (GOLD analysis project Ga0224495, IMG submission 168128) | Sediment microbial communities from San Francisco Bay, California, United States - SF_Jul11_sed_USGS_4_1 | ecosystem: Environmental > Aquatic > Marine > Sediment | place: USA: California...
AGACATCAACATTACGTTCTGTCCGGGTTCAAGGCCCATCCTGCTCATGAAATCCTCATTTATCCGACAGACTCCTTTGCTCACGTATGCTGATCCCCTGATATTCAGCCTTCTTGTGGATTCGTAGGATGCGGCATAGGCTGGGTTCTCCTGTTTCAGTCGGTTGACGACATATTTCCTTATCTCTTCAGTGCTCATATCCTCTTTTGGCTTCACTTCTGCCGCAATCATCGAGGCGATCGAGGTAGGTACGCCTGAGCATTCCATCGATCTCTGAATTTTGGATCTATCGAATTCCTGCGGGATCCCCATTCTTTTCCTTATCTTCATAGATTAGAATCCCCTCCGTTGATGACACTGTAATTATTACTCCCGCTAGCACCATAATAGTTTCCCCGGTTGGACTGCAACTGGTCGTCAATCGTCGATGAAAGCTAATTGCTAACGGATTGGTGAACTACTGGCCGTTTATGGATGCTGCTTTGGCAATCCCAAACTCATTCTCAATGACTTCCCTGAACCTGGTCTTTATCTGGGCGGGGGCTTTCTCCACATACTCTTTTGCCTCAATGTTCCCGGATTGGCGCATCTCGCGAACGAATTCTATGATATTGTATTCCGTCAGAAGCTTTCCAGTCCGATCGTAGAAGTTAGATGGGAGATCAGCCCATATCACTGCGTTGATCTTCTTCGATCTCGCCCATGAGACGATGGGTCTATACATGTCAGGAATCACATTACAATTCCTCTCGCCGATATCAGGTCTCACGTATCCGATAAATTCTATCTTGCACCCTTCTCTTCCAGCCAAAGCCTTTATCGCGTCGCTGAGCAGATTGTACGGCGTCTTGGTCCAAAGTACTGGCACGTACCTGCTACCTTCATATGGCACTAATGTCAATCTCTCTCTCGTAGAAAATATGCCTCGGGAGATTCGTGCAAATTCGATGGGGAGCATTGGCCCATCGTAATGCCACCTCCCTTCGACCTTCATGGGCTCAGGGCTCCATATAAGGCCGCCCCAACCCAAGACAACGATTTCAAGCTCGTTCTTAGGCATATGCTGGCGAGATTATGATTCGCATTAATAATATCTTTCGAGGAGTAGAGGAAAAAGCGAGGAGATGTCATGATCAGAGCTGGACAAAATATTATTGAACCCGTCCGAGAATATTATTAGAGGGTCATGAATGCAAAAAGCAAAGGTCGCCATCGCACTCAATCCTTCCAGAATCGAGGGGACGATTAAGACTGCCAATCTCATCGGCTTGCCCGATTTTCAGGATATGGTCGTGTTCATAAAGCCGAACTTCAATACGGCTGATCCTCCGCCTGGCTCCACCCACATTGATAGCTTAAGAACCGTCATCAGGATAATAAAAGAAGGAGGACCCAGAAGGATAATCGTCGGCGACCGAAGCGGTCCTACAAGCACCCGGAAGGTATTCATGGAGAAGGGAATCCTTGAACTATCCGACGAGCTCGGATTCGAGCACATGATTCTCGACGAACTGCCGGATGAATATTGGGAAAAATATGATCCGCCGGGTAGCCACTGGAGAGATGGGTTCTATTTTGCAAAACCTGCAATTGAGGCGGACGCCGTTATTAGCCTCTGCTGTCTGAAGACACATCGATTCGGCGGATACTTCACAATGTCTCTCAAGCTCACGACCGGTCTCGTCCACAGGAAGAACATGATCGAACTGCATTCCTCGGTAAGGAAGCAGAGGATGATGATCGCAGAGATGAATTATCCCTACAGCCCCAAGTTGATAATAATGGACGGAGTGGACTCCTTTTATAAAGGAGGACCGATGAAAGGGGCGTCGTGGAAGGCTAATCTGACCTTTGCATCTAAGGATAGGATAGCCATCGATGCCGTGGGCCTTGCAGCGCTTAAAATGCATGGCACGACACGGCACATTCAGACCAAGCCGATTTTTGAGCAGGACCAGATACGGCGAGCCGTTGAGTTGAACCTTGGCGTCTCTAGCCCGCAGGAAATAGAAATCGTGCCGGTGGATGAGGAGAGCAGCGACGTCGCATTGAAAATTGAGAAAATTCTGAGAGCTGGCTGATTTCCAGCTCCCGGCTATTCAATAGAAGGGAGTCGAGAAGAGGAATTCTTCATCGACCATTACAGCCCTCTTTCCGAGCTCCTTGAAGAACGGCTCTGGAGTTATGCAGGCCTCCGGCGGCAGGGTTCCCCGTTTCTTGATCTTACCCGTGACCATCCAATTTGCGGTGATCGATGGGGGTACAGCAGTGTCTCTGCCCGAGGTTATCCCTCGCTTCGGGTCGTTCCAAGTACGCACATAGTAAGTGACACTGGCTGGCCTTCCTCCTTTTTCACCTACGCAGTCAACTCTGAAAAAGTCGAATTCGTCGAGCATGCCGCTCGTCTTCCTGGAAGCCGCGAGGGCCTCGAGGTACATCGAGGTGATAAAGTCCTTCGGTGAGATTGCGGAATCATCGACAGATATCTTTTTATCGCTGCCGAACCCGAGCTGAACGAGCGTCCTGAATGTATTGAAATCATTCGCGGGGAAACCGATTCTGAAACAGACGTTCTTCAGTCCCTTGCCTATGTATTCTGCCATCGTCGCAGTCTCAGAGTGCTTGATATAATATGCAATCACTTTTCCTGCTGGATGGGGCATAAGGACCTCTGTCTCGCCCGATAATACAGATACAGGTTTGTGCTTTCCGTTCTCAACAATCGTCGGTTTCTGGGTAAGCTCATCAATTACAGTCCTAACAGAATACGCTGGAAACGCGGCGTCCATCGTCTTCTGTTTCGTGCCCCAAGTGCAATAGATGTTGACCGTCTCGATCGAGTCGAGCTTCTTCGCACCTGCGGCTCCGCATATGTTGGTTATGCCAGGAGAACTCCCGATCCCTAGAACGCAGGTGACACCGGCATCTTTGGCTTTCTTGTCATATTTCAACTGTTTGAAGGTATAATCATAAAAGCCACCCAAATCTGTGTAGTGAGCGCCTACATCGATTGCAACGGGCATGATTTTGATGTTCAGCTCATACCAGGTACTGTTTATCACCACATCGACATCCTTTGCGACTTTCTTCAATGCAGAGGAGTCCGTCGCATTGAGTTTGATCGCTTTGACATTGCCTCCCTTCATGGAAGAGGCGATCTTCTTCACGCGCTCCAGATTGAGATCAGCCGCTATGACCTCCGCATCATAAAAATCGACCAGATCCCTTACAGTCATCGCTCCGATTTGTCCAGAAGCTCCAATTACCAATGCTTTCATGATCTCGACCTCGTATTTGCCAGCTTAATCCTCACCAGCTCAACAATAGGCGAGAAAACGTAGTGCCATAAATTGATTTCGTAAACAATGGTCTAATGATTCGAATAATATTCTATTCTGCTTGGCTTTTCAATGAGAGAAATAAAATAAAGGAGAAATCGGGGAGAATATGTTCCCCTCTACTCCATTCGATTTTACAGGTCGAGATTCGTCACTTTCTCCTCTTCCCCTCTTTCACTGAGGTGAAGAAATCGTGATGGTCTTCTTCCTGCTCGAGGATCTCCTCGAAGATGAATTTCGTCGTGTTGTCCCCTTCTTGTTTGGCCACCTTGATTACCTCTTTGTAGAGCTCTATTGCCTCGAGCTCTGCCTTGATGTCGTTGTCTATCATCGGCCACAGGCCGCCGCCCACTATTATAGGCGTGGGCTTTGTAGTCGGAATGCCTCCAAGGTACCAGAGTCTTTCCGCGATCTTCTCCGCATGCTTCATCTCTTCGATGGCTATATCCTCGAACTTATCGCTGACTGCAAAGTGCTCAGGACCTGCCCATTGAACGTGTTGCCACATGTACTGGACAGATACCTGTATCTCCCTCGCAATCGATTTGTTCAGCAAATCCAACAATTTTTTTGATGTCAGACTAACTCCTCCCTCTCCTGGTCGGCATGACTGAAGATTAGAGATTGCCATGCATTACCAGGTATATGCTTGAAACAATAGAGTGATGCATCATTAAAATTCTTTTCGCATGCCCCGCCTGCTCAAGTCATCTATTGGGCCAGACAAATATCGGCTCTACCTCTGTCTTTTACCGTGATTGCATTTTATTCCGGTCGTATCATGGCACCTATTGCAGGAGACGCAGGTGGCATCCTCCTTTCTTCCGGCAATGAGCTTTGCGACAATGTCTGGTTCCCTGATAAGAGGTCTGCTCATTGAGATCATGTCGGCAAATCCTCCTTTGATCATCTCTGCCATCACACCTATCGATCTTAATCCTCCGACGAGCATGACCAGGCACTCGACGTGCGATTTAATCGCTTTACTCTGTTCTTTGAAATATGCCTCTTTCTCACCGACGATAGCTTTCTGGCACGTGACATCTATGGGGGCTTCTTCTATCCCTCCGCTCACTTCAATGGCATCTATCTTCTCCTCACAGAGTATCTTTGCGATTGCGACCGCCTCCTTTTCTTCGATGCCTCCGTCCACGCCATCGAAGGAATTCATCTTGACAGCAATCGGATACTCGGGGAACAGCTTCTTCGCTCTACTCAGAATCTCAACGACGATCTTTGAGCGTCGTTCAGTATCCCCTCCCCAGTCATCCTCTCTTCTGTTTAGAAAAGGTGACAGGAAGCTGGATAGAAGAAAGCCGTGTGCACAATGAATCTGAACGCCGTCGATACCGCACCTTCTCGCCCTGTCAATGGCTTTGAGATAATCATCAATGACTTCCTGGATTTCCCTCTCTGACATCTCCTTGGATATGATTTCGGTCTTGGGGATAGGAAGTTCCGAGGGAGATAGTGGTCTCGGGTTTTTCTTTGTGGGAAATGCATGACGCCCCGTATGCACCAGCTGAGCAAAGAATGTGGAGCCGCACCTGTGAATACGGTCGGAGATCTCCCGATAGGCGGGGATCACATGGTCTCCATGCATACCCTGCTGTCCCTCAGAGCCCTTTCCCTCCGATGATATGTATGAATATCCGGATATGATGAGTCCGACTCGGCCAATTGCGAGGCGCTCGTATATGTTACCGATCTCCTCCGTCGGAGTACCGTCCGGAGATGCTAGCCATTCATGCGTAGCGGATCGGACAAATCTATTGCGAATTTCTGCGGATCCTATTCTGATCTTCTGATCGAGCAATTCTGCTTCGCTGTCATTCATAATGATTGAATCGATTCTTTGATGATAATGATTCCGCACATAGAAGGTAAAAATTATATCGGAATTCATATAACAATAGACTGTGCCCAGATGATCATCCGCATATGCATTCCGAGCGAAATGCCGGGCGGGCTGGATTCCGATGTTAGCAGATCGCTCGATGATTCGGACGTTTACAATTACATCGACATGGATGATAACGCACATCCTCCGAAGATCGAGCTTGCGTTCCAGCGATACAGTTGTCAAGGAGTGGCATGTCTTGATCCGATTGAGGCGATTGCGAGGAAAGGAGTGGCGGCATTGGTTGTCGCACAAATAGGTCCGGATTATCTGTTCCGATTCCTCAATGAAGGGATCAGGGTGTTCGCTGGAGCGAGCGGCAAAGTATCAGATGCGGCAACCCAGTTCTTATCCAATGAGCTCAAGGAATTAAGCAAGAAGGATTTTTCACAGGCTCATTCGAAGAAAAGTCGATGACGGAAAGAAGGAATCGAAAAATAAGAATTGGAGGGGCGCTTTGCGCCCTAAGAGGTTTAAAGGTTCTTCAGAGTGCCTTAAGCTTTGAGACGAAATCCTCATTCTGCTTTGCGAAACGCTCGCATATTCTGGATATCTCGCGCTGTATGGTCTTCCATCTGTTGGAGACGTCGGTATAGAATTGAACCATCTTCTCTTCGAGTTCGATTGCCATTTTGACGGGATCTGAGATATTCAGATTCGGTTTGTATTTCTTCGAATCGAAGTCGGTTATTGGCTCCAGAATCTCTTCCCTGAGCTTCTCTCTCCTCGCAAGCTCCAGTTCGTCCAGTCTTTTCTTGTGCTTCTGTGCGAGGGTAGAGAACAGTTCTGCCGCGGCCCCCGAGACACCTTTCTGATACAGCTCCAATGCTGTCTCTTCGAAATCTGTCGAGAAACGGAGGAGCGATCCGAAGTTACTGCACTCAGAGAACTCGCACTTTGCCATCATAACCACCTAGTAATGACTACCTTCCTGTCGGTGAAGAAATTGATTGCATCTTTTCCCTGACCATGGAGAGTACCGAAGAACGAATCCTTGTACCCTCCGAACGGGAAGTAAGCCATTGCCGCGACGATTCCGATGTTTATCCCGATGTTACCAGCCTGAACACGATATCTGAAATCCCTTGCCCAGCGACCGTTCTGAGTATAAATGGATGCCGCATTACCGAAAGGGCTTTGGTGGATCAAATCAATCGCATCGTCAAAAGAGTCGCGCTCTATGATGCTGACAACGGGTCCGAATATCTCTTCCTTTGCAATCGTCATGTCGGGTGCGACATCCTCGAAGATCGTCGGGCCGATGAAAGCGCCGTTCTCGTAGCCTGGAACCTTGATGCCTCTTCCGTCAAGCACAAGCTTTGCGCCTTCGTCGATGCCTTTCTGGATGTATCCCAGGATCTTCTTCTTCGCTGCTTGCGAAACTACGGGTCCCATGTTAGTATTCTCGTCGAGACCGTATCCGACCCTGATCTTCTTGGCGCCCTCGATGAACTTTGGAACGACTATATCATATGCCTTCTTCCCAACCGGAACCAGATTTGCGCCCGCAAGGCATCTCTGACCTGTGCATCCGTAGAAAGATGCGAGCATGTTTGCGACCGTCTTGTCCATTACGGCATCTTCCATTACCACGAGTGAATTCTTCGCTCCACCCTGTGTCTGGACTCTCTTTCCGTATTTCGAGGAATTCTCGTAGACATATTTTGCGATCGGTGTCGAGCCGACGAAGGATATTCCCTTGATCCCCGGATGCTCCATCAAAGCGTCGGCAAGCTCGTGGCTACCGTTGACCATGTTGACGACTCCCGGCGGGAAACCGGCCTGGTCGATCAGCTCAAAAATGTAATTCATCGTTATCGGCACTTGTCTGGAAGGCTTGACTATGTATGTGTTGCCGGTTGCGACTGCATAGGGCCAGAACCAGAATGCTATCATCGCTGGGAAGTTGAAAGGACAGATAGCTGCAAAGGTTCCCAACGGAGATATCACAGCGTCCTCGTCAATCCCTGATGCCGCTCCGTCTTCGAGATTGTACCCCATCATCAATGTTGTGACGCTGGTCGCACACTCGACATTTTCAATCGTTCTCCTTGCCTCTCCTCTAGCCTCATCGATTGCCTTTCCCTGCTCCTGGGTCATGATCCTTGCAATGTTCTCGTAGTTCTGCTCAAGGATCTCCTTCATTTTGAATAGCACTCTTGCTCTTGTGACCGGGGGGGTCTCTCTCCACGCCTCCCAGGCTTCATTCGCAGCTGAAACTGCTTCATCGATCTGCTTCTTCGATGTCATCGGGACCTTCGCGATGACCTCATTGGTAGCCGGGTTGACGACGTCGTTGTATTTGTCAGCATCAGCCTCAACCCATTCACCATTGATGTAATTCTTGAGGGCCCCGTAGTTCTTTTTTACTTCGGGTAGTAATGCCATGTTAGCAAGACCTCCTCTTGCTACTCGGCGCTATACAGTCTAATTATAAATCGGTTGCGTCGTTGGACTTTTTCCATACGAAGAATCGGTATCAGAATATCCAGACAGAATCGCAACGACAAGAGACGAAGCCAGTATATTAATTTAGCAAATCATGAAAAATGATTATAATAATCAATTTTGGCACTGTGTTTTTGCTTTCTGAATGCCTTTTTCAAACACCTGTATAAAAATATTTCAATTTGAAAAATATTGCTTAAAAAGCTCCCTCGATATTCTGTGAAATGGAATAGGTATCCTCAAAATTCAATAATTATGCAAATCAAATTGTGTGCAATCTAATTATGATCTTTTAGAGAAATTAAACATAGGGGATATTGCAATCAGGGATGCCGGGAACGGACATCGAAATATCGTAGAATAGAAAAAGTCGTCATTTCCGAAGACAGTATATACTCCAGTATCAAATCTGATTCCACCCGGGGCGGGACTGCTCCGAGGAGGGATGCACGATGCCGATGAGAGATGTGAGCTTGGACTCAGTAAAGGAGATTGCATCGAGGAAAGGACTCAAGCCCGGCAGGATAAGAGGAACGGAGGAACTTCAGCTCACAAAGGGCAACAACCCTAGAGTGGAAGTTATTGACTGGCTAGAGTTTGAAAACATACTCGAAAAGAAGGGCCTGACGGTAAGGGAAAGCGGCGGCTTCATGAAGATCATGAAGAAGTGATCGCTTCAAATCTCCTGGAAATTGAAACCCCTTACCCCGCAGATTTTTACATTGATTAGTTGACCTGAGTGATCTCTCTCTCGATCAGGGAGAAGTCGCGTTGATCCATTGTGAACGGATTGACTGAGAGTACGAGAAAGCCCTTTCTGAGAAGCACCTGTTCGTTGATCAGCTGAATGAATCTCAAGACGCTCTTGAAATCGTTCTGGGAGCACATGTACTCCAATCCCTCCAGAAAGATTACACCGCCGCTATGATTTGACAGGAATTGTTGAATCGCTTCAGCGAGGACAGGGAGGTTGTTTGGAGAAATGAATTCGATTTCCGACTCCTCGCTATCGGCCTCGCTCAGCTCGCTTTTCGTCAACCAAATCATCGATCCTTTGATATCGAAGCGCGCTTTCAGCTGATCCGGATGCATTCTGCTTATCGAGAGGAGTCTCGAGCCGGAAGCGATTAGCGATCGCACTATATTCGGTGCTTTCTCCGGGCGCTCCTCACGGATGAGGATGCTCGTCCCGGGATTCAATTCGATATTCATCGGGATGAGCTTTCTCGCCTCCTCCGACTCCTCCGTGAACAGCTTCCTGCCGAGCGCTTTCTCGATCTCGGCTATCTTATCCTGTATCTTCTTATCGAGGACTATTTTGCCGCTCTTTACCATTATCTGGAGTTCCCTTGGAGTATAACCTCTGCCCGTGAGTTTCGAAAGCTCTTCCCAAGCATCATAGAGTCCCTCCTTGTACCCCTTGATGTACCCTCTCGAGAACTCGCTGTTTTCTCCCATCTTTCAACCTTCGACCGTCTCTTGTTATTATTTCAGAGATTATAATATCGTTCTCTTTCTATTTGGCATATTCCTGGGCTGGGTTCTCAAGCACCAGTGATTGTCATATCGTCGACCATGAAATATGGAAGTACTGTATCAAGAATGCTTTCGGTCTCGCGCGACAAATGACTCAGCCTCAAAAGCACGTCGAAGACATTCCCTGATATCATGGTCTCTCTTACTATGTTTGACCGTATTCCGTCTTCTATCTTCTTGCTCATTTTCGCGACGCCCGAGAAATCACCAGAGACAGGATCGACTCTTCCGCTGAATCTCTGAACAAACAGCCCTTGCTTGATTTCCGAGGTCATCTCATCGAGCGATTCTGTACCGTTGCTCACCCATAGGTTGGTCGAGTCCACCTTCGGAATGCTCATGGGTGTCCCCGAGGCATGACCAGTGCTCTCGATTTTCTCTTTGTTCGCTGTGTATTGATTGTACAGGAATGCCTCTAATTTGCCATTGGAAATTACGGGAAGTCTCTGATGTGGAACTCCTTCCCTGTCAAAAGAGGAACTGGAAAAAGCCCCTTCAGCAGTCCCATCGTCTATCACATTAAGCAATTTGGACGCGACAGCCTCGCCCCTTCTACCGATGAACCTGCTGACCCCCTTTTGTACGTTGTTGGAATCTACAGAGAAGAATATCGGAGAAATCAGTATCTCAATGGCGGCGATAGGCGCGATTATCAGCGAGCCTTTGCAACTTTCCATTTGCATAGGGTAAAGAGAATCGATCACTGATTCTGCTAGCTCCCGAGATATCTCTTCTGATCTATCTGCGCCAAGCGACCGGTATCCGTCCATTCGATAATCAGCAGGGGACACATTCGTCCCTTCGATCGCATGCGTCCCGATGTCGAAATAGGCTGCTGTGAATTCCTCTGAGCCCTCAACCCCATTGGAGTTTGCAATAGCCTTCTCCCCCGTCATCACATGATATCTGGCGCTTTCGATGAATATGCGGTCGTCAACATCCAGACCCGCGGATAGAATATTCTTGGCTTTCCTGATGACCGAATCCTCCGACATCTCGGCAATATTCTTGTCATATAGACCCCCGATCTTGCGAATTTCTCTGACCTGAGGCAGGGCGTTGAATTCGTCCATCGGAGCGTTCTTCGAAAGGGAGATTGCATTCCTCACAGCTCTCTCAAGAGCGTTCTTCTGAAGAGTATTCACAGAGGAGAAGCCTAGAGATCCGTTCTTGAATACGCGGATGCCAACGCCTGATGCAATGCTGGTCTTCGCAAGCTTCATCTCATTATTCTCTGCGCCCGCCTCGATAGATTTCTGGCGACCGGTAATGACCTCTGCCTCCTGAGCACCAAGATCCAATCCTAATTTGACAAGTTCATTACAAATCTCGAGGAGATCTTCGCCCATCTCATTGACCTCCCAGCAGGGTGATGCATCTCAGATATCCGCCTCCGCCGTCGACCTTTGCTAATTGTCCCTTCCCGCAATATCCGAATCCCATTTCCCATTCGAAGTCCTTTGTGATTGCGTCAACTGTTGCCAGAGC
>Ga0224495_10002954_pt1 | contig 10704 bp, 10 predicted proteins | sample SF_Jul11_sed_USG_FD_168128 | JGI IMG/M metagenome (GOLD analysis project Ga0224495, IMG submission 168128) | Sediment microbial communities from San Francisco Bay, California, United States - SF_Jul11_sed_USGS_4_1 | ecosystem: Environmental > Aquatic > Marine > Sediment | place: USA: California...
CGCAGCAGGACTGCGGTGGTGAAGGCGGCCACCGCGATGCAGGCGTCGATGGCCACATAGAGCCCAACGCGCAGAGTGCGCGGGCCGGCGAGAAGCCGGTCGAGTGTCGCTGCGAGCAAGTTGTGCATCAACAGTAACCTACCTGAATAGGACGCCAAGGGTGCGCAGAATCGTTCTCAGGTCGCCAAAAAAGCTGCGTGTGGCCACGTAGTCCCGATAGTAGCGCAGCTTGGCGGGCAGCACCTGGCTGACATAGTGCTCCTCCGGAATCTTGGTCTCTCGCAGCAGTCCCTGCTCATCCCGATACCGGATCGATGCTTCATCGGTGATGCCGGGTTTGACTGAAAAAATGATGCGGCGATCGTCGTCGCTGTAGTGAGCAACGTACTGCGGTACTTCGGGGCGCGGGCCGACCAGACTCATATTTCCGATGAGCACGTCGATGAGCTGGGGCAACTCGTCCAGCTTGTATTGGCGAAGAAAACCCCCGAGGCGTGTGATCCGCGAATCCGCGCCGACCGTGAGCTTTGGGCCCTTCGCTTCCGCATCCACGACCATCGTTCTGAACTTGTGAATCCTGAAATGCCTTCCGTTCTGTCCCACCCGGACTTGCCTGAAAAAGACCGGTCCGGGACTGTCGAGCTTGATCAATGCCGCGAGCAGCAAGAACAGGGGGGACAGGAGGGCCAGCCCGGCGAGCGAAGAGAAGAAATCAAAAAGGCGCTTCGCCGCCATGTCAGCGTGCGAGGAGCGCGCAGACGGCCTCGATCACGCGCTCCTGATCGGCCTCGGTCATGCGCGTGTACAGGGGCAGACTGACCGCACGCTGATAGGCGTCGAGCGCGTTCGGAAAATCCTCGGGCTGAAGTCTATAAGTGTCGCGCCAATACGGATGCAGATGCAGTGGGATGAAGTGCACGCTGCAACCGATGCCGCGTTTCGCCATTTCCTCGATGAACGCGTCGCGCTTGATGGGGGCGTCATCCGTAAGACGGATGACGTACAGATGCCAGGCGTGGACGTCGCCGTTCAGGGGTTGCGCCGGAAGAATGAGAGGAAGGTTCGCGAACGCGGCATCGTAGCGCCCGGCCATCTGCTCGCGCTTCTTCTGGAAGGACCACGCCTTCTTCAGTTGATGTATGCCGATGGAGGCTGCGAGGTCGGTCAGGTTGTACTTGAATCCGGGCGCGATCACTTCGTAGTGCCAGGAGGGCGCCGTGGAGGTGTACCGATCGAAGACGTCACGGCTGATGCCGTGCAGGCGCATCGTCCGGCAACGCTCGGCGATTTCCGGCTTCCGCGCGACCACCATGCCCCCCTCTCCGGTGGTGATCGTCTTGGTGGCGTAGAAGCTGAATACGGTAACGTCGCTCTCGAGCGTGCCGATCAATCGCCCATTGCTGGTGGTCGGCAGGGCGTGGGCGGCGTCCTCGACCACGGCAAGCTTCTGCGTGCGGGCAATCTCCTGTATCGCGCGCATGTCGCAGGCAATGCCGCCGAAGTGAACGGGGATCACGGCGCGCGTCCGAGGCGTTAGCGCCGACTGAAGCCGCGTCACGTCGATATTCAACGTTTTCGGATCTATGTCCGCAAAGACCGGGTGCGCGCCGAGATAGCGAATCACCTCGGCCGTTGCCGTAAAGGTGAATGGAGTCGTGACCACTTCGTCCCCATCCTTGACGCCCAGGGCTTCCAGGGCCAGGTGCAAACCCGAGGTTGCCGAGTTAACCGCTATGGTCTCGACCCTGCCTCCCAGCAGATCGGCGAAATCGGCTTCAAAGCGCTTCGCCTTTGGTCCAGAAGTCACCCACCCCGAACGGAGAGAATCGACGACTTCTGCAATTTCCGCTTCCCCAATATCGGGCAGCGCGAAGGGCAAGAATCTCATCACCATAGAATTAACAACTCATTCTTATTGTTAGCAAGGTAACTTGCCCCGGAGCCGTAAGGTGTCTTGAAGACAAAAGTATTCGTTCATGTTTTTTGAATCCAGCAAAGCAAATGGGTGCGCAGCATCGGCAACGCATTAAACACGTGATACATCGAGGGATGCACCCGCACGACCCGCCGCGAAATTGGTGGTGCCAACGTAAGGCGCTTTGCGCAGATTCGCCCCTGAGGGAACAGCTCCCGCACACGACGCAACGGAACGCCACGCACATCTGGGTTATACGGATTGTTGAATGTGAAGTCGTACCAAAGCACGCCCCCGCCGAGCTTTGCCAATGCCCACATCTTGGCCGCCAGACGAGCTTGAAAGGCATCGTCCAATATCGACGTGAATACCGTTGATTGATAAACGACATCGAACTGCTCACCACCAAAATCCAGGGCGGCAGCATCCCCGACCAGTAACCGGGTCGCGGCTGGCAGTCGTGCCCGCGCCTCCGTCGCGCGGTCTTCCAGCAATTCATTGCCGACCAGGTTTTCTGGACGGAATCCCAGCCGCATTAGATCGATCAGGTTGCCAGCCGAACCGCACCCCACTTCCAGCAATCGCTTGTTGTGCAATGGGAGCAAACCACTCCGGCTCAGCCAGTGGATCAACGCACGCTCCTTTTCGTGCTGCCCCATGTATACGGCAGGAGAGAGCATGCTGTAGCGGCCATCCTCATTCAATGCTTTCCTCCGCGCATAGCGCTCCACCATGGTATGCGGCTCCGCGTGACCATGGTCATCGCCTATATCTTGACTCATCTCTCATCCCAAAGAAACACGTCTCTTAGCGGCATGCTTCCAGAAATCGCTGCGCTAACACAGGATAGGTGTGGTTTTCCAATACAAATGTCCGCCCGCGCTGCCCCATCGCCTTGCGTAGCTCCGGGCTTAAGGCAAGCAGGTTGCGGACTCCATCTGCAACAGCTTGCGGATCCTCCGGTTTCACGGTTAACCCACAACCCGCTTCCGAAACGGGATCGTTGCCAGCATCAATCGCCATCAACACGGGCCTGCCAGCCATCATGTAATCCATCAACTTATTGGGTGCAATACCAAAGCGGAACAGCGGTTGACACTGAAATCCGACGTACGCCACATCAAACCACTGCAATAGCGACGGAATCTGTTCCTTCAAGACTGGATCCATGAAGCTCACATTACTCAATCCTTCTGCCCGCACCCGACGTTGCAACATGCTCTTTTCTGGACCGCCACCTACCAACACAAAAGCGACCCGCTCGTGATGCATTTGCTTTGCTGCGGCAAGTAACGTGCCAAGTGCGTTGGCAACGCCATGAGTTCCTGCATAGCCGACAATCGCATAACCCTCCGCCTTTAGCTTGGCAAGTCCATCCATTGTTGCTGTTGGTAAGGATGTCGGTTGCACAGACCACTCATCTGGATCAATCCCGTTGGGCACGATGTGTAGTTTATGTGGAGCCATGCCGTGCAACTCCACATGCTCACGCACTTTTGGTAACATCGATATGACGACATCCGCATGCCGATAAGCATGATTCTCGGCGGCCTGTGCCAGCATAATGAAAGGGTGCCACTTGGACATGCCGCCCAGTTCCATCGGCGATAGTGGCCATAGGTCATGTACCTCAAATACCAACTTAGCTCTGGCGAGCTTGGCTATACGACGTGCCGGCCAAAGGTCCATGGGGTACGTGCTGGAGGCAATCACCAAATCTGGCTTGAATTCCTGGGCCATTCTTCCTGCATCGCGCCACAAGGCCCAAATGAAGCAGAGCATGTTTTTCACGCGACCGACGCCATTACCGTGGTAAGTGGGCGTGGCGTACCAGCGGTAGTCGACGCCATCGATGCTTTCGTTGAGCACGTCACCGTCCAGCTTTGGCTGTTTCGCTCGGATGTGGGAGTGCGAGGCCGCAATAATCTGCACCTTGTGTCCCCCACGCGCCCATTCGCGCGCAAGGTAAAAGGGACGAAACTCCATTCCGTGTTGGATTGAGCCCGCATAGTGGTTGATGTACAGGATGCGCATTCGGACGGTTCTTTCCTGGCGGGGCTGAAATGCTCTTCCCCAATCTACGCAGACGACGCCATTTCAGCGCCGGCCCAGTAAATTTTGGGTCTTCAGGACGTCGTGTGGGTGAATTGAGGAGATAAATCGAGCTTTCCCATAGGGAAGACAGGTGTTCCCGGGGCGGCCTGAAACTGCGATGATTTCCGGATGGCAAAATTAGCGAAGCGACAACGGCGGCTGTCGGATACATATGCCTTCCCCGGGTTTCGTCCGCAAAGCACGGTGCGCGGTGTGTTCGGTGATTCCAAGGGGCGCGTCATCAGTCTTGTACGGCCCTCAAAAAAACGCTTTGTGGCGACTGCGGGCGAGCGCACACGGGCTGGTACGACCGGCGCACGCGCCAAGCGCGCGATCTCTCCAGTGGCGATACGCGCGCCTACGTCGAATTCGAGGTGCGGCGCGTACAGTGCAAGCGCAGTGGAAAAGTGAAGCGCGAGCGGCTCGCGTTTCTCGCCGACAACCCGTGCTACACCAAGCGCTTTGCCCATTACGTGGGCCGGCGCTGCCGCTCGGCAACGATCAAGGGCACTGCCCAGGAGTTGGGCCTGGACTGGGACACGGTCAGGACGCTGGAGAAGCAGTACATGGCGGCGTAGCTTGCGAAAGTGGGCAAGCCCGCCCCCAAGGCGATCGGCATCGGCGAGATCTCGATCAGGAAGCGCCATACCTAGCGCATCGTGGTGAGCGATCTGATTCGGGGACGCCCGATCTGGTTCGGGGGCGAGGACCGCTCGGAGAAAAGCATGGGCCAGTTCTACGGCTGGCTGGGAGAGAAGAAGAGCCGCGGCATTCGCCTGGCGGTGATGGACATGTGGAAGCCGTTTCGCAACGTGACGACAGCTCGTGCGCCGCAGGCGGCGATCCTGTTCGACAAGTTCCACATCATGCGCCACTTGGGAGAAGCGCTCGACAAGGTGCGAAAGAGCGAATACGCGCGACTCTCGGGCAAGGACCGGCGTTTCATCAAGGGGCAGAAGTACACGCTGCTCTCCAATCACGAGAACCGCACCTTGGAGGGCAGGCACTCGCTCAGGCTTCTGCTGGCAGCCAACAAGCGGTTGAATATCGCCTACCTGCTCAAGGAATCCTTCGGGCAGCTCTGGAGCTACCAGAGCGAGGCTTGGGCGCGGCGCTTCTTCGAGAACTGGCGGGCGAGCCTGAAGTGGCAGCGGCTCGATCCCTACGAGAAGTTTGCTGAGATGATCGAGCGTCATTGGGATGGAATCGCCGCCTACTGCAAACCGGAGAACAAGGTATCGCAGGGATTCGTCGAAGGCTTGAACAACAAAATCCGCGTCATCCAGCGACGCGCATACGGACTGCGCGACCAAGAGTACCTGCGGCTCAAGATCCTCACGTGCATGTTACCTGCGCTCTAAAATGCTCCAAAATCACCCACTCGATTTCCTGAAGAGCCTGAATTTTCACCCATGCGACGACTAGAGCATTCTCTAAGCCGGCAATTGTAGTCGACCAGCATGGTAGCGACGAGCCGCGCTTCCGGCAATACCCGGGCGCGCGGATGCAACACGGGCCGCGCATCGCCTGGCTGCCGCCGACTAGGGAGGCGGCCCGCTGCTTCTCGTCTGCAACGCAGCGCGCGCGAGCACCACCCGCGATGATGACGCGGAGAACTTTGCGTGCGTACGCACCTTTGCCGCAGATAAACTACTGGACATTCATCTTCTTGCGGCGTGGCGCGCAATGGACTCCGCATAGGTGACCTTCATGCTTTCGACACAGACGCGCCAGTTTGCATATTCCTCGACTATTCGCCGATTGGCTAGTGCTGCACGGGCGCGCAACAGCGTATCGTCAGCTGCTCTCTCAATGCATGCGGCAAGTTGCGCTACATCACCTGCGCGATAGAGCAACCCGTTCTCGCCGTCGCGTAGCCATTGGACATTGGCTGGAATGTCGGTCCCGATCGGAAAGCAGCCGCAGGCCATCGCCTCGTTAAGCGAGACGTTGTTGCCGTCGGAACGTGCCGGCGTGACAAACAGGTGGTTGGTGGCCAGCAACTCTGCAAGGCGCGCGTGATCGACATGGCCGTGAAAGGTCACGATCTCGTTTAGTTCGAGATCAGAAACTTGTGCCTCAAGCTCGGCGCGTAGCGGGCCCGCGCCGACTAGATCAACGCGAACTGCGCGACCCTTACGATGAACCAGAGCGAGTGCGTCGATCAATGTGCCAACCGCATACACCGGCGAGAAATTGCGCGTACAGACAAGTCGCAACGGTGGTGGTGCTGGCGGGGCTATGGCGGCCGGACGAAATCGACCAACATCTACCCCAAAAGGCACGGCAATAATGCGTTCGGCTGGTACGCCGAGCGCCAATACCGCGCTATTCATGTGTTCGGCGACTGTTGTGACTGCGTCGGCGCCGCGCACTGCGCGACTGGCAAGAAAGCGCGATAAGACCGACTGTAGTGGACTGATCAATACATCGCTACCCCACGCAGTAACTACGCGCGGCCGCAGCCCTGCGGCCGCAGTGAGGAAGCCGTAGCTCGTGAGGTATTGCGCGTGAATTACGTCGGGCCGAATGCGCCGTGCCAGTAGCGCGAGCGCCGGCAACGCAAGCAAATAGCCCACACGACCGAGTCCGCCGGTGGGTAGCTTGTGGACTTGTACGCCTGGAATCTCCGCTTCCCGGAAGCTTGCTACATGGACCTCGATGCCTTCGTCACGAAACTGCTCGGCCCATCGGCGCGTGTGTACGCTCGCCGCGTCGCTGACGTAGAGGATCTTCTTCATAGCCGTGCCTTGTCGCCATAGTCGCTCGAGAGCATCCCTAATTGCGGCGCAAAGCTTTGCATCATTCGGCACACGTAGCAATCAATAGAGGAGGTTGCAGGCGTGGTTGACGGCGAGCATCGAAATGCTCACAGGGCTCCGCCTCCGGTCACGAATTTGACAACGACGGAACTCGTCGCGCAGGGTCGACCTGGCCACCAACCCGCCGATCATGACAACATAACAGCATTATGTCGAGCACCCCAATTGCATTGAACGTATTGCCCTTGAAACTGACGATCAAGGCAGCAGTAAAGAGTGTGAAAACCACGGTGTTGCGTGGTCTGAAGAAAATCCCCGTGAGGAGCGCAAGGTAGACCAGCGATCCAATCAAACCGGTCCCGAAAAGCAGCTGGACGTATCCGGAGTCGGACTTGACGCCGAGAGGCGTAAAGGGTCGTTCATTGTTACCTATCAGCAAGGTCTTAGGATCATCTGGAAGGTAGTACTGCTTGTCGAATAGTGCCTCTGTGCTAGTGCCACGTACATCGCCAGATAGGATGTTTAGTATTTGCTTAAAAAGTATGACGCTCTCGCCCAAATCCCCGTCCGCCGAGATGCGCTCGGCCGCGATCGAAAAGACAATTAGCACGGTTGCGATTAGCGCACAAGCGGACCAGATCGCGACACGCGGACGCTTGATGGCTTGCATCAGCATCGCGACTAAGAGGTAGATGATCACACTGCGCCCAGAACAAAAGGCGACTACCAGCATCATGAGCGCAGCCACCGATGTACCGGCGATGCCGCTTCGCAAGATTAGGATCACCCCGAGTGAGCCGATGACCGTAGCAGCTGAGAAATATCCCGAGAACAAGCCCGACGAGCGATACGCGATGTCGCTCTCGACAAGCCTTTCAGCATGGAGTCGATCTAGCCATTCGCTCCCGGGAAGGGCTAGGTACTGGTATACGATGGCCAGCACATACACGACGAACAGCGTCCAAACCCAGCCAGGGTTAAGGTCTGAATTGGTGCGCGGAATCCATAGGAAGACAAGCAAAAGTAGTGAAATGCGTAAAAAGAAATAGGAGAAATACGGACTTGAAGCAAACGGGTTTGTCGCAAACAGCAACATTCCAGTACAGACCGCCACCCCAACGATCACAGCCCGTCTTTGTGTCAGCCGCATTCGGTCGACCATTAGGACAAGAATAAGCGCGTAAACCAAATCGACAACCACACCGAAGAGCGGGCCGATGACAAGTGCGGCAGTCGCCAAGAGGCTGACGTGCATTCGATTTCGCCACCCTTGAGGCACGCTTTTACTATCAACGGCAAGCATTGGGGTCAGGAGCGAAAGAGAAGTCTTCGTAGCTTCATTGAAGGCAGTAATACAAATAACAGCACTCGAATGAATCCGAGAAGGACCCTAAGTCCAGTTTGGCCGCTGAGAATCGCCTGCATGTACCCGTCAAATGCGGCCGCGGGGGAACCCGCAAGGAGGCACTGGTCAGCACGCCGACAAAGGCCCACGCCTCGCCAGAACTTCTTTGGATGGGATCGCGACACGCGGAGTAATGTCTCCGAGATGTCCTCCCGGACACCATCTGTTCGTGCGTTTCCGAGATCCCGAATCACGGCGATCAGCATCGCTTGCCGTTCCGCGTTGACCGCCGATACTGACGCTCCAGTCTTACGATGCCAATAGAGTGTTTGTTCCAGATTGCCTAGGGTACCCAAATCTCCGAGGCGCCAGAAAAAGTCATAGTCCTCGGCACCGTTCAATTCCACTCGGTAGCCTCCGACCTGCAGGGCCGACTCGCGCCGGTAAAGCGCGGAACCGTGGACGAATGGGTTGCCCATTGGAAAGAAGCGGCGAATCGATTCGTCGTCCTGCGGCAACGACGTCTGCCACAGAAGCTTGCCGTCAGCGCGACAGTTCCACGCCTGGGATCCAACTGCGACTAGATGCGCATCCGCGCTCATCGCCGCGACCTGGAGCTCCAGCCGACTCTTACAGGACCAGTCGTCGGAGTCATGGCGAGCTACGTAGTTGCCGCGGCAAAGCCGAAGACCGTAATTTAGCGCTCCGGCCAAGCCACGATTCGCCTCAACATATAGCCTTATGCGTGCATCGCGGGCCGCCCACTCAGCGTACCTCTTCTTGCGCATGATGATCTCGGATCCATCGTCGATCAGGACCAATTCAAAATCGGCGTACGTCTGCGCAAGGATTGAATTTATCGAACGATCGAGATACTCCGGCAATTCGTCCTTAGAGGCCATAAGTATCGACACTGTCGGGTTAGTGGCACTCATAATTCTTTTTTGCCCCCTGTGGGGGGCGCGGTGTCCCGTTTTCAATTGAAGGTTTTCGGGCGGCGACGTGCATAGGTTAAGCGGCTTTGACCTGCCGATCAACCTTTTGCTCGGTACGTTTGAGCGCATTATCGAGAATCCAGAGATCGCGATGACCCTGAATCTCGCGGAAACGCCGCTCGACTTCCAGGTAGGCAAGCGCCGCCCAGCGCTCTGAACCGCACCGGGTTTGCCGGAGACTCCGATTCTTGAGAGGATGGAGTCATGAACAAGACAAACAAGCGGTATTCAGCGGAGGTGAGGGAGCGGTCAGTGCACATGGTGCTGGAACACCAGCATGAGCACGAATCGCAGTGGGCGGCGATCGAGTCGGTTGCGGGCAAGATCGGTTGTGCGGCGCAGACGCTGTGCAGCTGGGTGCGCCGAGCGGAGCGAGACCTGGGCAAGCGCGGGGGAACGAGCACGGCTGAGCGCGAGCGGGTGAAGGAACTCGAACGCGAGAACCGGGAGCTGCGGCGAGCCAACGAGATATTGCGCAAGGCGTCGGCTTTTTTCGCCCAGGCGGAGCTCGACCGCCGACCGAAATGATGGTGTCGTTCGTGGACGAACACCGATCGCAATACGGGGTCGAGCCGTTTTGCAGAGAGCTGCCGATTGCCCCGTCGATGTACTACGAGGCGAAGGCGCGGCAAACCGACCCGAGCCGGCTGCCGGCACGCTCGCATCGGGATGCCGAGCTGCGCGGAGAAATCGAGCGCGTTCACAAGGCCAATTTCTCTGTCTACGGCGCTCGCAAAGTCTGGCTCCAGCTTGGGCGCGAGGAGGTCACCGCCGCTCGCTGTACGGTTGAGCGACTCATGCGGCAGATGGGCTTGCAGGGTGTGGTCCGAGGGCGGCGCTGTCGCACGACGATTTCCGGGGACAACGCACTGCTGCCGGGGGATCTGGTCAAGCGCGAGTTCAAGGCCGATCGGCCCAATCAACTCTGGGTAGCAGACTTCACGTATGTGGCGACCTGGTCGGGATTCGTGTACGCGGCCTTTGTGATCGACGTCTTTGCGCGCCGGATCATCGGCTGGCGTGTGGCGCGCTCGATGCGCACGGAACTCGTGCTGGACGCTTTGGAGCAGGCGATCTGGTCGCGCTGCCCGCCCAAGGGCGTGATCCACCATTCGGACCACGGCAGCCAATACCTGGCGATCCGGTACTCGGAGCGCTTGACCGAGATCGGCATCGAACCTTCGACCGGAACCGTCGGCGATTCTTACGACAATGCGCTGGCCGAAACGATCATCGGACTGTACAAGACCGAGGTGATTTACCATCGCGGGCCGTGGAGGACTCTCGAAGTGGTCGAATACGCCACCCTGGAGTGGGTTGAGTGGTTCAATAACCGCAGGCTGCTCGAGCCCATCGGCAACGTGCCGCCTGCGGAGTTTGAAATGCAGTATCTTCAGCAGCAAAGCGAGTCGGCCATCCCGGCCTGACTCAAACGAAATGGTCTCCGGCAAACCCGGTGCGGTTCAGTCGGCGCAGCGCGCTGCTTCAAGTAACGCCGCGGCATCGGCCGCATCGGTCTTGTTCCTCTTCACATACGCTCGCACGTAGGCCGCCGGCAGCAGCGTGACTTCGATACCCTGGCTCTTGAACCGG
>Ga0224495_10002955_pt1 | contig 10703 bp, 8 predicted proteins | sample SF_Jul11_sed_USG_FD_168128 | JGI IMG/M metagenome (GOLD analysis project Ga0224495, IMG submission 168128) | Sediment microbial communities from San Francisco Bay, California, United States - SF_Jul11_sed_USGS_4_1 | ecosystem: Environmental > Aquatic > Marine > Sediment | place: USA: California...
GTGAATCACGAATCAGGGATGCTGATATGGCGGAGGAAATGGTAGCATTTACTACGAATCAGATACTTGTACAGAGTGGTACGGCGATGCTGGCTCAGGCGAACGCCCGACCTCAAACTATACTAACCTTATTAAAGTAAGTTAACCCTGCTAAAAAATTGTGAGCGAATATTGTGGGACAGGCCTTTGGGTCTGTCCTTTTTTTTTAAAACGGAATATTTTTTTTTCTCATAATTTCGCGCGGAATGTCATATATATTTTTTATATTCTGCGCGAATTCATTTTCACAAGCACCAATTAAAAAAGTCGGAACCATGTTCGTGGTATGCCCTGCGGTAGATAGATCTTCAAAGTTTCCATGATCAGAGGATAAAACAAGTAACTCTTTTGTATGATCCATTTGTGACACAGCACCGGCAATGAAGCGATCAAGATCATTAATGACCTTCTCTGCCATTTTAAAGTCTCGTTCATGGCCAACTCTATCAGTAAAAAAATATTCGAATATGGTAAGATCATAATTTCTTGAAATCGTTACCAGTTTTTTACCGGCATTAAAAGGATCTTGCAGGGGAATTTCTGGTGCCTCTTGCTGTAAATACCAATGAGTAATATCCATATAAAGGGCTTTGTCGAGCAATACATCTTCTATGGTAAAGAGAGGTTGCCCTGTAGACAATTGAATCAAAGTTGAGGCAGAAAGAAATCGATGGTGCTTTTCTTTCGAGATCATTTCAAAATATCTTTTGGAATACCCATTTAATAGAGTTGCCTTCAGATTGTGATCGACAAACTTTTTTAAAATCGACTTTTCTTTGAGAACAGGTTTCAATGAAAAAGAGGGGAACCCGGCAATGTGTTTTCCGGTTATTTCAATGCTGTTAATTCCGGTAAATAAGGCTGTTTGCCCGGTTGCAGATTGGGGTAAGCCCGATAATCCCATGGTGGGATCTGTTTTTACAAGAAGGCCTGCAGGTAATTTTGCGGAATCATCTGCCAGTACCCTGAGCCACTCTGCAGGGTATCTGGCAAATGGATTTATGTCAGGGTTGTTATCCCCGAAACCAATCCCGTCAATAAATATAAATATTATTGTATCTGGATCAGTTTGATGTTTAAACTGGCTGCACATCCAGCTTGGGAATCACACTTTTAATATTTTTTTTAGAAGCAACACTTGCACTTTTTTTATTGCTTCCACCGCTTTTATTGCTGTTCCCGCTATTTTCATCAGTAGTTTTTTTTGCAGATTTTCCGAGAACTATTTCATAAACCTCAGCCCCGGTAATACTCTCTTTTTCCAGTAATTTCTGGGCAATTTTATCAAGCTGTTTTTTGTATTTCTTGATAAAGTTTTTTCCTTTGTTGAAAGCCTGGTCAATAATTTTTTTAACTTCTTCGTCTACCATACGTGCATATTCATCAGAGTGCTCATTACTTCGTCCGTAGTCTCTGCCTAAAAATACTGAATTACTGTTGGAACCACTGAGGTCAATAGGACCAATTTTTTCAGACATCCCCCATTCCGTGACCATTTTTCGTGCAATTGCTGTGGCTCTTTCTATGTCATTGGTAGCGCCTGTTGTAATATCATTAAACTGAATATCTTCAGCCAGTCTTCCGCCCAGTAAGATTACAATTTCATCGAGCCAGAATTTTTTAGAGCGCATATGTTTATCACCTTCAGGAAGGTGCTGGGTAATTCCGAGAGCACGACCCCTGGGAATAATGCTTACTTTGTGGATCGGTTCAGAGTTTTCTACCAATGCGCTGATTAAGGCATGTCCACCTTCATGGTAGGCAATAATTGCTTTTTCTGCATCATTGATAAAGAAAGATTTTCTTTCTGGACCCATCATTACCTTGTCACGAGCCTCTTCGAGTTCATCCTGGCCAACTTTTGTTTTATCTTTGCGCGCAGTCAACAGCGCGGCCTCATTTACGAGGTTTGCAAGGTCAGCTCCTGTAAAACCGGGAGTTCCTTTCGCAATATTGGTTAAATTAATATCACTTTGCAAGGGTACTTTTTTTGTGTGAATTTCAAGAATTTGGGTTCTACCCAGAAGATCTGGTGCATCGACAACAACCTGTCTGTCAAATCTTCCAGGTCTTAATAGTGCCGGGTCAAGAACGTCAGAACGGTTGGTCGCTGCAATGACGATAATTCCTTCATTGGTTTCAAATCCGTCCATCTCAACAAGAAGTTGATTCAGAGTCTGCTCTCTTTCGTCATGACCCCCTCCGAGTCCTGCACCCCTGAGTCGGCCTACAGCATCAATTTCATCAATAAAGATAATACAAGGTGAATGTTTTTTAGCCTGGGCAAAGAGATCTCTAACTCTTGAGGCTCCTACACCGACAAACATCTCCACAAAGTCTGAACCTGAGATCGAGAAGAAGGGTACACCGGCTTCACCAGCTACTGCCCGGGCAAGTAGTGTTTTACCTGTACCTGGAGTTCCTACCAGAAGAACGCCCAGGGGAATTCTGGCCCCAATATCAACAAATTTTTTAGGAGCCTTGAGAAAATCTACAATTTCTTTTAACTCGGTTTTTGCCTCTTCAACTCCTGCGACATCCGCAAAAGTTACCTTGTTTTTCATGTCAGGGTGCATTTTTGCACGGGATCTTCCGAAACTGAGAGCTTTGTTACCTGTTGATTGAATTTGTCTCATCATAATAAACCAGATAAATCCGATAATTAAAATCCAGGGTAATATGGCTATAAGTGAACGCATAAAAAGGTTTTCCTGCTGGGGAACTCCTTTAAAGTATTTTACCTTGTTTTTTCTTAAAAAATCAATCAGGTCATTGTCGCTATATGCAATAAATGTTACAAAGTTTACCTGCTCGCCGTTCTCATTCTGGAATTTTCCTGATATATTTCGTGTCTGTATTTCAAGTGGTTCGGTTTCTGTTGTTATAATATTACCGTTTTCCACCATTTGTAAAAAACGTGAATAAGAAACCTCTACGACCCTTTTTTGTTCTTTATTTAGGAGCTCTATCATTAATGCGCCCAGAGCCAGTATTAATAGAAGCAGTGCGATATTTTTTATATTTTTATTCATTGTTTGGTTATTCTCCCGGATATTCAATCATATTTGATATTTCCATGGGAAATTATTCAAATATATTGTATCATAATATATAATTAGCTCTGATTAGTCCAGAAAAATAGTTCATATAAAGTAAGATTTATGTATTGTTTGTAAATGAAGAGATGCGATTTCTACCTTTTAGCTTGGCGTCAAGAAGGGCATTTTCAGTATATTCAAGCAGTTTCTCTAAAGAAAATTCTACATTAAACAGGAGGGTTGCTACCCCAATGCTTAATGTTACTTTTTCAAAAGGAGAAGAGGAGTGGTTGATATTCTGTTTATACATCTTGTCGATGATCACCTGCGCAGCCTTTTGTGCATCTTCGAGCCTGGTATCAAGCAACAAGACTACAAATTCCTCACCTCCATACCGAAAAATATAATCAATGTTTCGCTTGAATTCACTCTGCAGCAGTTGAGCTATAATAGTCAAACAATGATCTCCACTTTGATGGCCGTAGGTGTCGTTAAATTTGTTAAAAAAGTCAATATCGATCATTAAGCATGAAAGAGGCAGTTTCGAGCGCACAGATCGCAGATATTCTCGCTCTAAAACCTTCATTAATGATTTTCGATTGTGAAGCTGGGTCAGAGGGTCGGTCATTGTCATTTTTTCGATCTGCTGCTCAAGTTTCTTCATTGCCGTGATATCTTTGTGAACAATCAGAAACAGGGTTCCCCATTCTGAGTGTTCAATCAACGAGACAGTAGTGTGGCACCACAACTCATCCCCGGAGTGTTTTATGAAATTGGTCTGGCCATCCCAGTAACCTTTTTTATGCATTGCTTCTGACATGGGTGCATCGACAGAGTCACGCGGAAAAAGTGGAAAGGGAGCCATTGTGTCCATGACATCATCACTCTCTTTAAAATTAATTTCGAACATTTCATAAAGTTTTTCATTGGCATATACAATTTTGGCCGTAGTAGTGCTGAAAAGGCAGATTCCGTCTGTGATGCTCTTTATTATTCGATCCTGAAGAATCAGATCGTTTTGCAGCTGTTTTTCGGTAATTAAATTTCGGAAGATACAAAGGGTTCCCTTCACAAAAAGAGATGAAGAGAGATTTTCAGCAAAGGTCATGAAAACAGGAAGTTTTTTTCCTTTCCGGGTATATAAGAAAGATTCCAGGTTTCTGAGATTGAGCAGGCTCTCCTGGTTTTGCAGTATTTTTAAGGTAATATCTGAAGAAATAATTTCACTTATGTGCTTTTTATTGAGATCACGTGCGGAGTACCCCAGAAGGCTAAGGGCACTTTGATTGGCAAGTTTAACATTCAGGTCTTTGTCAAATAAAATAATCATGTCCGAAAGATTGTTTATTATAAGTTCAAAAATTTCCACTGAAACAGATTTAGCAATGAGCTCTTCTGACAGCATATTCAATCCGCTTGTAATTGCGTCAAATTCCTCGTGAGCACTACCGACAGGCTCATTGAGGACTTCGCTTTCTGAGGAAATCCGGTTGATCATATCCAGAATTCTATGAAACAGATTTTCATCCATGATACTGAGGAGCTCCCGGGGATATTTTGAAATGATATATGCAGCCTGCAATAATAGTTTGAAAATAGAACAGAAAATTATTTTTTATTTTGTATTTACCAGTAAAAAAAAGAAACATTAAATTTCACGAAGTTCCATTATTTCTCTGAGCCATTGAATTGCATCATTTTTATTGCTGAAAAGTTTTATGGGTTTTGCGGGGTTGTTTAAACCAATAAAGAAATTGGCAATAACATTAGAAAGAGGGGTGGATGTAATCAGGGCAACACCGACTGCATTTTTTGAGGAACTTTGTGAGTAGAAATTCCGGGCATCTCTCTCAATGGACTTCATATTATGAAGGTCTATAATAACTGAAAACCGCTCATCATACAGGGTTTTTTCGAGATTGCGCCATAAAGAAACATGCTCCTGGGCATCTTTAAGGGTAATGTTTGCCCCTTTCGTGATTTCTATAAACAAAATATGGTCCGTATAAACTGCTGTAGAGGTACCGGTGATAATTTTGTTTTCCCGAATGTCGGTCACATGTCATTAAGATTTGCAAACTCTCTTCGTAAACTTGAATTTGAATGTGACCCGTAGATTGAAGAATTTCACTTTGAAAGATTCATGCAAAAAGGCTCATGATGGTTGGTAAAGATTAAGCGAAAGTGAGGGGCCTGATGAAGAATCTCAGATGCCCTATAATTCCACTGCCCCCCGCTCCCCCCGCATGTTTTTTGGTTTTTTTGGTAATAGTAATTTAAAGCGATCAAATAAACACATATGCGGGGTCCGCTTCCCCAAAGGTTTTATCACGGCAAAACGAGCGTTGAATAATACACTTTTCTGACATGAATACCTCTGTGAAATATGGCCTCTGGATTACTAAAAATATATATTTATTATATATGTATGTTATAAAGATTCCAAGCCATGAAACAGGGTGTGGCAATGGGTATAAAAAAGATGTCATGAAGCTGTTATTTTTATGATTTGGAGTTTTGTTGTTTTAAAAAACTTAAATTATGAGTAATAAGTTAAGTTTTCAGGTGAGTAAATATCTTGAGGAGACGCTATGAGACAATTTAAAAAAATACCTTTAACAGAAAGATTTGCTATACCTAAAATTTCTTTTTTACACTTACATGTCAGGGTATTGTTTCTTCCCCTGTTGATTCTTTCCATTATTTTTACCGCATGCGGAACCGGTGAAGGAGATGGGGAGGGTAATAACCGTGGCAGTCACTATACTGGTGCCAATTGTATCGCATCAGGTTGCCATCTCAATGGTGAAAAGATATTTACAGTAGCCGGCACAGTTTACCAGAGCGATATGGTTACACCCAGAGCGGGCGCCATTATAGTTATCAATAAAGGAACATATTCACGTTCACTGACAACCGATGCCAGCGGAAACTTTTATGCCTATGACGTCATTCTGGCTTCAGGTTCAATGACCAGCGCTTATGTCCAGGATACGGGAATTCCGATGAACTCAGCTACAAATTTTCCTTCAGGTTGTAACGGTTGCCATGGGGTAAGCACAGCCAGAATTTATTAGAAACTTTTTGGAACACACGTTGTTTAATTTTTTCAAAGCTGATCTTTGAGCGTTTTATCATGGTTAAATATTTTATTGTTAATCAGATTCTTTAAGCAAGAGTGTTGTAAGCCTCTGAATGAAGTTTTGGGTCTTATTATTGTTCTAATTTATAAAAAGTTTCTTATGTGCTTGTGAATTATTCCAGAGTGTAGAGAATCCAGTCTGCATGAAACATATTTTCAATGCTGATGCCTGCTGCAGTATCTTCGGAAGAGGGAAGTTGCTTTTTACTTTGCCTGAGGTTTGTCGTATCTGATTTATTTTTATCGTTTAGTTTATTGTTATCATCTGAAGATATTTTTTCGTTGATAGATTGATTTGTGCCCAAGGTGAAATCAAAAAGACAGAGAGTCCAGAGAGTTGCATTTTTATCTTTTTTTTTGTGAGAGCCTGCAGCAGCAAAGGAACTATCGGGTAGTTCATAGAAGGTATTTTTTCCCCGATTCAGAATAACAAGATCAGAGGAGTCCTTTTTATTTAAAAGAACAGCCCTGTATCTCTCTTCACCGGCACTATTTTCAGTGTAATTGAATTTGTAGTGGGTAAAAACAGAATCATTGAGCCTGCCATTCAGGGTAATAATAAGAAAAGGGTTTTTTGTATTTACTGTTGTCTTGAATTCGGCTGCTTCATTATTTTTTTTCCTGATGGAAATTTTTCGGTAGACCCCGCCCGGTGAGGTACGAGAGGTCACCTCAATCAGGCAATCTGAACATTGTGTTAATGTTTTATTCAATGAAGCATCATCCATCCAGGGAGCAATAGAAAAACTCCTGGTTGAACTGCCTGGTTTGTCAGATTGTAACTCTGCTGGTTGAAAAAAGAAGGTTGCCTTTTCAGGGGTTGCTGAAAATCTTTTCAGTATGAGCCTTTCGTCACGAAGGTTCAGGCCGCTGATGGAAATTTTTTCACTGTGCAGAGTTTCTGTTGATATTAAAAAAAAAGTAATGAAGAAAAAAAGTCTGATCTGAAAGTATCCCGGCTTTTTCTTCCGGGACTTGTGTTTTATCAGATACAGATCAAGATTTTTAATTAAAAAACTATAATCAGTAATTATTGAATATAAAAAATCTTTTGATCGGTTAATCATTGCTGTTATTAAAAAATTGATTCAGGCCGTGATATAAGATTTCTTCTTGTAAAATCACGAAGCCTGAAATCAGCCGGTGCTTCGGCGGCTTTTACCTGGTTATCTGAAGAGAGATTGATCGCATAGGTAGAGGGGTTGTTTATATCCTGTGCAGATGCATTTTGATAAAAGAGAAGGGAGACTGCCGCCCAGTCGTTAAAATCATTTAGTGTGGATGACGAAAGATTATCTCCCATCGGGTTCAGATTCCTTGAATAGGCTGTTGGGCTGATAATTCCGTCGCAATTGTAATCAATTCCGACTCCAGCTGTACCCGAGAGACCAATGGTTTCGAGTACAGCCGCTTCATTGATTGCCGGGTTGGTTCCATGAGAATAGTTCATTACGAAAGTGGTAGTAGATGGATTGTTGAGTACCTGGCTGAACGTTTTACCACAGGGTTGCGTTGCGCTAAAATTCTCATAATAATAACGGTCCGCCTCTGATGCTGTTCCCATTTGCGGAAGTCCCATCGTGTAGAGATAGTTCATGGTGCTCACATAATTCGGCTTGAAATTTATCTGGTCATTGCCCCCATGCAGAAGACCAAGATTATGGCCCAACTCATGAAACAGAGTGCTTGCCTGAAGATTGATCAGCTGGTTTAAATCAAAGGTCGAGGTAGAATTAAGCCCGGAGCTGCCCATTGTGATTGAGATGTCATTACCAAGTACTTCACCGAGTCCCCAGCTTGCCTGAGCGATGTCCTGGTCGGCCATGAGAATATAATGAAACACTGGCAACCTTTTCAGATCCATATATTTGTATTTGTAGTAATAAAAAGAGTTGCTGCTTGAAGCGGGAGCGCTCATATCGATAAACGCACTGTAAGGAACCCTGTTTCCTCCACCCAGATCATGCAGTAGTGGATTAATTCCGGCAGGTGCATCAAAAAGGTTGCCCGTATCAATGTGGGCAGTATAGCCGTTGGCCGCATAAATCGCTGCAACATTATCAAGAGCCTCTTTTCTGGGTATGATCCCTTCGTCCATAGAGTCCATATAGTCTATTTCAATAAAAATATCTTTAGCGCCCACCCTTGCCCCCCATGCGTAGAGATCAAGGCCCGAAAAAGTAGAACCCAGAACCTCAGAAGAATCTGGAATGCCATCCAGATCTGTGTCGGCATTGCTTGTAACATCATTGGGCCCCAGTGGAGTAGCAAAAGTCTTTGCGCTCCAGTCTGCCGCCGTGTTGGTATCGCTGTTTAAAGCATTTCGCGCCAGCGAGCTTCCCTGTATCGATCCAGCGGAGGTAGCCGAGGTACTGTAGGCAGGAGCATTTGCCCCTGACCACCCGGTTGCGGTTGTGGGCGCAAGGCTTGTTGGAGTTGTTCCCCATTCCACATAATCAGCCGTTGCTCCATTGTAGATCAGCTCGGCGATATCGCCTGCACCATCCCAGAAAGGGTAGTAATTTTGTGCATCGCGAATATACACAGTAGTGATGTTATTTACTCTCGCCCCATCATCATTACCGGCAATGCGTGCATAGGTCCCTGGCATAATGGTTAGATGCGGAAGAGAATAGGTTCTATTGTATGGCCAGCTGTTTATCGCAGGATTCACGCCTGAGGTTTTAAACTGATAGAAGGCAAGATCGGCAGGAGTTGCCGAACTGTTATAAACCTCTACCCAGCAGGGAACATTGTTGTAATAACAATCTGAAACCTCAGTGATCAGCAGCGTACCGGCTGTTGAAGGGTAGATGGTGGTGATGGATAGCGGATTGCTTGCAAAACCGTTATATTCGGCAGTCACCATTGCTGAACCCCCTTTTAGAGTCTGCAGCAGCCCTGCAGCCAGAGGGTCCAGAAGAAATTGGCCAATGGTCGTATCGTTGATTACCCAGTGAACCTGTGAGGTGATATCTGTTACCGCCTGGGTATTAGGGTTGGTATAAAATGCCGTAAAAGGCTCTGCCTGACCTGCGAGAATCTGAATATTGTTTGCCGAAACCGTAATGTTATTGCTGACAGGCAGATTTGAACCGGTTGAAGAGGATGATGGAGCAGATGTTACCGGACTCTTTGATGTACAGCCATTGCTGCTGTGTATGCTGAAAATCAAAAAGAGCAGAAGCAGCACTCTTCCCACGGAAGGAGCAGAGTTCATTTTCGATCCGGGTAATAATAGCCTTGTAAAGGTAAAATATAATAATATTTGTTCAGATTTTGTCATATAAATGCCACCTGTAAAAAAGAGAATAAAGACCAATAATACACCTTTTAAATGGCGTAAAGATATTTTTTTTATGACCGTTTTTCTGTTGTAGCTGCACCCCTTTTTTGAAAAGTGTATTATCAGTAAACAAGATCAGGAGATTTTATGAGAAAAATTTTAAACAAAATGACTCTTTTAATTGCTGTAACCCTGTCAGCATTTATATTTAACTGTTCCAATGGGGAAGAGCCGGTTGCAGGTTCAGGCGGATTATACACACAATGTGTTAGCCAGCCCTCTTATCAGTCGACACTAGCACAGTCGTCAGCTACCTCGGTAAGCCATCAGGCAGGGGCAAGTTGCCAGAGCTGCCACGGACAAAGTGGCTCAGCTACAAAGAAATGGCAAGTAGCCGGAACCTTGTATACAAGTGCCGCAGGCACAACAGTAGATACAACCAACCGTACAATTACCATGGGTGGTGTAACACTGACTACCGATTTATGCGGTAACTACTACGCAGATTCAAATTTAGTTCAAGCGGCGAGCTATACGACTACGAATAGACCAAATGCTAGCTTTACTATGGGTGCTGGTTCCTTTAACACTGCAGTTGCCGCCAATGGTGATTGCAATACCTGTCATGATGGTAACACTGCGACACCTGGCCATGCAGTGAGAGTTTATTAAATAACTCTACTGTAATACGCGCAGGTTTTCAACAAACTCATTGTTTAGAGCAGAACACTCTGTTTTAAACAATGAGTTCATGCTTTAATCTAAATTCAATCTAAATTCAAATAAGTTCAAAACAATTAAAAAAGGGGCTGGTAAGATTTTTCTCTGCGCTATAATATTTCACGCCCCTGGCTTCGGCCGCCTACGGCCTTTCGCCACCCCAATATAGAAGTAAATAGCAATCTTTCTGCTGGTTTAGGCAAGCGGGCACGTTCGCAAGGTAATATTTAGAGCCGAACGAAATTTGCAGGGTGCATAAGCTGTTGTAGAGACGCACGGTTGTGCGTCTCTACAACAGGTCGGCTGACTTCGAACAACAGGTCGGCTGACTTCGAACAACAGGTCGGCTGACTTCGAACAACAGGTCGGCTGACTTCGAACAACAGGTCGGCTGACTTCGAACAACAGGTCGGCTGACTTCGAACAACATGTCGGCTGACTTCGAACAACATGTCGGCTGACTTCGAACAACAGGTCG
>Ga0224495_10002956_pt1 | contig 10700 bp, 13 predicted proteins | sample SF_Jul11_sed_USG_FD_168128 | JGI IMG/M metagenome (GOLD analysis project Ga0224495, IMG submission 168128) | Sediment microbial communities from San Francisco Bay, California, United States - SF_Jul11_sed_USGS_4_1 | ecosystem: Environmental > Aquatic > Marine > Sediment | place: USA: California...
GTTGTCAACTGCGTTGTCAGCGATGTTTGGAAGGTATGGAGTACCAAGCGCTGCTTGATACACGCTTGATACTGCGTGATCAGGCAAGTCTGGATGCTCTGGACGCTACTGTTACGGGTGGTGAGGAGGAAGAGTTTGACAGCATCTTGGCTGACATGCACTTGGACGTGCATCATTTGCTTGAAGACGAGATTTTGCTGAGCTTGCCTTTTGCGCCCAAGCATGAATCGGGTGCATGTCAGGTGCTAGGCGAAAAGAACAGGCAGCAGGAGGAGCTTCATCCTTTTGCAGTTTTGGAGAAATTTAAACGTAGTTAAATCGAAGTTGTATTTTTAGGAGCAATCAACATGGCAGTTCAACAGAACAAGAAATCCCCTTCCAAGCGTGGTATGCACCGCGCCCATGATTTTTTGACTAACCCTGCGACGGCGATCGAGCCCACCACAGGCGAAACTCATTTGCGCCACCATATCAGCCCTGCCGGCTTTTACCGTGGCAAAAAGGTAATCAAGACTAAAGGCGAATAAACTCCTGAAATGACGCAGCCGGTCGTGATGGCCGGCTGCGTTTTCATTTCTGTTTCTGTTTTCTTTATCTTCCCGGGAATCGCTTGGTGGATGTCACATTAGCCATAGATGCGATGGGAGGTGACCATGGTCCCACGGTTACCATCCCTGCTGCAGTCGAATATTTGAAGCACAACCCTGACGATACCATCGTTCTGGTCGGTATCCCCGATGCCATTGAAACCGAATTGCGCGATCTTGGCGTGCAAACCGGAGTGCATTTGCGGATACATCCAGCTACCGAGGTGGTGGGTATGGACGAGCAGCCTCAATCCGCATTGCGTGGCAAAAAAGATTCCTCAATGCGGGTCAGTATCAACCTTGTGAAAAGCGGCGAGGCATTGGCTTGTATCAGCGCCGGAAATACCGGTGCACTGATGGCAACTGCGCGCTATGTGTTGAAAACTATTCCGGGCATTGATCGTCCTGCGATTGCCTCCTATCTGCCAACAAAAAATGGCCAAGTCTGTATGCTCGATCTGGGTGCCAATACAGACTGCAGCGCCGAGCATCTGCTGCAGTTCGCGCTGATGGGTACAACGTTGGTCACCGCTTTGGAGCATAAATCAAGCCCAAGTGTCGGCTTGCTGAATATCGGCAGCGAAGACATTAAAGGCAATGAGGTAGTTAAACAGACCGCAGAGCTGTTACGAAATAGCGATTTGAATTTCTATGGTAACGTCGAAGGTGATGACATCTTCAACGGCACCACAGATGTGGTGGTATGCGACGGTTTCGTCGGAAACGTTGCGTTGAAAACCGCAGAGGGTGTGGCGAAAATGATGGGTGGCTTTCTGCGTGAAGGGTTCAGTCAAAACATGTTCACCAAAATCGCTGCTTTGGTTTCCATGCCGGTGCTCAATGCCTTCAAGCACAGGCTGGATCATCGGCGTTACAACGGGGCAAGTTTTCTCGGCTTAAAAGGCATCGTGGTGAAAAGCCATGGCTCTGCGGACGTATACGCTTTTCGTTGTGCCATTGAGCGCGCCGCCGAAGAAGCGCGCGAGGGCATGTTGCAGCACATCAGCGAACATATCGAGAAATGGCACCACCAACGGCAATTCACTGAGCAGGACAAAATTACAGAGCGGGGAGAGTCCTAATGCACTCGAAAATAATCGGTACCGGCAGTTATCTCCCCAGTAAGACGCTGACCAACTATGATCTTGAAAAGATCGTCGAAACCTCGCATGACTGGATAGTGTCGCGTAGTGGGATCCATGAACGGCATATAGCTGCGGATGGGGAAATGACCAGCGATCTTGCCTTGCAAGCCAGCCTGAGCGCGATTGCGGCAGCGGGTATCAAACCGGAAGATATCGATCTTGTGATCGTCGCGACAACTACGCCTGATCAGATTTTCCCCAGTACTGCCTGTATTCTTCAGGACAAGCTCGGTATCAAAAATCATGGTGCTGCATTCGATATGCAAGCAGTGTGCGGCGGTTTCGTCTATGCATTGAACACTGCTGATCTGTACATTCGTGGCGGACAAGCCAAAACCGCTTTGGTGGTTGGCGCGGAAGTATTGTCACGCATCTTGGATTGGAATGATCGCACCACTTGCGTTCTATTCGGCGACGGTGCCGGAGCCGTGGTGTTACAGACCAGCACATCACCTGGCATCGTCTCCAGCAAGCTGCACGCCGATGGAAGTCATCGAGACATGCTGAAAGCCGATGGTAATGTTCGCAATGGTGAGGTGCAAGGCGACCCATTCATAAAAATGGAAGGGCAGGCCGTTTTTAAGTTTGCGGTCAAAGTATTGAGTGATGTGGTTGAAGAAGTTCTGGCAGAGAACAACCTGCTAGGTTCTGACATCAGCTGGCTGGTGCCGCATCAGGCCAATATACGCATCATGGAAGCCACCGCCAAGAAGCTCGGCTTGAGTATGGATAATGTGATCGTCACCGTTGCTAGCCACGGTAACACTTCTGCTGCCTCGATACCGTTGGCGCTTGATACCGCGGTGCGCGATGGTCGCATCAAAAAGAGCCAGAATATTCTACTGGAAGCGGTAGGTGGAGGATTTACATGGGGTGCAGTTCTAATCAAATGGTAAATTAGATGCACCTAGTCGTTAACGCTAGGCGCTAAAAAAAGTAGGCAGCTGCAACAAATGATTTATAACTAACGACTGATTCACTTTATGATTAATTTCGCTTTCGTATTTCCAGGACAAGGTTCGCAGTCGCGCGGCATGATGAACGGCTACGCGGATTTTCCCGTTGTTCGGGCCACTTTCGATGAGGCCTCAGACGTGCTGAAACAGGATTTGTGGCAACTGGTCACGGAAGGCAGCGATGCCGATCTGAATGCCACAGTTAATACCCAACCCATCATGCTTACAGCTGGCGTAGCGCTATATCGCGCTTGGAAGTCACAAAACGGCGCGGTGCCGACGATCATGGCAGGGCATAGTCTGGGTGAGTACACTGCACTGGTCGCTGCGGGTGCACTTCGTTTTGTCGATGCATTACCTCTGGTACGCCACCGAGCACAGTACATGCAGCAGGCAGTTCCAGAAGGTGTGGGCGGCATCGCCGCGATACTCGGTCTGGAGGATGGAGTAGTGCGCGCTGTATGTGCGGAAGGTGCACAGGGCGAGGTGCTTGAAGCGGTGAACTACAATTCGCCGGGTCAGGTGGTGATCGCCGGCAATCGCGCTGCGGTAGAGCGCGGCATGGAATTGGCCAAGTCAAGGGGAGCAAAACGCGCGATCATGCTGCCGATGAGCGTACCATCTCATTGCAGTCTGCTGAAAGATGCGGCAGAGCAATTGCGTGACTACCTGAAGAACGTTGCCATGCAAGCACCGAGTATTCCGGTGCTGCACAATGTCGATGTGGAAAGTCATTCGGACATCGTGGCGATCAAGGATGCGCTGGTGCGTCAGTTATATTCGCCGGTGCGCTGGGTCGAAACAGTGCTGGAATTCGGCAAACAAGGTATCACCCACAATGTCGAATGCGCACCGGGGAAAGTATTGGCAGGCTTGAACAAACGTATCGATACTAGCCAGCAATCCTTGGCTCTCAACGATGGCATAGCACTTTCGCTGGCTTTGACTACACTTGCTTAGGGAGACATGGAATGACTTTGCAAAATCAGATTGCACTGGTGACTGGAGCCAGTCGTGGCATCGGACAGTCCATCGCACTTGAGTTGGGCAAGCAGGGTGCCACCGTAATCGGCACTGCGACTAGCGTCAAGGGCGCGCAGGAGATTACTGCTTATCTGCAAGCAGCGGACATCAAGGGATCAGGCATGACTATGAACGTCAATGATGCCGCACAGACCGATCTGGTGCTGAGCGAGCTTCGCAAGCAGTTTGGCGAAATTACTATCCTAGTAAACAATGCCGGCATTACCAGAGACAACTTGCTGGCGCGCATGACCGACGAGGAATGGGACGACGTGCTGGCAACCAACCTCAAATCTGTGTTCCGTCTTTCCCGCGCAGTATTGCGCGCGATGATGAAGGCCCGCGGCGGACGCATCATCAGCATTTCTTCAGTAGTCGGCAGCATGGGCAATTCCGGCCAGGCCAACTATGCGGCATCCAAGGCGGGCATGGTGGGTTTCACCAAATCGCTGGCGCAAGAGATTGGAAGCCGTAACGTCACCGTGAATTGTGTTGCACCCGGTTTTATCGACACCGACATGACCCAAGCATTGGGTGTGGAGCAACGAGCTAAACTGGTTGAGCATGTGCCACTGAAGCGTCTTGGCCTGCCAACTGACATTGCCGCTGCAGTGGCTTTTCTGGCCGGTCCGGGCGCGAGCTATATCACAGGGGTTACTCTCCATGTGAATGGCGGGATGTATATGGAGTAGTGCGGTACCATTCAACTTGTCCTCAACGCATTGAAAAGGAGCGCATATGGCCAAGACAAGCTACTCTTTCGAGAAGCGTCAGAAAGAGATCGCCAAGAAGCAAAAGCAGGAAGAAAAGCGGCAGCGGAAAATTGCACTTAAAGGTGAACAACCCGAACAGGAATTACCCAAGCTGCATGGAGATGAAAACACTATAGTTTGACCACTGCGGAATAAATCATCCTGATTGAGCTCCTGCTCATAAGGCAGCAGCCATGGTCCGGCACAAGCTGGTGTTAGTTATCTGATTTATTGTTGGGACAATTCTAACAGACTGAAATCGAACGCCAATTTTACTGCCTAAAGTAGTTTGGTATTTCGGGCAATTTTGATACAATGCGCGGGCTTTTTGAACTTTAATCAAGGGTAGGAGAGATATATGTCAATTGAACAACGTGTTAAAAAAATCGTTGCCGAGCAACTGGGTGTGAACGAGTCTGAAGTAAAGAACGAATCTTCATTCGTAAACGATCTGGGTGCGGATTCTCTGGATACCGTCGAGCTAGTAATGGCTCTGGAAGAAGAGTTTGAATGCGACATTCCAGATGAAGATGCAGAAAAAATCACCACCGTGCAGCAAGCCCTGGACTATGTCCTGGCGCATCAAAAGTAACTCCATTCCTTTTCTATTTTTCCATCTTTTAGCTTGGCGGAGACAATTTGTCTAAACGTAGAGTTGTCATAACCGGGTTGGGGATCATTTCCCCAGTCGGGATAGGGATACCCGCGGTCTGGCAAAATATTATTGCGGGAAAGTCAGGTATCACCAATATCTCTTGCTTTGATGCCAGTGCTATGGCAGCGCAGATTGCCGGCGAAGTGAAGGATTTTGATGTTACGCAATATTTACCTGCCAAAGATGCGCGCCGTATGGACAGGTTCATCCATTTTGGCTTGGTGGCAGGAATTGAGGCGTTCAAAGACTCCGGACTGGAAGTTTCCGAACAGAATGCCGAGCGCATTGGTGTGAACATAGGTTCTGGTATCGGTGGGTTGCCGATGATTGAGGACACGCATAACGATTATCTGGCCGCAGGGCCGCGCAAGATTTCGCCGTTCTTCATACCTGGCACGATCATCAATATGATTTCCGGCAACCTGTCAGTGATGTACGGATTGAAGGGTCCAAATCTTGCCATGGTGTCAGCCTGCACCACTGGTACCCATTGCATCGGTGAATCAGCCCGCATTATTGAATATGGCGATGCGGACGTTATGATTGCCGGAGGCTCCGAGGCGACATTGTGTGCATTGGCGGTGGGTGGTTTTTCAGCAGCGCGCGCACTCAGCACACGCAACGATGATCCTGCCACATCCAGCCGTCCTTGGGACAAGGACCGAGATGGTTTTGTGATAGGAGAAGGTGCTGGTGTTCTGGTATTGGAGGAATATCAGCATGCGAAGGCCCGCGGCGCGAGAATCTATGCGGAATTAGCCGGCTATGGCATGAGTGGCGATGCTTACCATATCACTGCCCCGAATGCAGATGGACCCAAGCGCAGTATGCTGAACGCACTGCGCAATGCCGGACTGAACCCTCAGGATGTGCAGTACGTAAATGCGCATGGCACCTCGACCCCCCTCGGTGACAAGAACGAAACCGATGCGATCAAACTTGCGTTTGGCGATCATGCCAGCAAGCTGGTGGTAAATTCTACCAAATCGATGACTGGACATCTGTTGGGCGGAGCGGGTGGAATAGAGTCAGTATTTTGTGCATTAGCAGTACACCACCAGATTTCGCCTCCGACTATCAACATCTTCGAGCAGGACCCTGAGTGTGATCTGGACTACTGCGCAAATGTTGCGCGCAATATGAAAATCGATGTGGCGGTAAACAATAACTTTGGTTTTGGCGGCACTAACGGTACGCTGGTGTTCCGCAAGATTTAGCTTTCCTGCTCCCGATGCTGGTTAATGGTAAGCTTGGCAAACTAATCAACATCCGTGACCGTGGTCTGCTCTATGGGGATGGGGTGTTCCGTACAATGCGCGTATCCGCCGGTCACGCGTTGCACTGGCCGCTACACTACCAAAAACTTCAGCATGATTGCGCCATGCTGGGCATTTCGTGTCCTGATTTCGCTTTGCTTTCAGTCGAGCTTGAGGATTTGCTAGTGCAAACCTCGAACGCAGTGATGAAGTTAATCGTCACCAGAGGGCAGGGAGCTCGAGGCTATGCTCCATCATCACACGTTGAACCAACGCACCTATGGGATATTTCCCCTTTGCCTGATTACCCGACTGACTGGGCTGTTAATGGGATCAAGGCGTGCTTATGTCGGTTACGCTTGGGTCAGCAGCCCCGATTGGCGGGCATCAAACACCTTAATCGGCTGGAGAACGTGCTGGCAGCAGCCGAGTTGAATGATGCAAGCATAGCGGAAGGATTGCTGATGGATGAGGCAGGCAATGTCATTGAGGGTACCCGCAGTAATGTATTTATGGTCTCGCGAGACGAGCTGATAACCTCAGATTTGTCGCGTTGTGGTGTGGCTGGCGTTCAGCGTGATCGAGTAATGGCTTGGGCTAAGCAGCACAATATGCCGTTACAAGTGCGCAATTTTAGCCTGAAGGAAGTTTTTCAGGCTAACGAATTGTTCGTAGTGAACAGTATCATAGGCATGTGGTCTGTGCGTGAACTGGAACAAAATTACTGGACCGAATTTCCAATTGCGATGCGAATTCGCCAAAGTCTGGAAGGCATGGAAGCATGACCCAAAAAAATATTGCCGGCAGGCGTTGGGATTGGCTTTGAGAAAATTAATCATGTTGGTGATATTGCTTGGCCTGCTTGCTACTGGTGGGATGAGCTATTATGCATTTCATTCCCTGCCACTGCCTTCCACGCCTTTTGAATTCGACTTAAAGCAGGGTGGCAGCCTCAAGAGTATGACGCAGGAAATGCAGCAGACCAAACTGTTGGATCAGGGCTGGCCGTTCATATTGCTGGCTAGGATGCTTAACAAATCAGCACAACTTAAAGCTGGCAATTACGAATTGAAGCAGCCAGTTTCACCTCTTCAGTTATTGCAAATCATCACTAAGGGCGAATTTAGCCAGCGAAAGATCAGCATCATAGAAGGCTGGACGTTCAAGCAGTTTCGCAATGCGCTTAATTTCAGCCGATATGTGGCGCATGACACTGTAGGCATGTCGGACATGGAGATTCTTAAGCGCATCGGCGCGGTCGAAACACATCCTGAGGGATTGTTTTTCCCTGATACCTACAATTTCGTCGCTGGCAGCAGTGATCTTGCTATATTCAGGATCGCTTATCGTACGATGCAACAACGGCTTCAGGAAGCTTGGGAAACTCGAGTGGCAAATTTGCCGCTGCGAACACCTTATCAGGCGTTGATTCTGGCTTCTATCGTTGAAAAGGAGACTGGCTCTTCAAGCGACCGCAGCATGATAGCCGGTGTGTTTGTGAATCGTTTGCGCAAAAACATGTTGCTGCAAACCGATCCAACAGTAATCTACGGAATGGGCGATCGATTTGATGGCAATTTGCGCAGGCGTGATCTGCATGCCGACACTCCATACAACACCTACCGACGCCGTGGATTGACGCCCACGCCTATTTCCTTGCCTGGCATGGCAGCGTTGCAAGCCACTTTGCATCCGGCACAGACCGACGCGCTCTACTTCGTGGCAAGGGGTGATGGTAGTTCGCAGTTTTCCAGCACATTGTCTGCGCATAACCGAGCCGTAGATCAGTATCAAAAATGAGTACAGGAAGAACCAAATTTATTACCTTTGAGGGTGTGGATGGTGCGGGAAAAAGTACCCATCTTGAGTGGTTTGCCAATGCATTGCGCCATCGAGGTTTTGAAGTGGTGGTCACGCGCGAACCTGGTGGCACACCCCTTGGAGAACAATTGCGCGAGATATTGTTGATCCAGAAGATGTGCATTAGTACTGAAGCGCTACTGATGTTTGCTGCTCGCCAGGAGCATATAGAAAAAATTATCAAACCGGCAATTCAGGCTGGCAAGTGGGTGATTTCAGACCGTTTCAGCGATGCCAGCTTCGCTTATCAGGGCGGAGGCAGGGGACTGGAGTGGGGTAAACTTGAACAACTCGAACAATGGGTTCATGGCGATCTTCAACCTGACCTGACGCTGTTTTTTGACGTTCCAATCGAAGTAGCGCGGCAACGCTTGGCCAAGAATGTCTCGCTGGATCGTTTCGAGCAGGAGCAATCTGATTTCTTCGAGAGGGTGCGGGCCGGATATCATCGGCGTGTCCAGGAAAATCCTCAACGCTATGCTATGATCGATGCAGCAATGCCCTTGAATGAAGTTAAGAATAAACTTGAGGAAATTGTTTTAATATTATGATATGAAAAGCATATATCCATGGCAAATAAATGACTTGGCGCGCTTGCAAGAACTGCGCAAGAGACCGCCTTATGGGCTATTGCTCAAAGGGACCAAAGGCATCGGCAAGTTCGATCTGGCGATGAATTTCGCTCAAAGCCTGCTGTGCCAACATCCAGATGAGGAAGGTGTTGCCTGCGGGCAGTGCCCATCCTGTCACTGGTTTGTACAAAAGACTCATCCAGACTTTCGTTTGTTGCAACCCGAAGTATTAAGTCTGGAGGGAGGAGAAACCGAGTCCGGTAAAAAAACCAGCAAGCAGATTTCCGTTGATCAGGTGCGCGGCTTGGCCGATTTTGTTGGCATGTCTGCACACCAGGGCGGCAGGCGCCTTGTGGTCATACATCCAGCCGAGGCGATGAATACTAATGCCGCGAATGCGTTACTGAAAAGTCTAGAGGAACCTCCGCAGGGCGTGTTGTTTATCCTGGTTTCGAATAAGCCACAGCAATTGCTACCGACAATTTTGAGCCGCTGCTTGATCTTCACAGTCTCAGCTCCTGACGCTGGAAGTGCTGAGCGCTGGCTTAAGGAGCGAGGCGTAAAAGCCCCTGTTAATGCGCTTGCCGCATCCGGTTATGCACCCCTGTATGCCGCTCAATTGGACCAACAATTGGGCAGCGAAGAGCGCAGTAAATTACTCATCGCGATGCGCCAACCCGCTACGCTGGATGTGTTCGCACTGGCCGAGGTATTACAAAAAATCGAACAGGTGCAGGTTGTCCAGTGGTTGCAACAATGGAGTTATGACTTGAGTTCGATGAAAATGGCGGGCAAGCTGCGTTACCACCCCAATGATGAAGCAGCGATCAGGGTGCTGGTCGAGCCTGTTTCTCCCTTGAGTTTGGCGCGCCTGCAAAAACATTTGCAAGCTGCGAAACGTGAGGCACAGCACACCCTCAATCCAAGATTATTTATTGAATCGCTGCTGTTGGCATATCGCCAGCTAATGCATGCTTAAGCATGCCGTTCGTCGATTCTCACTGCCATATTAATTTCCCCGAGCTGGTTGATCGCATGAGCGACGTATTGGCGTGTATGCGCCAAAACGAAGTGGTCGGAGCACTATGCGTTTCGGTTAATCTGGCAGATTTACCTCAAGTGTTGACCCTTGCCGAACTGCATCCACACATTTATGCCTCGGTTGGTGTGCATCCCGATTATGAAAGTGTGGAAGAACCCAGCATCGCGCGTTTGGTTGAGTTGGCACGGCATCCAAAAGTCATTGCGATCGGCGAAACCGGACTTGATTATTATCGGCTGAAGGGCGATCTGGAGTGGCAGCGTGCGCGTTTTCGCACGCACATCCGCACGTCTCGCGAGATCGGTAAGCCGCTCATCATTCACACCCGTGAAGCAGCAGCAGACACGCTTCGCATCATGGCGGAAGAAAAGGCGGGTGAAGCGGGCGGCGTGATGCATTGCTTCACCGAAACTTGGGATGTGGCCGAAGCCGCGCTGGCTATGGGTTTTTATATCTCCTTTTCCGGTATTGTTACTTTCAAGAACGCCACACAGCTCAAAGAAGTTGCGCAGCGCGTGCCGCTGGAGCGCATATTAATCGAAACCGATGCTCCATATTTGGCCCCGGTGCCGCATCGCGGCAAACTTAACCAGCCGGCCTATGTTAAGCATGTCGCCGAAGAAATCGCCAAGCTACGCGGCATCAGCTTGGATGAGGTGGGGCGGAGCACAACGGATAATTTTGCACGCCTATTCAAATTTGATGAGAAGATAGGCAAGTAATTTTTGCATGAGAAATCATTGACAGAAATTCGAATATCCCTATAATGCGCAACTCGTTTTGCGGGAGTAGCTCAGTTGGTAGAGCGCAACCTTGCCAAGGTTGAGGTCGAGAGTTCGAGACTCTTCTCCC
>Ga0224495_10002957_pt1 | contig 10698 bp, 11 predicted proteins | sample SF_Jul11_sed_USG_FD_168128 | JGI IMG/M metagenome (GOLD analysis project Ga0224495, IMG submission 168128) | Sediment microbial communities from San Francisco Bay, California, United States - SF_Jul11_sed_USGS_4_1 | ecosystem: Environmental > Aquatic > Marine > Sediment | place: USA: California...
CTCGCGCCAGAATCTGAAAAAGCCGCTTTGGCAAAAAAAATTATAGATGCCATGAAATAATCCTCAAAAAATCCATTTTATTGATTTTTATTCAAGACTCGAGTTGAGAAAAACACTAACTGTCTTTTTTTTTGGTAAGGTTCATAAGATCGGTCAGGCTTATTATCTCTAACTTATTGATAAATAAAGAGATGAACGAATGAAGGGCTTTTCTGTCTAATTTTCATGCAGCATTCTTCATAAAACGTCTTCATCTCATGTCTACTATGGCCATTTGACTTTGGCCCAATCCAATATTTTATGAATAACTGAAGAAATGGATTATGTTACCCATACAAAAATAATAAAATTAAAAATCGAGTTGAATTAACCTAGATTTGGCATGTTTATTGCAAAAAAACGTAAAGGAATTATTTGAGAAGACATTTGATACCACAGCCATATAGTCTTTTAGGGAATGCTGAAATTTTTTTCGAGGAGGTGAAAAAAGGATATTTTGTTACATTTATGCTTTTGGTGGGAAATTTAAGGCTTGAAGAGAAGGCTTTTTTTCCCAGAGCAGTGAGGAAGAGGGTAATATGTTCCGATTGATTATCGTGGAGCATAAAAGCCATAACTCCCAAGAATTTGGGAGAGGAGGAAAATTAAGTAAATGTCAAAAAGAATGAAAAACTACTTATTATTGGTGTCTGTCTTCTTGCTGGCCTCATCGTTGCTGCTGGCGCAGACACAGAGCGGAACTCTCAAGGTCATCGTCATCGACGATGAAGGTAATATCGTACCAGGGGCCACATTGACACTCTCCAGCCCTGTTATGATGGGATCAACGGCTCAGGTTGCAAACACGCTCGGAGAAGCTCTGTTCATCAACCTAACACCTGGAAAATATGAACTCACTACCAGCCTTGAAGGTTTTCAAGCGAAAATCACTCAAGCAATCGAAATATCTATTCACAGACAAACTTTTCTTCAAGTAGAGATACAGCCCACACCGATTCAAGAAGAGATTACGGTTACAGCCGTCGTTCCTTTTGTCGATACCAGTAGGTCTGTCATCGCAGAGCACGTCACGCATGAGACGGTTGAATCGCTGCCGATCGCCCGAGACTTTGTCAGCTACCTGCAGTTAGCCGCCGGGGTCAATATCGTTCCTAACTCGCAGGGAAGGGATATGCCCCAGGATCCGGCCGGCAAAGGAGGACAGAATTACTATGACCGCGGCCTGCAAGGATCAGATCCACCAGTTTCCGAGACCGGAGGAGGGAAGAGAGGATCCCGCGACAATCTTTATTTTCTCGACGGTATGAACATCACGGGATTATCATCTCAAAACGCCTTGATGAATTTCAACAATGAGGTCATCCAGGAGCAGGAGCTGATGACCTCTGGAGTGCCAGCAGAGTACGGCGGAGGAAAGGGTATCGTCGGTAACATTGTGACCAAATCCGGAGGAAACCGGCTCTCAGGGTCTGTAAACCTTTATATGCAGCCAGAGGGCTTTTGGTTGCCCTATGGAGGGAGTGAGTACGATAATGCGGATAAGCCAGAAACTCCATTCAGCGAATCCACCATGCTGGAAGGTTTTAAAGACAACGCCTACGACACGGCCGCAACTCTAGGCGGCCCCATCATGAAGGATAAACTGTGGTTCTTCCTTTCCGGGCAGTACAGGAACAATGCGAAAACCTATACTCTTTCCGAATCTGCTTCTTCCACCCAGGAAGAAGCAGACTATTCTCAGAAACGATCGGGCTTTTTCGGGAAAGCTTCCTTTAAACCGACGGCCAACGATTCCTTCACGTTCATGTACTTCCTCGATACCTATGATATCATAGGCGAACGTGATTCCAACATTCTCAAGAGCCGGCAGCGGGCACGGGAATACGATTATAATGTCTTCAGCGGTTACTATCAGAGGGTCCTGGGAGAAAACCTCATCGTCGACCTTCGCTACGGCCGTTACCAGAGGAAATACCTACTTGCACCTCGTTACACAGATGCCGGTGTCAATGATACCCTGTATTTTAGGGCAGGTGCATACCCGGCCATCGAGGATTTCACATTTGGAGCCTACGACACCGGTGGTGATTATGATAATATCAGAGATCAGTTCAGCGGATCACTCGAGTGGTATACCGGTGATCACCAGGCCAAGTTTGGGTTCATGTACTCCAATGAGAAAGACCTAGACGCTCCTTACTATACTTTTGGAGAGAGACGCAATTCCCTAGATCCCAACCTGGCAGGATCGACACTCGGACAGCTCCTTGACTGGGGTATCTGGCCTTCAAGTGAATTTAGTGAGCGGCTTCTTCCTGCCCTGAACAACAACTGGGGTCCGACCTCAGATGCTTTTGATTTCAATAACGATGGTGTGGTGTCTTCAGATGAGTTGAGAACAGCCACCTTTACAGACATGAACGAGAGAGGCCCATATTTCAAGAGAGAGATGGACGCACAAGTAGGGGAGAACAAAGTTCGTGCCGCACGTTACATGGGATATGTGATGGATGATTGGAAGGTCAATGACTACTTCGCGATCAACGCTGGAGTCCGGATCGAAAAGCATGACTATTTTGCCTCTGATGATTCAGTCATCCTGAAGATGCCGGTGAGGTTTATGCCCAGACTCGGGTTTGTCTGGAATATCGGGGGAAGAGGCACCCACAAGTTGACGGCCTTCTACGGACAGTTCTCTGATCCCGTTGCATTTGGCATGGTCCACTTCGCCGGAAACATTACAGGAGCAGTGCGGAATGAGCAGATTTGGCTCAATCATGACTGGTACACTTTTCGAGTCCGGGGATCAGCTGAGAAAAGGGATGCTGTCTGGACTCCGAACACCAGGGATGCTCTCTCCCAGGAGGCCTCCTTGACTCATGAAATCGACGTGGGAGACGGCCTTGTGTTTGCGACTCAAGCCTATTTTCGACAGGACCGAAAAATCATCGAAGACTACGATCTGTTTACCTATGTGGAACACTACGAAGGGGATCCCGTTTGGGGGCATCTCGACCTCTCGTTCGAGGATTTCGGGTATCCAGAATCTGGACCTCCCGGGACGGCTAACTACTTCCTCTCCAACCTCATCGGAGCCAAAAGAGAAATGTACGGCCTTGACTTTGAGGTCTCCAAGCGATTCCAAAATGGTTCATTCCTAGTTGCCCAGTACTCATACAAAAACGCGAAAGGAAACAGCCAGTCGGACGGAAACGCAGACCTCCAGGGAGATTTCATCCAGCTCGACCCGAGAAATGACTGGATGTGGGGGCGCACTCCCGGATCAATCCCTCATAAGATCAAGCTCTTCGGCACCTACCGAACTCCTTTTGGCCTGGATATCGGCGCACTGTTCTACTGGAACTCCGGCATGGTGTATACAGAATCCTATGACTTCATACCTGGTCGGTACAGCATTTATTACAACTGGCCCTTGAACCCTGCTGAGACACTGATGGCTACAACAGGAGCAGAACAAACTCCCAGCTATTATCAGATCGACCTCAAGCTCAACTACACATTAAGGTTTATGCAAACAGCCTCGATCCAGTTCTTCTGTGATATCTACAACCTCACCAACTCCCAGCAGGTCCTTGATCTCCAGTACGCACGAAACGACCCACAGTGGGACTACCAGGATGTGGTAGAGATCTTGATGCCTATGAGGTTCTACGTCGGAGCCAGAATCAGATTCTGATTTTCCATACGGCAGTCTCAAAGGGCTGGCACCGACAAACAGTGCCAGCCCTTTTTTTTCTTTTTGAACCTGAATGTATTAATGCGTTAGCAGCCGATTGAATCCTTTTCCAAACGATCACTAACGGAAAGTTGGTAATAAGGAATTAAAACAAATGTCTTCCAAAAAAATCATTCTATATTTTCTCTTCGTTACCCTTTTTGCAGGATTATACAATTATATCCTGGGATTTCGAGAAATATTCTCACAGCAGGAAAAACAGGAAATCCCAAGACCTGCCTATGAGGTTGAAGTGACGGTGACCAACATAGATGTTGTCGTGACCGATAAGCAGGGTGAGAGAATCACGGACTTGAAGCCGGAAAACTTTGAGATCTTCGAAGAGGGAATGCGCCAGAGGCTGACGAATTTTTATGAAGTCAAAGGAATGGAAGTCTACGCTCCATCGCCGGAAAAACAGGCAGTAGAACCTACTCTGCCGCCCCAACCCCTGCCAGCGAAATCCCCAGAGTTCACGAATAAGATCATTTTTTATTTTGATAACTGGCAGCTTCATCCCTTGAACAGAAATCGGAGTATCGAGAAAATAGAAACGTTCATCCAGAATAATTTCACACAAGCAGGCCATAATAACGAGGGAATGATTGTCTCCCTCGGCCAGAAACTGGAGATCCTGCAGGGGTTTACCGCAAATGCCGGGTATCTCTTGGATTCCCTCAAAAGAGCCAAAAAGAGGTCAGGGCAAACTCTTATCCAGATGAGAGCGAGAGAAGACTTGAGGAAAGAGCTGAACAGGATGATTTCAGAATTTGGATCTGAGAATAGAATCGAGAGTTTTCAAGGAGCTATGGGCTTTGCCCGGAATTTTGTTGAAGCGGAACACAACGACCTCATCTACTCCTTGAAGTCATTAAGCGCTTTCATCGAGAGTATGACTGGCGTTGAAGGAAAAAAGATTCTGATCTATATCAGCGACGGGCTGCCGATCAATCCCGGGGAGGAGGTTTATGATTATATTGATAGCGCCTACGCTGGCAGTAACGCCAGGTCAGAGGCCATGTTGTATGATGCCACGCGCTTCTTCAAAGAGCTGACAGCGAGGTGTAATGCCCGGGAGATCTCACTCTACCCCATCAACGCCCAGGGTCTTGAGAGCGGGATCCTTTCGGCAGACCGGGACGTGGGCTGGAATGTCTCTAGAGTGGGATCCGGCATGGTCAGAGCCACCTCGCAAAGGAAGAACGCCGCGCTTAAGCTCATGGCTAACGATACCGGTGGGGTCCCCATCCTGAACATGAATGATATTGGCCCCGGCCTGGAGCGGATCGGGAATGATCTTCAGTTTTATTATTCTCTAGGATATGTCTCCCCCCATCGAGAGGAAGGAAAATATCTTTCTATCGAAGTCAAACTTGTCGGGATAGAAGAAAAGTATGATGTGCGTGTTCGTCAAGGCTATGTGCGAATTTCCCAGGAGGATAGAATCAGAGATTCTGTGTCTTCCCGACTGTTCCTGCAACGCTGGCACAATCCTATGGAATTGAGAGTGCAGGCATTACCAACAGAACCACTCCCTAACTCGAAAAAACTCAGTTTGAAATTAAAAATATTCATCCCCATAAAAAACCTGACACTGTATTCTCAAGATGATGAATACATCGGGAAAATCATGGTTTACATTATCCTGAAAGATTCACAGAATCGGGTCTCCCCCTGTCATGAACTGGTTGAGGATGTCAATATTCCCGCTAAAGACTACGAGGTGGCCCTTAAAAGCTCCTATCCTTATATAGCAGAAATGTTCGTGGATCCCGACCACTATATCATCTCCCTGGCGTTGAGAGATGTTTTCGGAGAGTCGACGAATTATCTTCAGTTCGAGAAAACGATCGAATAGGCTTTCTTACTCTGTATGTCGTCAAATAATTCGGACACACGCCTTGATTTTCTAAGCGACGGTTTTGATCTTTCATTGTAATTCTAATTTAAGCTTTCTATCAAGCTTTTGAGTGATAGGCTTTGATATAGCTTCCTCCTTAGCCGCATGGTTTCGGCTTTGGTCCTTTTCCTCTGCTTGAGGATCTTCCTGTCCAGGCCTAAATAGCGATCACTCGGTGTCACATTATTGATGGCTTCGTGGTAGCGATGGTTGTTGTAGTAATCTACCCATTCAGCGATCCGGGCCTCAAGCTCAGAGGGTGAATAATAATTATCCAGCAGGATTAGGTTTTTCATGGACCGAGGATAGCGTTCGATCTTCCCCTGGGTCATGGGGTGATAGGTCCTGGTGCGGATGTGGTGGATCTCATTGGCTATGAGATAGCGTCTGAGTTCCTTTGAGACATAAGCTGAGCCATTATCACTGAGAAGCCTGGGTTGATGGACCACATGGACATGCTCGACTCCGGTCCATTCAATAGCCATGTCCAGAGTCTTTTTCACATCCTCGGCCATCATGGTCTGACACAGCCTCCAAGCAAGAATTAAACGGGAATAATCATCCATACCAGTGGAAAGATAGTACCAGCCCCAGTCGATCACTTTGAGGTAGGAAAAATCGGTTTGCCAGAGCTGGTTGATCCGAGCGGTGGGATGCTCGAACTTGTCTTTAGCGGAAATGACAGTATAGACAGGTGATGTTACCAGATCATAGGCTTTGAGGATGCGGTAGACGCTGCTTTCTGAGATAAAATAATCCATTTTGTCTGTTATATGGCATGCGAGTTCTCGCGAGGATTTTTCGGGATATTCTCTGGCCACATCCAGGACCCGCTGCTTCTCCCATTCCGGGATTTTATTCCAGATGGAAACGGTAAACTGAATTCCTACTACCATGGTAAACAGAAATCCTATGGTAATGGTAGGCGGAATTCCCATCAGGATGGTAAATAGAATTCCCATTTTGAAGGAGCTCCTGTAGTGTAGAGAAAACTCACTACAGGAGCGGAAATGATACGAGAAAAAATGTACAAGCAAGTTCAAACCTTTAAGCGACAGGTGCATTCGAAAAAGGTAACTGCCGCTGCACTGGGAATGGATCCGAAGACCGTAGCCAAGTATTACAGCATGAAGGAGAAGGATTTTCGGTCCTACCGGCAGAGGCACATGTTTCGGGATAAGTTTTTGGAAGAATACGAGAAAGATATCCTGGAGGTGTACGAAAAGAATGAATTTAAACGGCTTAACATGTCCTCTGTGCATGATTATCTGGAAGAGCGATACGGCAGTCTTCCAGGCAATGAACAGACGCTTCGCAACTATATCAACTATCTGATCCAGACGGATAAGCTGCGGCTGGAGGAGAGACTGAGGACCTATACGAAGGTTCCGGAACTGCCATTTGGGCGGCAGATGCAGTTGGATTTTGGCCGGTACCGGTGCCGCAGCGGCCTTAAGCTTTATATCTTTGCCGGGGTACTGTCTGCCAGCCGCTATAAATACGTCGCTTTTCAGGGACATCCCTTTACAACCAAGGATGTCATCGATCATCTGCTCGACTGTTTTGATTATTTCGGCGGCATGCCCGAGGAGCTGGTGATCGATCAAGACCGGTTGATGGTGGTGAGTGAAAACACCGGCGACATCATCTACACGGGTGATTTTACATACTTTATCGAAGAGCAGGAAATCTGTATGTATGTCTGCCGGAAGGATGATCCTGAGAGCAAGGGCAAGATCGAGAACCTTATCAAATACGTAAAGTGTAACTTCTTAGGCATACGAGACTTTTTATTTATCGATGAAGCAAACTCAAGTGTTATCAAGTGGCTGCAAAGGCGCGCGAACGGCAAAATATCTCATGCGACCAAACAGATACCGGCTATCCTGAATCGGATGCTCGAAATGGGTGAACCTTTGTCGTATGCGGTTGGATAGAATTGTTTGTCAGAAGAAGAGGTACACATGTCTTCGATTCATGCAACAAAGCCGTGGTTTGGCTTCCCCAGATTTGGATGCCAAGATGGCAGGGTAACTTAGAAAAACGAATTTTTGTGTCAGTCTTTGGAACGCAGCACGGGTTCTTGTTTGACAACATGACTTTGCCCGACTACGGCAAAAACTCTGTTTCCCACGTTGAGTGCAGCTCTGACTTTTTTTATCATTATCCGGTCTCTGTACCCATTGAGTTTCTGATGAATATCCGCAAGAAATTTTCCTGATTCGGAGGAATGAAAATATGAGTCGGGAATATTTTGCCATTTGTCAAGCTCGGCAAAACACTTAGAAACCATGGACTCAAACTCAAGGCGAGTGGTCGGAGAAGACTCAAAACCATTTATACTTCCTATTACGCTCAAAAATTTATTGACATAATCTAAGTCGTTGGTATCTCTCTTGAGAAGTCTGTTTATGGTCGCCTGCCGCAGAATAAAGTAAATTTTTATATAATGGGGGCGGAAGAAATTCTTGAGGTACAGAATTTGGTCAGAGAGAGAGGGATCGATGCATCTAATAGGGATCCCGTCGCGGGCTGCTAAATAGGTGATCAGGCCTTGCTCACCGTATCTGAGGATAGCTTCTGTGCGTGACTTTTCTACCGGCCAGATAAGGCCTTCGCAATAGACATATGTCGGTCTAAAGTCCGTCCATCTCTGTTCGATATCTTTGAATTGAGGATCTTCAGGATCCACTTTGTGGAATGCCCCATAATAAAGAAGGCTGCTGTCTTCGACATCCAACCTGAGGATATAGGGCTCATTCCTGAATTTGTGAATATAATCATCCCAAGTGAGTGTCCCATGGTACTTTTGAGACATGCACGAGAATGACACAAGGGAAACAAGAAACACTATCAGGATCTTTATGCTTCTTATCTTCATGGGCTCAGCATTCCTTGGATTCTTCTGAAAGCCCGGTCCCGGCTTTTCAGGTTTTTGCCATAACCAAAATCTTATTCACGCCGCATTTCTATCTATTGCAGGATAGATGCCAGAATAGAGTTAAGATTTCGGGCCTGGTATCTTTATTATATTCAGTGGTTTAGGAAAGAGCTCCTGAAGAAATGTGAGAAAAGCATAATCTAAGCTGTCTAATTTTCATACATAAGAAACAGTTTGGATTAGTATATACCTGCATTTGGAAAAATCCTCTGAAATCAGGAAGAAGGTATGCCTATGATCGAAGGTAGCGCATCGGGCAAAAAAATATTCAATCTTAAATACGGCATGGTTGGAGGCGGCCAGGGAGCCTTCATCGGTGACGTGCACTGCAAGCCGATTGTCATGGACGGCAAAGCCAAGCTAGCTGCTGGCTGCTTTTCCTAGGATTATCAGAATACCCTGGCCACTGGAGAGATGCTGGGGTTGGACGAGGATCGTTTGTATCCTTCCTTTGAGGAGATGATTGGCAGAGGAGAGCTGTGTAAAAAGGGATTTCTTAGAGCTTCTGGTACGGTTGCTGGAGTTGTCATAGAAAAGCATCTTGCCCAGGTTTGTACAAATCATAAGGTCTCTATACGGAAAAAGAATCCGACTATTAATGATTTCATAGAAAAGTTAAAAGAAAGTGAAATATTAGATATTCCAAACTGGAGGTTTATTCAAAGGTTGGCGGATTTAAGAAATCTCTGTTGTCATAAAAAAGATAGAGAACCGACTGAAGAAGAAGTAAATGAATTAATAGACGGAGTAGATAAAGTTACGAAGACTTTATATTGAATTATCACTTCCTATATGGATAACGATAGAATCAAGAATCTGGATAAAGCAAATCAGCCTATTCTCTTGTGGAACTGTCAAAGAGCAATTTTAATAGGTCTGGTTGAGAACAGACTGCTTTTATTTTATTATATAAAGAGAGGGGGCTTATGATGAAAGTTCCTCAAACAAAAAAAGATTTATTAGAACATCTAAAATATCAAATTAATTTTCTGAGTAGTTCGGATCAATCTTATGATAATGAATATGAAACGGAGGCTATTAGGATGGCTGTTGCTATTCGAATCCTACTCCATGACACCAAACAGTCAAAATCATTATTGAGTCAATTAGATAAAAAGAATATCTTGTTTTATGATACTGCCCGTGATTTAGACCCAAGAAATGTATTGACAGATATAGGTTTGGCATTAATAAGACTATCACCTAAAGGTGCAGAGTACCTTGCTGGTCTTGATGATATTCCTCCAGAAAGATTGAACAGAAAAGTTCCGTTTGATAGATGGTGGAGCAAAATAGTCATTAGAGATAAGCCCCGAAGTGAGTTTACGAGGAAAGAACTAGTTCTTTATGTGGCAAATCAGGATGGAGGAGCACATATAGACCCAAGCCTTGACGAAAAGTATGCTTTGCTCTCAAGATTCAATTCAATGGCATGGAGAGCTGTAAAAGGAGGAATTGATAGTCCTCTTAAGAATAGACCAGAATTAGTTTGTATTAGGCAGATCACTCACGAAGTTCTTAAAACTCTCAAAGATGAGTTTCCAGAATATTTTTAACAGTACATTAAGTCTCTCAATACGGATAACGATACAATCTAAAATCTGGATGAAGCAAATCAGCCTTTTTTCCTATGGAAATGTCAGAGAGCATTTTGAACAGGTCTGGTTGAAGACACACTGCCTTATATCCCAGGTAATCACCATAGCTTTATGAATCTCCCATACCAATATTTAACCATTCCGTAGGTATATAGGTCTTATCTCCCTCTCATTTTTACACCAATTAGGTTTAGGTTATTTTACACTCCATTTTTAGGATGTTATAGCTCTGAATTAGCTTTCTAAGCTCTTTATTTTTGTAATGAAGGTCTGTTTTTTATATGTTATCTTAAGAGGTAATAGTATAAGGCAGTGGAATAATAAAGAACGGGTCTATCGTCACGGAAATTGGAATGAACTGATTTTTTCTCTAGGAATAGAGGCAGAAGATTAGGTTGCAGTTTACGGTATAACCCCTGATTGCCTTTCCTTATATTAGTCCTTACAGCCTGGATATTCATCTCAATTTATTTGTAAGCCTCGGTAGTCCTCGGTAAGGTTAGTTCTCTGGGATGCTCTTCTC
>Ga0224495_10002959_pt1 | contig 10694 bp, 7 predicted proteins | sample SF_Jul11_sed_USG_FD_168128 | JGI IMG/M metagenome (GOLD analysis project Ga0224495, IMG submission 168128) | Sediment microbial communities from San Francisco Bay, California, United States - SF_Jul11_sed_USGS_4_1 | ecosystem: Environmental > Aquatic > Marine > Sediment | place: USA: California...
TATAACAAAAAAAGTAAAAACTATTCCTTTTGAAAGTGAGGAACGTATTATTCTAGAAGGTATTAATGAAACTGATAGGGTGATTAACCCTTTTAATCCTCTACTAATCAAAAAAAGCAGCAAGAAACTACCATGAAAGTAGTAGATTTTTCTATTAAACGACCAGTAACAACTTTAATGATTACTCTTATAGTAATTATCCTTGGAGCCTTTAGTTTCACAAGACTTGCAGTGGATTTAATGCCTGACATTTCTTTCCCAGTTGTTACTATACAAACAGATTACGAAGGAGTTTCACCCCAAGAAATAGAAACTCTGGTTACAAGACCAATTGAAGAAGTTGCTGCTACCATTCAAAATATGGATAGGATTATTTCAAACTCCTACGAAGGTAGAAGTGTTGTGAGAGTCTTTTTTAAATGGGGTCAAAATCTTGATGAAGTATCCAACGATCTTAGAGCAAAGTTAGATCGCACAAAAGAACTACTACCATTAGATGCAAAACCACCAATACTTCTAAAATTCGATATGAACGCGATTCCAATAATGTGGATTGGTGTAAGTGATTACAGTGAGATTGAAAGCACTGTTAGTAAAAAAGTGAAATTGAGACTTTTTGCTGAGAAAATCCTTAAAAATAGGTTTGAACGTATAGAAGGTGTTGCTCAGGCCCAGGTTACAGGAGGATTAGAACGTGAAATACATATTAATCTAAGGTATCACGAACTACAAGCTAAAAATGTCTCTATCAAAGATGTTGTTAGCGCTCTTAAAGCTGAAAATATTGATATTCCAGTGGGTGACATTGATGTTAAAACCAACAAATATATACTTAGGGCTGTTGGAAAGTTTAAATCCACAAATGAAATTAATGATGTCGTTATTAAGCGAATTAATGGGGTTTCAGTTACCGTAAAAGACCTTGCTGATGTTGATGATAGCTATAAAGACATAAAAAGTTTTACTCGAGTAAACGGAGAAGATGCTCTTCTAATAACAATTACAAAACAAGCAGATGCTAATACTGTTCAAACTGCGGATAGAATTAGAATAGAAACTGAAAACCTCCTAAAAGAGCAGGGTATAAAAGATATGGGAGTTAACATTAGAATTATTCGTGATACATCAAAGTTCATAAAGCGTTCAATGTCTAATGTTCAAGAGTCAGCCATGTATGGAGGAGTGATAGCAGTTTTTGTTCTCCTCTTTTTCTTACGAAACATTCGTAGTACACTTATAATATCTGCATCAATAATAATTTCAATAGTAGCAACTTTTATATTCATTAAAGGAGCACACTTTACATTAAATATGATGTCATTTGGCGGACTAGCTCTAGGTATTGGAATGCTTGTAGATAACTCTATCGTTGTCCTTGAGAATGTTTTTAGGCATAGAATAGATACACACAGTAGTATAGAGGCATCGCAAAAAGGTACAATGGAAGTATCCAATGCTATAGTAGTATCAACTCTTACAACAGTTGTAGTTTTTTTACCACTATTCTTTTTGGAAGGTGTAATTGGTATAATGTTTAACCAACTTGCTTTTATGGTTAGCTTCTCTCTTATGTGCTCTCTTATGGTAGCTTTAACAATTATACCAGCATTTACTTCAAGATTTCTACATTTATTTGAAATGCAACACAAAACTAAATATATTAGAATATTAGAAACTTTTATTAAGAATATTTTAGAATCTCTTGAAAAAAATTATACTGGACTGCTTAAAAAAGTTTTGAATCATAAAAAATTTACCATATCATTATTTGCTATCATTTTTATATTTAGCTTGTTTTTAACCTCTTTAATTGGCTTTGATTTTATGCCTGATACTGATGAAGGTGAGATTAGAATAAATGGCGATCTCCCCGTTGGAACAAACGTTAAAACAACAGATATAAAATTTAAGGATATTGAAAAAGAACTTAAAAAAATTAAAGAAATTGATATAATATATACAAGAATCGGTGAATCTGGTTGGAGGACCCTTCAACAAAACGCTGGTAGTATAGAAATCTATTTAAAAGACTTTAAAGAAAGAAAAAGAAGTGATAAACAAATTGTAAAAGAAATACAAAAGAGACTTTCAAAGATTAAGGGTATTGAATTACGTGTTAGAGAAAGCAGTTTTTTCCTTTTTCGTTACATGCGTGGTGGTGATGATAGAATCACCCTTGAAATACTCGGACATGACTTTAAAAAAGGTGATGAGATAACAAACGAAATAATTAAACGTCTTAGAAAGATTAAAGGAATTACCTATTTAAGGCCATCAAGAGAATATGGTAATCCTGAATATGCAATTAGCATTGATAGACGAAAAACAAAGGAAATGGGTTTATCAGTCAGTCAAGTTGGTAGTTATTTACAATCAGCTATCCTTGGAGAGGTTGCTTCGCGTTTTTCAGATGGCGAATATGAGTATGACATTAGAGTTCAAATTAAAAAAGAAGATATTAAAGATATTGAATCAATAAAAAACCTTTCCTTTCCAACCGAAAATAAGGATAGAATACCTTTTAAGAGTTTAATGAGTGTTAAAAAGACTATTGGTCCAATGGTTGTTGAAAGACTCAATCAACAGAGAGTAATTTATATTCAAGGTGGGATTGGAAATAGAGATACTAAGTCAATTTTAGATGATATTAAAAATAGCCTCTCCACACTTAAACTGCCAGAAAGATTTTATATTAATTATGGTGGAATATTTGAAGAACAAGGCAAAGCCTATTCAGAACTTATTATTGGGATTATACTTTCAATATGTCTGGTTTATATGGTTATGGCAGCTCAGTTTGAGTCATTTAAAGCACCATTTGTTATTATGTTTACAATCCCAATAAGCTTTGTAGGTGTGATTCTAATCTTTTTTATTACTAAAACATCATTTGATATACAAGGATTTATTGGATCAATCATGCTTACAGGAATTGTTGTAAATAATTCCATTATTCTGGTTGAATTTATTCAACAATTGAGTAAAAATCCTAATGTCGTACTTGAAGATGTAGTTGTTGAAGCTGGTAGTAAGCGACTGAGACCAATTCTTATGACAACTCTAACCACAACTCTTGCACTCATACCACTTGCCATAGGAATAGGAGAGGGCAGTGAGATGCAAATACCATTGGCACTTGCAGTTATAGGTGGACTTTCCTTTTCTACATTAGTTTCCCTATTGCTAATTCCTTGTATCTATATACTATTCTTTAAAAAGAAAGAGAAAAGTAGTTAATATCGTTTCTTGAAGGGATAAATAAATGTCAAAAACTTTAGTATTGCTTTCTGGAGGACAGGATTCCACAACATGTTTATTCTGGGCAATAAAAGAATTCTCTTCAGTTGAAGCAATTAGCTTTGATTATGGTCAAAGACACCATATTGAACTCGATTCTGCAAAAACTATTGCAAAAGAAGCAGGTGTCACACAAACAGTGTTGCCAATAAACACTTTCAATGCATTAGGAGGTAATGCATTAACCGATCAAATAAACGTAAATAACAAAATGGAAAGTAATAAACTTCCAAATACCTTTGTCCCTGGTAGGAACTTAATTTTCTTGAGTTTTGCCGCCGCGTATGCCTATCAGAAAGAGATTCGCAATTTAATAGCTGGTATGAATCAAACTGATTATAGTGGATACCCAGATTGCAGGATTGAAAGCATAAATGCCATTCAAAATGCCATAAATCTCGCTATGGATTATAATATTACAATTCATACTCCTTTAATGTTTAAATCCAAAGCGGAAATATGGAGATTATCACATGATATTGGCTGTATAGATATTGTTAAAAAATATTCACATAGCTGCTATAATGGTGTTAAAGGTGGTTGTAATTATTGTAATGCCTGTATACTACGAGAGAAGGGATTTAAGGAATTTGAAAAGTCTTTTATCCCTTAGCAGTAAAGAATTATTATAATTTTATTATTTTTTTGATAAAAACGCAGCAAAACGTAAATCAATAATAAGAGCCCTATGAATGAGTTAATTTATTATACAACAATAAATAGCCCTTTAGGAGAACTTCTTCTAAGCTCAAGTTTAAAGGGTTTAATGAGTATAGAATACTTAATAAACCTCTGTGAACCTGAAATTATAAAAAAGTATTCCTCTAAATATACGTGTGAGAAAGTAAAAAATCATGATACCCGTTTTTTTAAACTAATTCAGGAGTTAAATCTTTATTTTGATGGTAAATTAAAAAAGTTCTCTATAAGCCTCGATTTACAAGGAACAAACTTTCAAAAAATTGTATGGAATACCCTTTTAAATATTCCATACGGAGAAACAACATCTTATAGCTGTATTGCAAATCAAATAAGGAATAGCAAAGCTTGTCGTGCCGTTGGACAGGCTAATAACAAAAATCCAATCCCCATAATTATTCCATGCCACCGTGTCATAGGTAAAAACGGAAATCTAGTTGGCTATGCAGACGGTATACAAATTAAAAAATGGTTGCTAAATCACGAAATGATAAATAAATACTCTTAAAAAAATTGCAATTCCTTAAAATATAGCCTAATCACTATTTTTCAATTCTTTAGAGTAAGGAGGTACAATTTTAAAGTGCATTTTTTTTAAATGAAGATTATTAATGTAAACGTCAACAGTATATTTACCAATTGGAAGGGTTTCTCCCTTGAATATACCGCGAACAAACCCACCGTTAATACCAGATTGATATCTTCCTTCTATTGTGTAAACATTTTCATCTAATATGTGAATTGCTGTTAAACTAGTATTTGCAGTAAAATGTTCATCTCCCTGCACTAATCGCTTCCACTCACCTATATCATAAACCAGCAAATATTTAACCCTTTTGGGCATTCTCAAAACAAATTTATAACTAATGCGTGTTTTACCAACAATTTGAACGCTAACAGCCGATACCAATTTATTTTTCTTGGGGATTATATTTGTTATTTCATATATCGAAAATGCATTTTCATCATATTTACCAAAATCGATACTTTTTATCCTAACAGGACTTGCTGAAAATATCAATGATGAAATACCTAATAAAATTAAAATATTTAGGTTTATAACCCAATTTTTTTTCATAAAACATTTTCCTTTAATTTAAAATTTATTGACTTTAAAATAAGAGTGTTTAATAAAAAAAACAATTTTTTTATTAAATTTTCATTATTTAGCGATTTAATAAACAATTAATTTATCGTTAACAGAAATATAATTATTCAATCATAATTTAAAAAAATATTATTAAACTATGAAATAAAAAATATTGAAAAAATTAAAATATTGTATTAATTTATAGTTATACTAGTAGTTATTTAAAATTAAAATAATCTGTTTCACAAACTCCTTGTAAAACAGATTATTTTAAAATACTTTTATATACTTAATGGAGAATTATTTATGGCATCTTTTAAAACCAATTTTTTTTATATTCTTTACATCTCGTTTTTTTTGCTTACAAATTCCATTTTTGCTGCAGGACCCGGCAATAGCATTATAAAACCAAATAATAAAAATATTATATTTGAAGATGATACTATTGGTAAAACCGTTTTAGGTAATGGTGTCATACAAAAAATTCGTTATACTAATAAATACTTTATTGTTGGAACTTCAATTGGGATAGATGTTTATGCCAAAGATTCAATGTCTTTATATAAACGTCTTCTTACAAAAGGAAGTGTTAAAGATTTTGATATCAGCCCTGATGCTAGGTTTATTGCCTATGGTGGCAGTGAAAAAGAAGTTAGAGCATGGGATTTAAATACTAACGACATTATAAAACTTGGCTTTCATGACAAACAAATTAATGCAATTGCTTTTAGACCAGATGGAAAAATGGTTGCAAGTGGTTCTGACGATAAAAGCATTCGTCTATGGTCAACTCAAGCAAAAAGTAAAAAAAGTAAAATAAAAAAAAGTGCAGGTATTATATTATCATATCATAAAGGTCCTGTTACCAGCCTATGTTTTAGCCTTAATGGCATATTGCTTGTTAGTTCCTCAAAGGATAAATCGGTATATTTATATAGTTTAAAAGACAAAAGACCGCGCTTAGCCTATAAACATGAAGATGAAGTTAACCAAGTTGTTTTTGATCCAAAAAACTATTACATTGCAAGCTGTGGAAATGATAATAAAGTTATACTCTGGAGTCTTAAAACTGCAAAAGCCAGAATCATGGGGCAACATATTGAATGGGTAAACTCGGTTGGTATTACCAAAGATGGTAGCAGGTTAATCAGTGCTTCGGTTGATGGAACCGTAATCTCATGGGATCTAAAAAAAGATTTACGCGACACAATATTGGTATTTCCTAGTGGGATTAATGTTAATTCTGTTGCAATTGCTCCCAAAGGAAATACTTTTGCTTGTAGTACAACAAGTGGTCAAATCAAAACTGCTGATGCAACGTCAGGATCAGTATCTGAATCTTTTGATGATTATGATTCTTCTGCAAATGGTACTTCTATAGTAAAAAATGGTAGTATTATAGCTTCAGCATACTCAAACGGAAAAGTAAAAGTTTGGTATCCTGTTAAAAACGCAGTCAAAACCAAAGAGATGCATAAAGGATCTGTAAACCAAGTCTCTCTAAATGAATCAGGCGATAAACTTGCCACATGTGGTGGTGACCAACTTGTTAAGGTTTGGGATTTAAACAAAAACGACATTAAGACAATGAATAAGCACAAGGATGAAGTATTTTCTGTTGCCTATAACCCAAAAAACAATCAAGTTGCTAGTGGAAGTATTAATAGAGTCATTTTGTGGGATGTTTCAGATAATGATACCAATGAAATTACCAATATTTCAGGCAATATATACGCTCTAACATACAGTCCTAACGCAAAATATTTAGCAATAGCCAGTTCAGAAGGAATAATTTATCTTTATAATACTGATGAAAAAGAAATTAAAACCCTAGGGAAAATCAGTCAACCCGTTACAGCCCTTCGATTCAATGAAAATAGTAATTTACTTTTAAGTGGTTCAAATGATGGTAAGGTAAGTATTTGGAATATTCAATCAAGATCTGAACGCTCCAATAACTTTCACAAAGGAGATGTAAATTCTGTTGCCTTCAGTCCAAACGATAAATATGTTGCCAGTGGAGGACTTGATGGAAAAATTGTTGTTTGGGATCTTACTACAGGAAAATCATTTGTATCTAGTAGTCGTAGTGCATCTGTTACAGGCGTTTTCTTTATCCCAAACACAGAAAAACCTGAAGAGAAAGACAATGAAGATGATGATGCTCCAGGTCAGAGTGAAACAGCACTAGACTATTTAATCGCTGGTAGTAGTTCCGATGGATCAATTAAAATTACATCTATTATCCCACCAGCATCAAAAAAACTCAAAAGAAAATCTCTTGCTATTGATCTAAAAAAAAGTAAACAGCTAAAATCAAGACTAACAAAAACAATTTATAAACGTTTTGTGCGTGAAAGAGAAATCTGGACATTAAATCTAAAAGAACCATCAAATTCAAGTGTAATTCTCTTTGATAAAATCCTTTTTGTATCAACTATAAAAGGTAAATTATATGCTATTCGTATCGGTTCAAAACTATCCTATCCACTGGATGCTATTCCTAAAAACGTTAAAATCCCTGAAAATTTAAGGGGTAAACTTGATTTTGATGAAGAAAAAAAAGTTTTAACTTTAGATGGTATAATTTCTGAGGCAGATAAAAATAAAATTCTAAGTTTAACGAAAAACTCAGAATTTCATGATGCTGTAAATACTCTCTATAAAAAATCTTGGCAAAATTATGGTGTATTATGGGTTTTTAAAGCAAGTGGAAGAATTGATTCCACACCAGTAATTTATGATAATACTATTTATTTTGGAACTAATAATGATTATTTTTATGCACTTGATGTAAAAACTGGTAATAGCCGTTGGGTTGAGAAAAAAAAAGATAAGCTCTTTTTAAAACCCGTTAAGATTGGGCCTATTGCTTTAAATTGTAAACCTGTGGTCTTGGATGACACTATTTATATAGGATCTAGTAATGGGAATTTCTATGCTATTAACAGAAAAAATGGAAAATTAAATTGGCACTTTAAGTCTAGAAGTGGTATTTATACAAGTCCTACCATAACAAATGATTTAATATTTTTTGGTTGTGATGATGGCTATCTTTATGCCCTAAAAAGAAATCCTAAAACTAAAATGGGAGAACTTGTGTGGAAAAAGCAACCTGGTGAAAACCGTATTTTAGGTGTCAGCCCCATTGTTTACAAAAATTTAGTTATAGTTGGTGATCAAGACGGGAATCTGGTGGCTTATGGGATGAATAAAGGTTCTGAAGAATGGAAAGTTAAGACTGGTAGAGTTAATTCTCCTTATCAGCAATATAAAAAATACTTATTTGCCTGCACAATGGATGGTGAGGTCTTTAAAATAGATATAGATGATGATGGAAAAATAGTTTGGAAAACAAAAATAAAAGGAACTGATCTTCAAATGATCATTGATAAAAGATTAACTATTCGTAAAATTATTCCTTTTAACGTTGGCAAAGAAGTTAATAAACAGAAAAAAACTAAAACTGAGAGAGTGGTTGTTTCTGACATTTATCTTACCAATTCAAGCGGTGAGTTACAAGCACTAGACTTAAAAACAGGTGAATTAATATGGATTTACGACAAAACTGGGTATATTCCTGGAACTTTGGCATCTGGTGATATCGAATACATTTATACAATCAATCATGAAGGAAAAGTGTTTAAACTCAGGAAAGAAGTTTATGAGTATCTTGGAAGAGAGTTTCCATTGGATACATCGGAAAGTTTGAATGCAGATCCCTCACTAATTAAAGCAAAAGGAAAAATTGAAGAATACCAAGAATACGAAGATTTTACCGAAGAAGGCGATGTAGCCAAGTTAAAGCATGATGTTTACGAAGATTATGAAGGTGAAAAAAAAAGTAAATTAAAAAACTAATTTTTCATAATTTCCAATTATTTCTTTAAAATATAAAGGTAATGCAACAGGTTTCCTTTTTTGGTAATCAAACGCTGCTTTGATGGTATAACCTTTAGCAATTACTTTTTGATCTTTCTCTCTAAATATTTCGTATTCCATTCTAAAGCGTGCTTTTTTCATTTCACTTACTCTTACAAAAACTGTTAAACTATCTCCATAAAATGCTTCAGCCTTAAGTTCGCAAAATACTTCTGTTAAAATTATTCCTGTACTATCATTTAAATTAACTTCTGAAAAGTTGAATTGGGCTAAATATCTTAATCTAGCTTCTTGAAAAAACTGGATGAAAGACTCATTACTCATGTGATTACCATAATTAATGTCTCCTATTCTTACTTCTATTGTAGTAGAGAATTTAAATGTTTTATTATCCATTGTATTAATAATTATCCACCCATTTTTCGTATTATTTTTCTGGAAAAATCAATTTCTAAATCCACCGAAATAGGATTCGTTAATCGTTTGCCATGTTGATTGCTAATAATTTTAACTTTGGGTCTTGAAACATTATTATTATTGATTGAAATTACTTTTGCTAACTCATTTGTATTTAGTAAAACGTAGCTATCGACGTCATAATAACTATTTTCACGAAACAGTATAACCATTTCTTTAATGAAACGATGTAACATATCATCTTTAAATAATTTTGCGTTCTTATACATTGTTTGAAGTGTTTCTTCAGTGTTTTTTGCTCCTCTATACGGTTTTGGCGTTGAAAAAGCGTCAAAATAGTCTGCCATAGCAACAATCCAAACATGGTCTTTAATTTCATTGCCTTTTAATCCGTTGGGATAACCGCTTCCATCGATTCTTTCATGATGATGTAATACAATCTCTCTTGAAACATCGTATAGGAAAGGATCTTTTTTAACCATATCATACCCAATTTCAGGATGCTCTTGAATTAAGGTAAATTCTTGTGGTGTTAATTCATGTTCTTTGTGAATAATGTCTTGTGGAAGTTTAATTGTTCCAATATCGTGTAGAAAACCACCTACTCCAATTTGTCTTATTAACTCCTCATCCATTTTAAGTTTTTTTGCAAAAATCATTGAAATTACACCAACATTCAGTGAATGGGTATAAATATAATCGTCATAATTAACAATATCCAGCAAATTAACAATTTCTGATTCGCTATTATTAATATCACTGGCAATAGCATCAGTTAATTCACTAATATCTTTAGAGTCAATCTGAAGCAAACAGTCTTTAATTGTCTTAACAAGTTTACTCATAATGTCAACAGCTTTATGCTGAGTTTCAAGTTTAATTGTACGCGGTCCTTTATATGAATGTCTATCTAAATATTCCTGTAGAGCAGACTTTTTATATTTTTCTTCTTCGGGAACATAATATATTCTTTTTATTCCTGAATCAACTAATTTCTGAATATCCTCTTTGGTAAAAGGTTTATGGCTTGTATTAATTTGATTACCATTCATATCGAAGGCTGGATAAGCAAGAACAATACCAGGCTTCATGAATTCCACGTTTACTTCAACCTTTTTAATTTCTTTTTCTTCTTCCATATAAATCTCCAGTTGTATTGATAAAAATTAAGTGTCAGGAAAATCAAATCTATAGCCAAATAAATTGCTAAGACTCCCTGATTTAACAAATTTTCTTTCGGATGAAATAATTTTCTTAAACTCGTATTTTAAGTCTAGAATTAGTTTTGTATCGGATTTAATTTGCTCAA
>Ga0224495_10002960_pt1 | contig 10694 bp, 9 predicted proteins | sample SF_Jul11_sed_USG_FD_168128 | JGI IMG/M metagenome (GOLD analysis project Ga0224495, IMG submission 168128) | Sediment microbial communities from San Francisco Bay, California, United States - SF_Jul11_sed_USGS_4_1 | ecosystem: Environmental > Aquatic > Marine > Sediment | place: USA: California...
TCGAGAGAGAGGTCAGGCGGGCGCCGCGGGTTCACTCAGGGGCGGTGCCGTTTATCGGCCTGCGGACGAAGTGGGCTTGGGCGGGGGCGGCTGTGGCTCTCGTTGCGTGCGCGGCGGTCATCTATTTGACGACACGCGAGCGGGCCAGCCTGGACCCGGCCTTCCTTTCTTACGAGGCGTCCCTGGACCAGATATTCCGGGAGACCAGGGATGATCCCGGGCTGGCCGATTCCTTCAATCGCCTTATCCTGGCTTCCATCGGGGACACGGTCTGGGGCGGCCAGTCCGACCTCCCCATGGATTTGCTGGCCAACCCTGATTTTCTGGAAGTGTGGGCCGGGGAGACCTGGAGGTATCTCCAGGATGAGAACGGGCCGGGTACCCTTTAAGGAGGAAGATATGTCTAAACCTATCTGTTTAAGATTTTTGCTGGCTGGTCTGGTCATTATATCGACCTCTGTCTCGGCAACCGGCCAAGACACACCGACCGGCCCCGTCCAGGAAAGAATCAGGCGGAACATCCAGACCCTGAGGCTCCTCCAGATGACCCAGGCTCTGGATCTGAGCGAGGAACAGACGGCCAGGATCTTCCCTGTTCTCAACCGCCTGGAGAAGGAAAAGGCCGACCTTCGGCGCCAGGTCGCCGAGGCCGTCCGGGAGCTGAGGACCATTATCAGGGGAGGGAAGGCCAAAGAGGAGAGCCTGTCGGCGGCCGTGGATAAGGTCAAGTCGTTGCGCCGCGCCATTCTCCAGGGAGATGCCGAGCTCGAATCCTTCCTCGAGGGGCAGCTGACCCCTGTCCAAAGGGCCAAATATGTGGTTTTTTCCCTCGATTTCTACCAGGGCCTCGGAGAGAGGCTCAGGAAGGCCAGGGGGCCTGGCCGGTAGTGTCCGTGTCCCGTCTCGTAAATCTCCTTCCAACGTCCTCGGCAGAGAGGGGACACTCCCAGGGGGAGTCAAGCTCCCCCCCCCGGCGCTTCGCTCCGCTGACCCCTGAGGGGGACTACGCCGACCCCCTCAACCCCCCGGTGGTGCGTCTTAATAGGCCGTCCTCAGGCCAAGGTCTTGGTGAGACACACCACTAGATTCACCCCGCCTCTTGACAAGGAAGCCGGGTTCATATAGCATATTTGGCGTAGTCTTTTATTTTTCAGACTAAATATCTGAAAAAAGCTGTAGCTCGAGCGGGTTGGAGAGACGTTTTTCTTTTTTGGCGGCCTATTTACAATCTCCCCTCTGAAGACGTCCGGTTCTGTGAGCGAGCCAGCGGTCGGGAAAACGCGCCAGCGTAGCTCAGCAGGTAGAGCGGCTGATTTGTAATCAGCGGGTCAGGGGTTCGAATCCCTTCGCTGGCTTTGTCACGGCGATGGAGGGAAGCGGTGCCACGGATAAATATCATGGGACATACGGTGGGCAGGTTCCAGAGTGGCCAAATGGGGCGGGCTGTAAACCCGCTGCGGAAACGCTTCGGAGGTTCGAATCCTTCCCTGCCCACCACGTCAATATGCGGGAATAGCTCAGCGGTAGAGCATCGGCCTTCCAAGCCGTTGGTCGCGGGTTCGAATCCCGTTTCCCGCTCGGATCGGTCCCGGATACGCCCAAGTAGCTCAGTTGGTAGAGCACGTCCTTGGTAAGGACGGGGTCACCAGTTCAAATCTGGTCTTGGGCTTTGTTTCAAGGATTCAGCAGCCAGGCCCCCCAGGGGCCGCGGGAGAAGTTTGGTTTGCCCGCGGGCGCGGAGATGACGATGGCGTTGCCGCCGGCCAAGGCGGTCGAACCGAGGCCGCCGGCGCGACGACCGAGGTTCAGGGCTGAGACGGTTAGACGAGCGAGGGAAGGACGGACATGCGCGAGATGATCACGCTTCAGTGTTCCGCGTGCAAGCGCCGGAACTATTCGACGACCCGCAATAAGAAGACGCAGACGGAGAAGCTCGAACTGAAGAAGTTCTGCCCGTTCTGCCGCAAGCATACGGCCCATAAGGAAGTGAAATAGACGGTCCGCGGCGGCGCTTGACGCCGCCGGTCCGGCCGGGGAGAACGAACGGTCAGGAGATGCAGGTGAGTAGCTCAACTGGCAGAGCAGCGGTCTCCAAAACCGCAGGTTGCAGGTTCGAGTCCTGTCTCACCTGCCAATTTCGTTCGCGCCCGGCCGCGGCCTGAGGCCGACGCCGAAGGGAGAGTTCGATGAGCGATAAGGTCCGGTGGTACAAACGGTTCCCCCAGTTCCTGAAGGACGTGCGGTCCGAGCTCAAGAAGGTCACCTGGCCCGCTCGGACGGAGGTGACCAGCACGACCGTCGTCGTCATCGCCGCGACCCTGTTCTTCGGCTTCTATCTGTTCTTCATGGACATCATTTTTTCTTGGGCCATCAATCAGCTGAAGTCCCTGTTTGGGTAATCTGAGTTAGGATATTGACGATGGGTAAAAACTGGTATGTCGTTCATACCTACTCCGGATTTGAGAAGTTCGTGGCGGAGTCGATTAAGCAGCGGGCGGCCGAGGTGAACATCCCGGACGCGATCGGGCAGATCATCATCCCGACGGAAGACGTCGTCGAGATCCGGGGTGGCAAGAAAGTGGTTTCCACCAAGCGTTCCTATCCCGGCTACATCCTGGTGGAGATGGAGATGACGGACGAGGCCTGGCTGATGATCCGCGACATTCCCAAGGTCACGGGCTTCGTCGGCTCGGGGCGCAAGCCGTCGCCCCTGAACAAGAAGGAGGTCGGCCAGATCGTCGAGCACATGGAGACGACCTCGGAGAAGCCCAAGCCCAAGCATTCGTTCGAAAAGGGCGAGGCCGTCCGCATCATCGACGGGCCGTTCTTCAACTTCAACGGCATCGTTGAGGACGTCAACCACGAGCGGAGCACCCTCAAGGTCCTGGTCACGATCTTCGGCCGGTCGACGCCCGTCGAGTTGGAGTTCCTGCAGGTCGAAAAACTCTAGGAGGCCCTGATGTCCAAAGAAGTCGTGGCGAAAATCAAGCTGGCGATCATCGCGGGCCAGGCGAGCCCGGCCCCTCCCGTCGGGCCGGCCCTCGGCCAGCACGGCGTCAACATCATGGAGTTCGTCCGGCAGTTCAACGACCGGACGAAAAAGATGGAGGAGGGAACGGTCGTTCCGGCCCTCGTCACCGTCTTCAAGGACAAGAGCTTCACGTTCCTGGTCAAGACGCCGCCCGCGTCCTACCTCTTAAAGAAAGCCGCCGGCATCGCCAAAGGGTCGGGCGCCCCGAACAAGGACAAGGTCGGGAAGGTCTCCTCAAAGCAGATCGAGGACATCGCCCGGCTCAAGCTCCCCGACCTCAACGCCAACGACCTCGAGGCGGCCAAGCGGATCATCGAGGGGACGGCGAAGAACATGGGATTGGAGATCGTCAGTGAGTAAACGCGGCAAGAACTACATCAAGGCCCGCGCCGTGAAGGGCGAGGAAACGAAGACCTACACCGTGGAAGAAGCCGTCCGCCTCGTCAAGGCCGCCCACTATGCCAAATTCGACGAGACGGTGGACGTGTCCGTCCGCCTCGGCGTCAACCCGAAGTATTCCGACCAGATGGTCCGCGGCACGGTCGTCCTGCCCCATGGGACCGGCAAGACCAAGAAGATCTGCGTCATCGCCGCCGGGGAAAAGATCAAAGAAGCCGAGGAGGCCCGGGCCGATTACGCCGGCGGCGAAGAACTCATAGAGAAGATCGCCGGCGGCTGGATCGACTTCGATATCGTCATCGCCACCCCCGACGTCATGCGGGGCGTGGGCAAGCTCGGCCGCATCCTGGGGACCAAGGGCCTCATGCCCAACCCCAAGAGTGGGACGGTGACCTTCGACATCAAGAAAGCCGTCGAGGAGACCAAGGCGGGCAAGGTCGAGTTCCGCGTCGATAAAACGAGCATCGTCCATACGATGGTCGGCCGGGTTTCCTTCCCGGAGGAGAAGCTGGAGGAGAACGTCAAGACGTTCCTCCAGGCGATCGTCCATGCCAAGCCGCCGGCCGCCAAGGGGAAATACATCCGGAGCATGTTCATCTCCTCGACGATGGGCCCCTCGTTCAAGATCTCGGAAGACGTGCTCGAGAAATAGGAGGACGACGGTGAAACGGGACGAGAAGGACAAGACGATCCGCGACCTCGAAGCCGCCTTCGCGGCCAATGCGACGTATTACCTCGTCGACTTCAAGAAGATGCCGGTCGGGCAGACGATCGAGCTGCGCCGGCTCCTGCGCAAGAACAACTTCACCTACAGGGTCGTGAAAAACAGGCTGGCGCTCAGGGCTCTGGGCGAACACTGCCCGGACGTTCTGAAGCCCCACTTCCGCCAGCCGACCGGGATCGCCTGGGCGGACCGCGACCCCCTCGGCCTGGCCAAGCTCCTGCGGGAGTTCTCGGCGGGCGGCAAGGTCCTGGCCGTCAAGGCCGGTATCCTCGAGGGACAATACCTGACTCCCGAACGCTTCGACGAGGTCGTCAAACTCGGTTCCCGGGACGGCCTCCTGGGAAAGTTCGGTTATCTCCTGGCCTATCCTCTGACCCAGTTCCTGCGGACCCTCCAGGCACCGCTGGGGAACGTGGGCCGGCTCATGAGCCAGTTGAAGGACAAAAAACAGCCTTAGATCCGGTGTGACGCCAAAGGAGCACCAAAACTCAACGCAAAGGAGCGATGGACATGGACAAACTCACCAAGGAACAATTTTTTGCCCACCTCGACAGCCTGACCATCCTGGAGCTCGCGGACTACATCAAGGAGTTCGAGACGCGCTACGGGATCAGCGCCGCCGCCGCTGCCCCGGTCATGGTCGCTGGCGCCGTCCCGCAGGCCGAGGCCAAGCCCGCGGAGGAGAAGACGGAGTTCACGGTCATCCTCAAGACGGTCGGCACGAACAAAGTCCCCGTCATCAAGGTCGTGCGCGAAGTGACCAGCCTGGGCTTGAAGGAAGCCAAGGACCTCGTGGACAGCGCTCCGAAGCCGCTCAAGGAAGGCGTCAACAAGGACGAGGCGGCGGCCATCAAAGCCAAGTTCACCGAGGTTGGGGCCGTCGTCGAGATCCAGTAGGCCGCTCTTGGCCGCGCCGAGACTTCGTCGAGACCGGGAAGGGGTCGGGCGACTCCTTCTCTTGAAGGTGGGAGCATGCTGAGAGAATCGAAGAATACGTACCTCGAGAGGGTCGACTTCTCGAAGATCAAAACCATTTTTCCGATGCCGGACCTGTTGGATATTCAGGTCGGCTCGTACGCCGAATTCCTCCAGATGGACCTGCTGCCGGAAGAGCGCAAGGACTCCGGCCTGCAGGCCGCCTTCAAGGACGTCTTTCCCATCTCCGACTTCAAGGAAACGACGGAACTCGAGTTCCTAAGCTACGCGATCGGCAACTGGGAATGCAAGTGCGGCCGGCTCAAGGGGGTCGAAAACGCGCGGGCCAAGTGCACGTCCTGCGGGACCCTTCTCCCCGCGGATATGGAGACGACGGAAAAGGAGATCTGTCCCTACTGCGCGTCCCTGCGGAAGATCGAGCTGCCCCTCTGCGAGCACTGCGGCGACCGCGTCGGCCTGAAGATGAAGTACAATCCGACGGAGTGCATTCAGAAGGGCTACAACTACGCCGTCCCCCTCAAGCTCAAGGTCCAGCTCGTTTCCTGGGAGAAGGACGTCCAGGCGAAAACCAAGCGGCTCAAGCACATCAAGCAGCAGGAGGTCTATTTCGGCGACATCCCCCTGATGACCGAGAAGGGGACCTTCATCTTCAACGGCATCGAGCGCGTCGTCGTCAGCCAGCTCCAGCGCTCCCCGGGCGTTTTCTTCCGGCCGGGCGAGACGAAGGGAATCTATGTCGCCAAGATCATCCCGTACCGCGGTGCCTGGGTGGAGTTCGAATACGACAGCAAAAACCTCCTCTGGGTCCGCCTGGACCGGAAAAAGAAGTTCCTGGCCACCGTCTTTCTGCGGGCGATGGGCTTTGGGTCCGACGAAGAGATCCTGCACATCTTTCACAAGGTCCTGCGCGTCGTCCCCGAGGACGGCCGCCTCTACGCCGACGTCGGCGACGCCCTGGTCGGGAGGACGGCCACCGACGACGTCACCGACGCTCGCGGCCGGCGGACGATCGCTGCGGGCCGCAAAAAAATCACGCCCGAGGTTTTGGCCGAGCTCAAGGCCGCCGGCGTCACCCGCGTCCCCATCGGCAAGCGCGAGTTTCAGGGCGCCTACGCTCTGACCGGGGTCAAGGGAAAGGTCCGGGTCAACGAGGAGCTCAGCGACGTCCAGGTCGACCTCCTCATCGGCCGGGGCGAGCCGTTCGAGGTCTTCTTCCCCGAAGCGGACAAGGCCGGGCTGATCATCAGCACGACGCTCCGAAAGGACCTGCGCAAGGACACCAACGCCGCCCTGGGCGAGATCTACCGCAAGCTCCGGCCCGGGGAGCCGCACACCATGGAGAGCGCGGCCAACCTCTTCCACAGCCTCTTCTTCAACTCCCAGAAATATAATTTCTCCCGGATCGGGCGGCTGAAATACAACATCAAGATGGCCCAGTCGACGCCGCTCGAGGAGAAAACCCTCTCGGCCATGGACTATGTCCAGGTCATCCACTACCTCTTCGGTCTGCGCAACGGCGAGGGGTCGACGGACGACATCGACCACCTGGGGAACCGCCGCGTGCGGTCCGTCGGCGAGCTCGTCGAGAACGCTTTCCGGATAGGGCTGACGCGCATGGAGCGGACCATCAAGGAAAAGATGACCGTCACGGCCGACCTGGCCGCGGCCATGCCCCAGGACCTTATCAACTCCAAACCGGTCATCGCCGCCCTTAAGGAGTTCTTCGGCAGCTCCCAGCTGTCCCAGTTCATGGACCAGATCAACAGCCTGGCGGAAATCACTCATAAGCGGCGCCTGAGCGCCCTCGGTCCCGGCGGCCTGAGCCGGGAGCGGGCGGGGTTCGAGGTTCGGGACATCCAGGCCTCCCACTACGGACGGATCTGTCCCGTGGAGACGCCGGAAGGCCCCAACATCGGCCTTATTTCCTCGCTCAGCTGCTACGCCCGGGTCAACAGCTACGGGTTTGTCGAGACCCCCTACCGGAAGGTCCACAACGGCCGCATCGTCGACTATGTCAAGGTCCTGCATCCCGGCAACTCGGCTTACAAGGTGGGCGACATCGTCGAAAAAGACGAAATGACGAAAGCCCTCGACCGGCTCAAGGCCGAAAAGGCCCGCCATCTGCCCGTCGTCGAGCCGCATTGCTTCTACCTGACCGCGTGGGAAGAGGAGAAATTCATCATCGCCCAGGCCAATGCGTCCGTCGATGACCGGGGGAGGTTCATAAACGAGCTCGTTTCGGCCCGCGAGGCGGGCAACTCCAAGCTCGTTCCCCGCGACAAGATCGATTATCTCGACGTCTCGCCGAAGCAGCTCGTCTCCCTGTCCGCCGCCCTCATCCCGTTCCTCGAACACGACGACGCCAACCGCGCCCTGATGGGCTCCAACATGCAGCGCCAGGCCGTCCCGCTGTTGCGGCCCGGAGCGCCGCTCATCGGCACGGGGATCGAGCACCTCGTGGCCAAGGGTTCGGGCGACGTCATCGTCGCCCGGCGGGCCGGAGTCGTCGAGTTCGTCGACGCCGAGCGGATCATCATCCGCATCGACGAGCGGGAGAACGCGCGCTCGTTCGACCTCGGGACCGACCTCTATCTCCTGACGAAATTCCTCCGGACCAACCAGAACACGTCCATCAACCACCGGCCCGTCGTCCGCCGGGGCGACCGGGTCGAGCGCGGCCAGGTATTGGCCGACAGTTCCTGCACCGACCACGGCGAACTCGCCCTCGGGCGGAACGTCCTCTGCGCCTTCATGCCCTGGCGCGGGTACAACTACGAGGACGCCATCGTCGTCAGCGAGAAACTGATCAAGGAAGATATTTTCACCTCTCTGCACATCATCGAGGAGACCATCGAGGCCCGCGACACGAAGCTGGGCCCCGAGGAGATCACCCGCGACATCCCCAACGTTCCCGAGAACCTCCTCCGGAACCTCGACGAGAACGGCATCGTCCGCATCGGTGCCCAGGTCAAATCGGGCGAAATCCTCGTCGGCAAGGTCGCGCCCAAAGGGGAAACCCAGCTGACGCCGGAGGAAAAGCTCCTCAAGGCCATCTTCGGCGAGAAGGCCCTGGACGTGAAGGATGCGTCGCTCTACTGCTCGCCGGGTGTGGAAGGCACGGTCATCGACGTCCGCATTTTCTCCCGGCGGGGAACCGAAAAGGGGCCTCGGGCCAAGGCGATCGAAAAGGACGAGATCGCCAAGATGAAGCGCAACCTGGACGACGAGATCACGATCCTCGAAGGCGAGAAATGGCGCAAGGCCCGCTCGCTCCTCAAGGGCCAGGTCGTGGAAAAAACGCAGAAGGTCGACGGCCAGCTCCTGGAGAAGGGGACCAAGCTCAGCGAGAAATGGCTCGACCTGCTCGATTTCGACGAAGCCATGGATCTCAAGCTCGAGGAGAACGAGGAGCGCGACCAGGAGATCAAGGACTTCGACCGCAAGGTCAAACGTCAGGTCGAAGCCCTGCGCTCGATCTTCAAAGAAAAGGTCGATAATCTCAAGAAGGGCGACGAGCTCGCTCCCGGCGTCATCCAGGCCATCAAGGTTTTCATCGCCATGAAGCGCAAGCTCTCCGTGGGGGACAAGGTCTCCGGCCGTCACGGCAACAAAGGGATCGTCGCCCGGATCGTCTCCGAGGAGGACATGCCGCGGCTCCCGGACGGGACGCCCGTGGACTTCGTCCTCAATCCGCTCGGCGTTCCCTCCCGCATGAACGTCGGCCAGATCCTGGAGACGCACGCGGGCTGGGCGGCCAAGGTCCTGAATATGTGGATCACGACGCCCGTTTTCGATGGGATTAACGAACGGGAGATCAAAGACCTCCTCAAAAAGGCCGGGCTCCCCGAATCGGGCAAGACCCCCCTCTTCGACGGGGTGACGGGCGAGCTGCTCAACCAGGAGGTCACGGTCGGCTACATCTATATGATGAAGCTGTACCACCTCGTCGACGACAAGATCCACGCCCGCTCGACCGGCCCCTACTCGCTCATCACCCAGCAGCCGCTCGGAGGCAAAGCCCAGTTCGGCGGACAGCGCTTCGGCGAAATGGAGGTCTGGGCCTTGGAGGCCTACGGCGCCGCCTACACCCTCCAAGAGCTCCTGACCGTCAAGTCCGACGACGTCGAGGGCCGGGCCAAGATCTACGAGGCTATCGTCAAGGGCGACCTGGAATTCCAGCCCGGGCTGCCCGAATCGGTCAACGTCCTGATCCGCGAGCTCCAGAGCCTCTGTCTCAACGTCGAGCTCGAAAAAGGGGAGAAGGGCGAGGTCCTGCCCTGGGGTATCACCGTACCGCAGGCTGGCAAAGGAGACTCATGATGGACATCCGACCTGTCCTGGGCGGCAAGCCCCGTCTTGAATTCGACCGGGTCCGGATCTCGATCGCCTCGCCGGAGAAGATCAAGAGCTGGTCCTGGGGGGAGGTCACCAAGCCCGAGACGATCAACTATCGGACCTTCAAGCCGGAGAAGGACGGCCTCTTCTGCGCCAAGATCTTCGGGCCCATCAACGACTACGAGTGCCTCTGCGGCAAGTACAAGCGGATGAAGTACCGCGGCATCATCTGCGAGCGCTGCGGGGTCGAGGTCACCAAGTCCAAGGTCCGCCGCGAGCGGATGGGCCATATTCACTTGGCCTCGCCGGTCGCCCATATCTGGTTCTTCAAGAGCCCGCCCAGCCGCATCGGACTCGTCCTCGACCTGTCCATCAAGGATCTGGAAAAGGTCCTCTATTTCGAGTCTTATATCATCACCGACCCCGGGGACACGCCGCTCAAGGAAAAGCAGCTTCTCAATGAGGAGGAATACAAGGACGCTCAGGAGAAGTACGGCGATAAGTTCGACGCCTCGATCGGGGCCGAAGCGATCAAGTACCTCCTGGTGAAGATCAGCATTCAGAAGGAGGCCGAGCGGCTGCGGAAGCTCATGAAGAAGGAAACGTCGCAGCAACGGAGGCTCCGCTATGCCAAGCGGCTGCGCGTCTTCAAAGCCCTCAAGCGTTCCGGCAACCGGCCGGAGTGGATGGTCCTGGACGTCATCCCGGTCATTCCGCCCGATTTGAGGCCCCTCGTCCGCCTCGACGGCGGCCGCTTCGCCACCTCCGACCTCAACGACCTCTATCGGCGCGTCATCAACCGGAACAACCGGCTGAAGAAGCTCATCGAGCTCAAAGCTCCCGAGCTCATCATCCGCAACGAGAAGCGGATGCTCCAGGAGGCCGTGGACGCGTTGTTCGACAACGGCAAGCGCGGCCGCGTCCACCTCGGGGCCAACCGCCGGCCCCTCAAATCGCTGAGCGAAGCCCTGCGGGGCAAGCAGGGCCGGTTCCGCCAGAATCTCCTCGGCAAGCGCGTCGATTACTCGGGCCGGTCGGTCATCGTCGTCGGACCCGAACTCAAGCTCAACCAGTGCGGGCTGCCCAAGAAGATGGCCCTTGAGCTTTTCAAGCCCTTCATTTTCAACAAGCTGGAGAAGGAAGGGTTGGTGCCTTCCGTCAAGGTGGCCCGGGAATGGCACGAGCAGGAGCGGCCCGAGGTCTGGGATTACCTCGAAGAGGTCGTCAAGGAACACCCGATCCTCCTCAACCGCGCCCCCACGCTCCACC
>Ga0224495_10002962_pt1 | contig 10693 bp, 6 predicted proteins | sample SF_Jul11_sed_USG_FD_168128 | JGI IMG/M metagenome (GOLD analysis project Ga0224495, IMG submission 168128) | Sediment microbial communities from San Francisco Bay, California, United States - SF_Jul11_sed_USGS_4_1 | ecosystem: Environmental > Aquatic > Marine > Sediment | place: USA: California...
GTCCGTCCAAGCCAGCATCCTGACGAACACCAACCAGAGCGCGATGTTCATCCGGCTGCTCTCGCGCAACGCGTCCACGGACATCGATGCCGTGTACTTCAACCCCGCCGGGCTGACGCATCTCCGGGACGGCTGGCACTTCTCGCTCTCGAGCCAGACGATCTTCCAGGAGAAGACGATCACCAACGATTACCTGCTGCTCAACGAGCGGGAGTACGTCGGCAAGGTCAACGTGCCCATTTTCCCGAACGCCTACGCGGTCTACAAGAAGAACCGCCTGGCCGTCTCTTTTGGTTTCGGTCCGAATGCGGGCGGAGGCTCGGCCGATTTCAGCCATGGGCTGCCGGCTTTCGAAACGCCCATTTCCGCGCTTCCCCTGCTCCTCACCTCCGCGGGGCTTCCGACGACGGCCTACGCCGCTGACATCAACTTCGAAGGGAGTTCGGTCTTCTTCGGCTTCCAGTTCAACTTGTCCTACGCCCTGAGCGATATGGTCTCGATCGCGGCCGGCGCCCGGTACATCTCCGCCTCGAACACGTACGAGGGCGAGATCAAGAACATCATGATCAATCCCAGACATCCCCTGCTCAACCCCACCGGGGCGATGGTCTCGGCTCCCGCCTTCTTCGGCAAGCTCGGCCCCGCCTTCGCGTACTACGCCGCGGCCACGGCCGACATGGCGGTCGACGCCAAGCAGACAGGTTCGGGTTTCACGCCCATCCTGAGCCTCAACCTCAGGCCGCTTGAGAACCTGAATCTCGCCGTCCGCTACGAGTTCAAGACCAAGCTGACGCTAAAGAACGACACGACCACGGATGACGTCGGCCTCTTCCCGAACGGCTGGGAAACGGAGAGCGACATGCCGGCCATCCTCGGGCTGGGCGCGGAATACGGCCTCACGCCGGGCCTTCGGGCTTCCTTGTCTTTCCATTATTGGTTCGACAAGGACGTCAACTGGGATGCCGCTTCCACCCCTGAGGAGGTCCCCTTCAGCGGCCGGAACCTCATCGACCACAACTCCTGGGACCTCGGGTTCGGGCTGGAATACGAAGTCTCCTCGAAGTTCCGGCTGAGCGGCGGCTTCCTCCATACCGAGATCGGTGTCAACAACGACTACCAGACCGACCTGCGCCACGAGCTCAGCAGCAATGCGGTCGGCCTGGGCGGCCGGGTCACGCTTTCGGACAAGATCAGCTTCGACATCGCCGCCCTGAACGTCTGGTATGCGGATGCGAGCAAGTCGATTCCCTATCCGCCGCTCGGCTCGTTCACGGAGACCTACAAGAGAACGAGCGTATCGATCGCCGTCGGGGTCAACGTCGGCTTCTAGGAAACCCTCGGTCTCTCGGCCCGGAACCCTTAGGCTCCGGCTCCGCGGGGCGGCGGGCACTTGCCCGCCCCGATTCACGGCAAGGAGAGTGATCCATGTTCGCGGACCTCATCCAGCTCATCCAGGCGAACTTAAGGTTGGCGGAGCTCAGGCACGTCCTCATCTTTATCATCATCGTCGCCTACGCCTTCCTGGTCATGCTCTTCCACGTCACGAAGTTCCGGAGTCCGATCCAGGTCGGCCTCGTCAAAGTCTTCGAGATCATCGGTAAGTCCGTTCTGGTGGCCATCGTCGAGGAACTCGTCTTCCGCTGCGGACTCTATTACCTCCTCTTCCAGCGGGTCCTCGGTCTGGACGCCAGCCTGGCCATGGTCTTCACCGGCCTCCTCTTTGCCGGCGGCCACTTCTGGTGGATCGGCGTCCACGTCCAGGCCCTGCACAAGGTCGAACTGTTCATCGGGCTCTTCCTCTTCAACATGATCCTCTGCCGGAACTTTCCCGTCGGCAATGTCCTCTTCCATATGTTCGCCATCCTCGGTGTCGAGACGACCAATCTCCTCTTCGAACCGGAGCAGCCGAGCGTCTGGTGGGTCTGGGACGAATCTCACGCCCTCATCCGCTCTCCCATCGTCTGGGCTGTTCTCGTCGCCTACTACTTCCTGGTCTGAATCCGGAGGCCTCCTTCCATCGAGGGCGGGGCGGCCGCAGCGTCGCCCTCTCGCTGTCGTTGACATTTCCCCGGGGCGATGCTACTTTCATCTCGCCGTCGACACGGGGAGCGTCTTGCCTAAAGAATGCCCGAAGTGCCATTCCGAAAATCCCGACTCGTCTTCGTTTTGCCCCGGCTGCGGAACCCGCCTGTCCCTGACCGACGAGCCGACGGCCAACCGCACCTGGACCGCAACCCGGCCGGCGGGCGACCTCAAGCGCGGCCAGTTGTTCGCCGGCCGCTACGAGATCATCGAACGCCTGGGCCGCGGCGGGATGGGCCGGGTCTATCGGGCGGAGGATAGAACCGTCCATCAGGAGGTCGCGCTCAAGGTCATCAACCCGGAGATCGTCGCGGACGCCTCCGTCCTCGAGCGTTTCCGGAACGAGCTCCGGCTGGCCCGCCAGGTCGCCCATCGCAATATCTGCCGGATGTTCGACCTCGGCGAAGCGGACGGCGTCCACTTCATCACCATGGAGTACGTCGCGGGCGAGAACTTGAAGAGTATGATCCGGATGAGCGGCCAGCTGGGTGTCGAGACCGCCCTCGGCCTGGCCCGCCAGGTCGGCGAGGGCTTGGCCGAAGCGCACCATATGGGCGTGGTCCACCGCGACCTCAAGCCGAGCAACATCATGGTCGGCAAGGACGGAACGGTCCGGATCATGGATTTCGGCGTCGCCCGCTCGCTCAAAATGCCCGGCATCACCCAGACGGGAGGCGTCGTCGGGACGCCGGAGTACATGTCCCCGGAACAGCTGGACGGCGCGGAGACCGACCCGCGCTCCGATATTTACGCCCTCGGCGTCATCCTTTACGAGATGGTCACCGGCCGGGCTCCCTTCGCCGGAGAGACTCCCTACGCTGTCGCCCTGAAGCACAAGACCGAGGCGCCGGCGCCGCCCCGCACGCTCAATCCCCACTTGCCGGCCGTTTTCGAGCGGGTCATCATGACCTGTCTGGAGAAGGACCGGGGAAAACGGTACCAGACCGCGGAAGCCCTCCTGGCCGACCTCGACGCCGTCGCCCGGGAGCTCCCCGCAGCGGAAGGCGGGAGGCCCGGCCGACGGACGAAAGCGCCGGCCGGGGCAAAAAAAACCTGGCCGCTCACCGTGCCGGCTATCATCGTCCTCGCCCTCGCTCTCCTGATCGCCGGCTATTTCCTCTCGACGCGGCTCCTCCGCCCGAAAGGCCCGCCGCCCGCTCGTCCGGCCGCACCGGCTAAACTCATCGCCGTCCTGCCCTTCGACGATATCAGCCCCGACAAGAGCAACGCCTATTTCAGCGCCGGCCTCGCGGACGAGATCATCGCCGACCTGTCCCGCATCGGGTCCCTCCGCGTCTTCTCGCGAACCTCCTCCCTGGTCCTCAAGAGCACCCTCAAGGACGTCCAGGCCATGGGCCGGGAGCACGGGATCGACTATGTGCTCGAAGGGAGCGTCCGCAAGGCCGACCGCGACATCCGCCTCACCGTCCAGCTGACCGACACGGCGAGCGGGACGCAGATCTGGGGCGACCAGTACGGCGGGACCGTGGACGATATTTTCGAGATCCAGGAGCGCCTGGCGCGGTCGGTCGTCGGCGCCCTCCAGCTCAAACTGACGGCGGCGGAGACGGCCGGGATCGTCTCCCGACCGTTGGCCAACGTCCCGGCCTACGATTTCTACCTCAAGGCCCGGCAGGAAATCTGGCGCTGGAACGAGGAGGGCTTGAAGCGGGCCCTAGAATTCCTCCAGGCGGGGTTGGATATCGCCGGCCCGAACGTCCTCCTCTACGCCGGGATGGGATACGTCTACTGGCAGTACTACAATACGGGGCTGTCCCAAGACCCCGCTTGCCTCGAGCGCGTCAAGGACTATGCCGAGAGAATCTTCGCCCTCGAGCCGGACTCCTCCTACGGCCATCTTCTGCTCGGGCTCGTCGAGACCATGTCCGACAACCAGAAGAGCGTCCGGCATCTCAAACGGGTCTTGGCCCTCGACCCGAATAATCCGGACGCCCTGTTCTGGCTGACCGCGGTCTACAGCCATGTCGGGAAGACCGAGGCGGCCGCGCCCCTTGTCGAGCGGCTGCTCAAGATCGATCCCTTCAATCCCCTCAATCACTCCTTGCCCGGCTGGCTCTTGTTCTTCAACGGACAGTTCGAAGCGGCGCTGGAGCCGTTCCAGAGGATGTACGCGATGTTGCCGGAGAATCCGGCCAGTCGCGGCCTTTATGCGATCGTTCTCATTTACAACCGGCGTCAAAACGAAGCCTTCGCTATTATCGACCAGCTCGCCGGCGGCGAACCCCCGCACGTCCTGGGCCGGCTCGGTCTCTTCTGGAAATTCGCCCTGCAGGGGAAGAAGCCGGAGGCGCTCGCCGAGGTGACCCCGGAGCTGCGGGCGGTGGCCGGCCGCGACATCACCTTCTCCTGGCTCGTGGCCACCGGCTTCGCCATCCTCGAGGATAAAGACCAGGCCCTGGACTGGCTGGAGACGGCGGTCCGACTGGGTTTCATCAATTATCCCTACCTTACGCGGATCGACCCGTTCCTCGAGCCCCTGCGCGGCGAGGCCCGTTTTGTGCGCCTCATGGATAAAGTCCGCAAAGCCTGGGAGAGTTTCGAGATCTGAGGACACGGCCGAGGCCGGCGGGCCGCTCAGAGCGACTCGAGAATTCGAAACAGGTTGTGAAGCAGCAGGAAATCCAGGCCCGGGAAGCGTTTCCCCGCGTACGAGTTCTGCCCTTGATCCTGATAGCGGCGTTCGAAAAGGAACCTGTGTGACGCCTTCCAGCCGGCGGGGGAACCGGAGTGCGACAGCCCGTCCGGCGGGGCCGCCTCAAGCATGGCGCTGGCCCGCTCCAGGAGTCTGTCTCTTAAACGCGGCTGACCCGCGTCGCGGTCCGCGAAGAGCGCGATATTCACCATCGGGTAGACGGGCCAGTCGAACTTCCGTGACAGGCGAACCAGGCGCTTCAGCGTTTTGCGCCCCCACGTATCGCTCTGACAAGCAAGGCTCATGACGAGGTGGAGGTTCGTGGCGCTGTAGATACGGCCCAGGTTGTATCTCATCAGGTATTTCCAGGCTGCTTTTGACCACCAGCGGACGGAAGTCCCAAGCTCGCCCCCCCGGGGGTCGATCTCCTCCAGCGCCTTGACGACCGGGCAGGAGAAAAAGATGGCGCAATCGCCGCGGTTGACTTTCTTCCCGCCCGCGTAGGGATTCCGGATGACCCAGCGGGTCTTGGACGGCCAGGCGCAGATCTCCCGGGCCAGGCGGCGCGCCCGCCCCAGGATCAACCTCATCTCGAACGTCCGGGGCGGGATGAATTTGCGGACGAGCGACAGCCCGAGGAGGAGATGGAAGAGCTGGTCCTGGCTTTCTTCCTTATTATAGGGATTGGCGTTCAGGTAATCGGATTCAAGGCTCGTCGCGTCCGGCAAATGGGCGAGAAGTCCATAATCGACGTCATCGCGGATGAAAAATCCCCTGGCTTCGGGGGGCACGGAGGGGGGCGGCGGGCCAAAGGCCGTCGCGGCGGTCCGCTTTAAGCGCTCTAGCGTGCGCAGGGCAAATCCGAGCTCATGGAGGCTCCGCCGCGGGCTGAGGCCCGGCGCCGTCATGAGCCCCGAGGCGAGGAGGTGGAACTCCGTCGCCAGGACCCCGAGATACCACCCCAGAAAGAGTGTTGCATCCCCGAAGTGCAGGCAGGAGTCGCCCCGGGCGTCGGCGGCCAGAGTCTGACCCGGGCCTCGGCCGACGGACATGAAGGAGCGGCTCAGGATCGTCCGATAAATCCCATATTTCGCGACTAAATCCACAGGTGGGAATCGCCTCCGGCCTGACGTTCTTGATCCGTTGCCCAAGACCGCCGGCCTGAGGATATCCCAGGCGCCCGGATGAGTCAACGCCGGCCCGGGCTGGCCGTCTAAGACAGGACGGCCCGAGAGGAGGTGAGAATCAAGAGCGAGCGAAGACACAGCAGGCTCGAGGCAGGGAGAGGCCGGGAACGACCTCTCTCCGGGGGGAAGAGGGTTGAAAGGGGGCATGATATGGTATTGAAAAAATTCCTCCTCAAGAATGAGACGCTCGCGCCGGGGGCGGAGAAAAGGCTGTTCCCCAACCTTGACGTGAGCAAGTGGGACCGTCTGCATTTCCACGTCGGCGCGGATGCGAAGGCCGTCGGAGGCCTCAGTGTGCGCATCCTCTTCGGAACGCCGCTCGCGGGGACGCACTGCGGGGCCCTGCTGGCCGACAGCACGATCTGGTATGAGGATACTGTCTCGGAACGGGAGTTTTCCCACGTCCATCCCGTGGGCAGCGGAGATACCGGCTTCGTCATGAGCGTGCCGGTCGTGGCGCCACTCCTTTATGACGTGATTTTGAGAAACACCGGAACCCAGCCTCTCCAGACGATCTCCGTCGCGGTCCTGGCCCAGGAGATCTGAGGAACTTTTTCGCGTCTCTCCTCGTACATCCAAGTGGTGGATGGCGCGGCAAAATGCGCCGTTGAAGTCTAGCCGCTTGAGGAGGCCGCCGTGAAGACCAGCAAAGAGCGTATCTCCAGGGTAGGAAAGGCGGCCGTGGCCGTTATGACCATATTATTGGGTTCCCAGGCCCTGCTCGCCCAGAGCTTTAACTTCCCGGCCAAGACGTGGGGGATTAGTTTCGGCAACTCCAGGGAATTCACCGGGCTGCGGTTCAATTTCCGCGACAGCCAGGTCATTCGCCTCAGGGGCGTCAACATCACCCTCTGGCAGCCCCACAAAGATAATCAGGACGCCATTGTGGAGGGGCTCTCGCTGGGCGTTATCCCGGGCGGCGGCACCTTGCGCGGGATCCAGCTCGGCTTGCTCGGCGCCGGCTCGGAGAAGAGCCTCACGGGATTGTCCATCGGCTTGCTCGGCGTCGGGAGCGGCGGGGACGTGAAGGGAATCAGCATCGGCGGGTTCGGAGTCGGCGCGGGTGACAACCTGACCGGGATCAATATCGGGGGCTTCGGCGTCGGGAGCGGCGGGGGTGTGAAGGGCCTTAACATCGGAGGTTTCGGCGTCGGCGCCGGGGAAAACCTGACGGGGATCAATATCGGGGGCTTCGGTGTCGGCGCGGGAGAGAGCATCACCGGGCTCAACATCGGGGGCCTCGCCGTCGGCACCGGCAAGGACATGAAAGGGCTCAATATCGGCGGGATCGCGGTCGGGGCCGGTAATAATATGTCCGGGATCAGCATCGGCGGGATCGCCGTCGGCACCGGCGAGAAGCTCACCGGGCTGGCCGTCGGCGGCCTGGCGGTCGGCGCGCCCGAGATCAACGGGTTGAGCATCGGCGGCCTGGCCGTGGGCGGCAAGGAGCTCAAAGGCGCCTTCTTCGCCGGGGCGGTGTTTCACGTCGTCGAGGATGGCCGGCTCAACGGCCTCGCCGTGAGCCCCTTCAACTACATCAAGGGCCGCCAGACCGGCCTCACGATCGGCATCGTCAACTACGCCTGGAAACTCGAGCGGGGGGTCCAGATTGGGCTGGTCAATATCATCCGCGACAATCCGCCGGGCCTCAGGATCCTGCCCGTCTTCAATACCTCCTTCGTCAAGGAATGATACCGGTTTCCGCCGGCGGGACTTCCTAACAGCCGACAAGAAGCTCGTCCCCTGACGAATCAGGGAGCCGGCAAACGCCCGGATTCGGAACCCGGCTGAAGCCGCTGATTTGGACCCGGATAGCTGCAATTCGCTGATAAGAAATCATTTACTGCCATTGTCGTCGACCCCCCGCACCCTGTCGCCCGCGCCTCCTGTTGTCAGGACGCGCGGGACCGTCGTAGAATGAAGAACGGTTGGATCAAGCCGAGAGCGCATGAGTTTCGATTTCGACGTCGCCGTCGTCGGCGCCGGGGTCGTGGGCCTGGCCGTGGCCGCCGAGCTCGCCGGCGCGGGCCGCGAAATCTGCGTCATCGAGCGGCATGCCGCCTGTGGCCAGGAAACAAGCAGCCGCAACAGCGAGGTCATCCACTCCGGGATCTACTACCCGCCGGGAACGCTCAAAGCCCGGCTGTGCGTTGAAGGCAAGCGCCTCCTCTACGACCTCTGCGCCGCCCGCGGGCTCCCCCACCGGCGCACGGGAAAGCTCGTCGTCGCCGCCGACGAGGGGGAGGTCCGGGACCTCGAAGCCCTCGCGGCGAACGGTCGTCGAAACGGTGTGGACGACCTGGCCCTGCTGACCCGGGCGGAGCTCGGCCGAATGGAGCCGCGCGTCCGGGGTGCGGCCGCCCTCTGGTCGCCTTCGACGGGCATCCTCAGCGCTCACGACCTCATGCGCGACCTGGCCGGACGGGCGCGCGAGAAAGGCGTCGCCTTCCTCCTCAACGCCGAGGTCGTCGGGCTCGAGCCCGCGGCCGGCGGCTGGCGGGTCGCTGTGCGCGAGGGCGGCGCGCTCCAGGATGTCCATGCGCGCCGGGTCGTCAACTCCGCCGGCCTCCGGAGCGACGCCGTCGCCGGCTTGGCCGGCGTCGACGTCAACGAAGCGGGCTACACCCTCCGCTTCAACAAGGGGGAATATTTCCGCCTCCGCCGCCGTCCCGAAACGACGGTCGAGCGCCTCGTCTATCCCGTGCCCTACGGCGAGGGCGGCTGGCTGGGCGTCCATATCACCGTCGACCTGCAGGGTGAGATCAAGCTCGGTCCCTCGGCCTTCGACGTGGACGACCTCGACTATTCGGTCGACCCCGCTCACGCTCAGGATTTCCACACCGCCGGCCGCCGCTATCTTCCGGACCTCCGGCTCGAGGATATCCAACCCGATATGGCCGGGATCCGGCCCAAGCTGGGTCCGCGGGGCGACGAGGGCTTCCGGGACTTCGTCATCCGCGAAGAGTCGGACCGCGGCCTCGCGGGGCTCGTCAACCTCATCGGCATCGAATCGCCGGGCCTGACGGCCGCGCTTGCCATCGCCGCCACCGTCCGCGCCCTGCTGGGTTGGGGCTGAGATGGGGTTTATCATTTTCAGTCCTCATGCAAACGCGCTAATCTATTTGACGTCCCATCGTGTGCGGCATGAATGCCACCCTCGAGACCCCGGTGCGGAGGGGGACCCGTCCTAAGCGTACCCGGTCTGTACACCTAGGGCGGAGGGAACCGAGCGGGACGAGTTCCCAGGAGTGCGGGGGCTGAGGGTGGCTTCAGGCCGCAAAGCGATGGGAGCTCTAGTTGTGGCGCTTACATTAGAAAGGGGGTTCCGCTGGTCGCTTATTTCCGCGGGAGCCAGACGGCCATTTCGCCCGCCCCCCGGTTAGCCCAGGCGAAATACGGGACGGCGATGAACGGCCGGCCCGCCATGCCCGCCGGTCGAAGAGCGTCCGTCTCCGCCGCGGATCCCCGCCCCGTGACGACGACCACGCCGTTCAGGAGGTCCGGCCGGAATTCCGCCCCGAGGGTCGCCGCATCGGGAAGGGTCACGTCCAGGACCCGGCCGTCGTTGTCCGCCGCTTCCAGGCAATAAACGAGCGGGCCGCGCTGGAGGGCGACACGGCCGGCGTCCGCCGCAACCGAGGCATGGGCGACGACACCGCGCACGGGCATGGGCAGGGCGAGTTCGACGACGTCGCCTTGTTTCCAGGCGCGGCGAAGCCGTGCATAGCCGTTCTCCATCTCGACGGCGACGGCCCGGCCGTTGACGCGCAGCGCGACCTTTTCTTCGGCCGCATCTAGGAACCGGTAGAGGTCGCTCGGGAGGGTCTCGCCCCGCGCCCAGCCCGGAACACGGACAAGGAGAGCGAGGTCGGGAGCGAGGTCGCCCTCGAGCCGGAATCTAACCGAGCCGTCCCACGGATAACGCGTTTCCTGGACAACCCGAACCCGCCGGCCGGCGACCTCGACCTCCGCCGTGCTCCCGACGAAGAGGTTGACGAAAAGGTCGCTCCCCCGCACCGCATAAACATAGCCCGGGAGCGAGGGCAGGAACCGGGTCACGTTCGGCGGACAGCAGGCGACCTCGAACCAGGCGCTGCGCTCGACCCCGCCGGCGGACGCGAGCGGATTCTGGTAGAAGAAGCGGTCGCCGCCGAGCGAGACACCCGACAGCAGGCCGTTGTAGAGAACGCGCTCGAAAACGTCCATGAAGCGCGCCTCGCCGTGGAGAAGGAAAAGCCGGTGGTTCCAGAAAGCGTTGCCGATGGCGGCGCACGTTTCGGTGTAAGCCTCGGCGTTCGGGAGTTCGTAGGCGTCGCCGAAGGCCTCGGAGGTATGGCGGGCCCCGACGCCGCCAGTGATGTAGAGCTTCTTTCCGACCACGTTCGCCCAGAGCCGGTCAATGGCCCGGACATAATCCGCCTCACCGCGGAGGGCCGCGACGTCGGCCATCCCGGCGTACATGTACATCGCCCGCACGGCGTGACCGACGGCCTCATCCTGCTCCAGGACCGGCTTGTGGTCCTGCATATATTCGCGTCCATTGTAGAGGGCGAACGGCGAGTCGGCCGGGTAGAGAGGCCGTTCGCGAGGCCGCCCGCGCTCGTCAAGGAAGAACTTGGCCAGGTCAAGGTAGGCCTGCTTCCCTGTCACGCGATAGAGCTTGGCCAGCCCGATCTCGACCTCCTGGTGGCCGGGGATGTCGCGCAGCTTATCGGGGCCGAAGGTCCGGACGAGGAGGTCGGCATTCTTGATGGCGACATCGAGAAAAGTG
>Ga0224495_10002963_pt1 | contig 10692 bp, 8 predicted proteins | sample SF_Jul11_sed_USG_FD_168128 | JGI IMG/M metagenome (GOLD analysis project Ga0224495, IMG submission 168128) | Sediment microbial communities from San Francisco Bay, California, United States - SF_Jul11_sed_USGS_4_1 | ecosystem: Environmental > Aquatic > Marine > Sediment | place: USA: California...
TAGACGCCCAACGGCCTCTGGATGCCAAAAAATATCTTGACCGCGTGCGTTTGAATGGCCCTTTTTCGAACAAGGCCCTGCTGGCTTCTGGCTGGGCCAGCGTCGCCATGAATAAATATGAAAATGCCCTTGCGACCTGGTCCACCCTGTCCAGGCGCAACGCGAACGACGAACCGGTTCAGGAAAGTAAGCTGGGCATTCCATACGCATATGGCAAACTCAACTTGCCGGGCAAAGCGGCCCTGTATTACAGCAAGGCGATAGAGGGATATGAACAGCAATTGACCAGGCTGGATGCTTCGATCAAAAGTGTTCGAGAAGGAAAATTTCTGCAGGCCATACAGCGTGATGAGTTGAGGCAGGAGGAAAATCTGATCGCCAGGATCAAATTGCTTCCGGATACGCCCGAAACATACCACTTGCTTGAGTTGATGGCATCCAGTGACTTTCGGGGCTCGCTCTATAACTACCTTGATCTTGGTGACTTGCTCGTAAAACTGGAATCATGGGATCAGAATCTCCAGTCTTACGAAGAGTTGGTAAGTCTGCGCCGCCAATACTATGGGCGGGTATTGCCTGACATTGATAAGCAGTTTCTTGTGCTGGATGCAAAATTGAAATCACTGCTGCTTCGCCGCAAGAATCTTGATGGCATATTGATGGGTGGCCCGGCCAAGGTGCAGCGTAAAGATGAAAACAAACTTGCTGATGCAGGAAATTCTGCGGCCGAAGCCAATCAACACCATCGGCAACTTGATGAAGACATCCGGAATCTCGTGAAAAACCAGGCTTCCACAGCCAGCCTGCGCCAGTTCGTCACCCAGGATTACCAGGGATATGACGATCAGATACGCCAGATCAAAACACGTGTGCATGACGCAAGGCAGAAGGTTGGCGCCTTGATGGCAAGGCAAGGGAAATTGCTTGAAACGATAACCATTGACGAGCTCGATCAACGTCGCAAGCGGCTTCGTGAGCATCAGGCAAACGCAACATTTGCGCTGGCGGAAAGCTATGAGCGCGCCAGCAAGGTGCAAACGAAATGAGATACGCTTGCGCCATTCTTGTCGGCCTGCCTTTGCTGCTCGCATCATGCGCCACGGAACCCATTTCGCGATTGCAGGGCACAAAGATCGATCTGAAAGACGAAAAGGTCGAAGGGGGCCTTGATAAGGCCATACGAACTTACCAACTATTTCTGGAAAAGTTTCCCGAGTCGGACAAGTCGCCTGAAGTCATTCGCCGTTTGGCGAATTTGAAGCTTAACAAAGAAGTTGACGCGCCTAAAGGTGATGCTGCCCCAGAGAATGTTGCAACGCTGGCACGCGGTAAAACCGGCAGCCCGGAAATGCTCGGCAAGGTGAAGCAGCCAGCCCCGGCAGTCGTTGGTGGCGCCGCCAGCGAAAAGCCGCATAGACCAGGCACAAGCGACAAGGAGGACATCAGAGAGGCTATCAAGGATTTTGAGCAGCGCACAACAACAGCCGAAAAAGCAAAACCCTCGCCGCCCGCCTTGCCATTGCCGGGCAAGGCGGGCGCAAGCCCCGTACCCGCTGGAACGCAGGATGCCATCGCCCTGTACAAAAAGTTGCTGAGCGATTATCCGGACTATGAGTCAAACGATCAGGTGCTATACCAGTTGGCTCGCGCTTACGATGAGCAGGGTAACGCTGATGAAGCCATGAAAATGATGGTTCGCCTGGTCAGGGAATATCCGAATTCCGAAGTCCTCGAAGAGATTCAGTTCAGGATGGGTGAATATTATTTTGCGCGCAAGCAATATGCGGAAGCCAGAAACACCTACAAGGCTCTGATTGCGTCAATGGTTTATATCGGTCCCGGATCCTATTACGAATCGGCGCTGTATAAACTGGGTTGGACATATTACAAACAGGAGTTGTATGAGGACGCTGTAAAACAATTTGTTTCTCTTCTCGATTACAAGATCGATCAAGGCCTAAACCTTGAACGTTCCAAGGATTTGTTTGAAGAAAAGCGTATAGAGGATACTTTTCGCGTGCTGAGCCTGAGCTTTTCCAATCTGGGCGGCGGGGAAGCGATCGATAATTTTTTCAAACAGAACGGCATGCGCTCTTATACGCCCAGAGTCTATAAGCACCTTGGAGAATATTACGTTGATGTGCACAGATACACCGATGCGGCGGCAATCTTCAAAGGCTTCTCCAAAAACAACACTTGCCACAACATGTCGCCGAAATTCGACATGCTGGCGATCGATAGTTTTAAAAAGGGTGGTTTCACCATCCCGGTTATCGAGGCCAAAAAAGAATTCATTCACAATTACGGATCGAAATCCGCTTGCAGCAAACGCTTTGACGCCGCTACGCTCAACGAGTTGTCCGTATACGTCAATTCCAGTCTGAAAGAGCTGGCCAGCTACTACCACGGACGGTTTCAGGATAAACGCCTTGCGGAAAAAAAGGATGAGAATTTCCAGGAGGCGGTAAGGTGGTATCGCGAGTATCTCGGCACATTTCCGAAAGACAAGGGCGCGCTGGCCATACACTATCTTTTGGCCGAATTGCTGCATGAGAATAAATTGTATGTGGAGGCTGCGACCGAGTACGAGCACATCGCATATGACTATCCGGTTCACGAAAAGTCAGCTACTGCCGGATATGCCGCCATTTACGCCCATCGCGAGCGCCTTGCTGATGCTGGTCAGGATGAGCGGGATCGCGTTATGCAGGACATTATTCGCAGTTCGCTGAAATTTGCCGAGACCTTTCCTAAAAACGAAAAGGCAGTGCTCGTGATGAGTGCCACTGTGGATGATATTTACGGGATGAAGGATTACTCCCAGGCGGCAGCGGCTGCCAGGAAGTTGATGGACAAATACCCTCGCGCCGAGCCGACGGTTCGTCGTGCCGCATGGCTGATTTTTGCCCACTCGTCATTTGAGCTTGGGAAATTCAAGGAGGCAGAGGATGGCTACGTGTCCGCACTGGCGCTGACAGCAGCCAATGACAAATCCCGCCGGGGCCTGATTGATAACCTTGCAGCAGCGATATACAAACAGGGTGAGCAGGCCAGCAAACAGGGGGATTACAAGCTGGCATCTTCACTCTTTCTCTCGGTGGGCATCAAGGCGCCTTCTGCCAGCATACGTCCTGTCGCAGACTTTGACGCCGCCGCCGCCATGATGCAACTCAAGGCATGGGATACGGCCGCAAACATATTGCTCGCATTACGGGCAAATTATCCCGGGCATAAACTTCAACCTGAGGTAACAAAAACTCTCGCATTCATGCACAAGGAGGCAGGCAAGCTTTCACTCGCAGCCGCGGAATATGAGCAGCTTGGCATACAGGCGGGAGATAATGCTGTTCGGCGTGATGCGCTGGAACTGGCGGCAGGGCAGTATATTCAGGCAAATGAAATGGACAAGGCCATTCAGGTTTACCGGCGTTACGTGAGCGACTTCACGAGACCGCTGGAGCCTGCACTTGAAATGCGCTATAAAATCGCCATGCATTTAAAGATGCGTAATGATATGGAGGGTTACCTTGGCGAACTCAAACAAATCCTTGATGCTGATGCCCGCGCAGGTTCCGAACGCACGGATAGAACCCGCTACCTTGGAGCGATGGCTGCACAGGCGCATGCAGAGCAAACCATAAATCAGCTCTACGAAATCAAGCTTGCCAAACCGTTTGCCAAGAACCTGCTCAAAAAACAGAACGCGATGAAGGCTGCGAAGGAGCAGCTTGAAAAGCTGTTTGACTATGAGGTTATCGAAGTCACTTCGGCGGCCACTTATTATCTGGCTGAAATGTACTACGATTTCAGCCGCGCGCTGGTGGAATCGGAGCGCCCTACCGATCTGGGAGAGCTGGAGAAAGAGCAGTATGAGCTTTCCATCGAGGAGCAGGCCTATCCGTTTGAAGAAAAAACCATCGAGGTTCACCAGGTGAACCTGGGTCTGATGGCACGCAGCATCTATAATCCATGGATAGAAAAAAGTATCGGGAGGTTGGCGAAGCTGGTGCCCGCGCGATACGCAAAATTCGAGGAGAGCAGCGGATACATTGCGGAATTCGATACTGTCAGCTATGCGGCACTGGTCGAGCCGAAGCGGGTGGCACTGACGCCGGCGCCGGCTGCCGACGCCGTTCCGCCGGCAGCGGAACCCGCTCCGGCTAAAGTCGAATCCGGTCAGGATGAGAAGAAGGGCCAGTAATGCCCACTTCAGAGCGTTTTATGGGAAGCATGATGTAAATGAAGTATCTATATAATAATATTATTTTAAATTATCATGCGCTGTGCCGATTCGGCGTGCTGCTGGCGTTGCTTGTGCCGCTGGCTGTTTCTGCCGCCAGCCAGCCCGATAGTGCTGCGGCCCAGGCAGACAGGCAGGCGGCAGAAGCGGCTTCAAGGATACGTGCCGATTTTTCAGCGGCGATGGAATTAATAAAGTCTGAGGAATACGATAAGGCGATCAAGTTGCTCAACAAGGTAATTGCACAATCACCAGGCAGCGCCGTACCTTATGTCAACCTCGCGCTTGTTTATAAAAAAATGGAAAACCTGAAGCTGGCCGAAGAAAACCTGAAGCTGGCGATTAAAATAGAGCCGGAAAACCCGGTGGCCAATAATGAATATGCGCTGCTGTATCGCAAAACCGGCAGATTTGCCGAAGCGCGGCAGATATATGAGAAATTGCTGGAGAAATATCCAAATTTCATGATGGCCCACAAAAACCTCGGCATACTTTGCGATCTTTATATGCAGGATTCTGGGTGTGCGCTGAAGCATTATCAGATTTACAGCGAATTTATGCCCGATGATGGCGCCGTCAAAATCTGGATCGCTGACATTCAAAGAAGAAGCAACAGGTGAAATATTGGGCGCATCTAAATATCCAGAGTTTGCCCAAACAAATGCAAGTCGCGGGGAAAATTTGCCGCGCCACATATGTATGATATGTAAGCAAGAAATTTTTTACGCAACGCAGCAGTTGGGATGAATTCTGGATTTTTAGAGGTGCCCTATGGTTAATCGTTTACATTATGTTGTATATGCCTTACTGCTCCCAGCTGCATTTGCCTTGGCCGAGGACAGTGATGAGAAGACTGTGTCAGGGATGTCGATTGTGGGTAATAATGAAACCCACAAATCCCTTAGCCTTGTTCCCTGGAGAGCTTCCGAAACTGGCAAGGAAGTAAGTTTATCCAGCAGTATTTTGAAAGAAGAATTGAAACCTGTCGATAAGAGCGAGTTTATCCGCGAGCTCGATTACTACAGGTACAGCAATTCGAATTAAGCAGAAATCTCTAATTTAATCTTGTATGGGGGCACGTAATGAGCGTTCAGGCGATAGTAGGTTTTTTTGTTGGCGGGGGATTCTGGATGTACCCGATATTGCTGGTCGGGGCTGTCGGTATTGCAATCTCCATTGAGCGGTTTTTAAAACTCAACTCGGTGGAACGCGCCAACCGCAACATGTGGGAGCAACTGCAACCGGTGCTCAATCAGGGTGATTTCGACAAGGCGCGCGAGATGACCGCCAGCGACAAATCAACTGTAAGCCAGCTTCTCCAGACGAGTCTTGAACTCGAGGGCGCGGCACGGCGCAGGGAAGACATCGAAGTGACCATGGAAGAAGAGATGATGGGGATCGTTCCCCAGCTGGAAAAGCGCATTCCCTATACTGCTCTTTTTGCGAACATGGCGACGTTGCTGGGGCTGCTGGGTACGGTCATGGGCTTGATCAATGCGTTTGATGCGGTAGCCAACGCCGCACCTGCGGAAAAATCAAACCTCCTTTCGGCAAGTATTGCGGAGGCAATGAATTGCACCTCGTTCGGTTTGATGATTGCCATTCCCCTGCTGCTCATCAATTTATTCCTGACTACAAAATCCAGCCGGATTGTAGACAGCCTCGAAATCATCTCGCTCAAAACACTGAATGTAATATTTCGCCATGCAGCCCGCAAACAGCAGATGGACTGACCATGTCCAGAAGACATTACTACAAGCATAAGCACAAGGAAGAAGACATTGATGTAACGCCATTGCTGAACGTGATGGTGGTGCTGGTCGCATTTCTGATTTTTTCTGCGGTGTTTTCGCGTATTACCATACAGGAGCTCGTGCTGCCGACCCAGGCGGAAGCTGGCGCGGCGCCTGATAAACCGCCGGTATCAATCGAAATCATCGTGCGCAAGGATGCACTCGAAATTGGCGACGGGAACAGCATCATGGCGACCATCCCCAAACTGGGAAAAAAATATGACATCCAGAAATTGTCTGAAATCCTTATGCGCCTCAAGGAACAACATAGCGAGAAACAGGACGCGGTCATCCTGCTCGAACCCGATATCGAATATGAGTACATGATCCAGGTGATGGATACAGTGAAGGTCGCGGAGATCAGGAAGGAGGGGCAGGAAAAACCCCAGAAGGTAATCCTGTTTCCGCAGGTTTCCATAGGCGATGCGCCATGAAGAGCTCCCGGCGTTTAAAACGGATGGATAAACGCAGCATCAAGGCGCCGACGGTGATTCTTACGTCGCTGATGGACATATTCATTGTCATCGTGATTTATCTGCTGATGAACCAGTCTATCGGCGTGGATGTCGCGCCTCCCAGGGCCATCAAACTGCCGGACTCGGTGGTAGATACCGCGCCCAGACAGACTGTCGTGATGACGGTGAGCAATGCTGACGTTATTGTCCAGGGGGAGCGGGTTGCGACGATCGCCGAGGTTCTGAACAGCCAGGAAGATTACATCGATGCTGTCGGGGAACGAATGTTGAGGATCAAGGAAAGCTATATCGGCATCAACGATGAGTCTCTGGCCAACAGTACCGAGGTTACGATTATGGCTGACCGTGCAGTGCCTTTCAAAATCCTGAAAAAGCTGATGTCAACCAGCAGCAGTGTCGGATACGGCAAAATCTCCCTTGCAGTCAATAACAAAGAATAACGAAATCAGCGCGACTCTGTGAGTATATCGATTCTACAAAATAAGCAGTCTCTTCAAGCGAAGATAGCCATCGCCAACGAAAAAATCGTTACCCTGGAGAAAAGACTGCGCACCCTGGATGACGAATTGGCGAGTCATTTCAGCCAGCGATCGCAATACCTGTTGCTCGATGAAATAGGCACTTCGCTGGACAAGCTGAGCGGGATGGGCGGCGCCAATCTTTTCTGGGATGGAACGGGCATTGATCCGGCGCAGCAACTTCAGCGGGTGCGCGCAACCGTAGCCGGGTTCGAGCAAAAAATTTCCGAGCTGGAGCAGCAGCGCGGCATTCTGCAAACTGACATTCAAAATGAACAGGCGGCTGTCCGCACTTTGAGCAAGCAACTAACAGAGTTGCAGGAGAAAGCAGATAAGCCCAGCAAGGCGAGCGTATCCGAACGTCCGGCGCGAGAGGTGTCTCGTCGTGCCATGCCCTTGCCATGGTCCAGGGAAGGAGAGGATGAGCGGCGCTTCCACAGGATACTTTTTGCCATACTATTTTCAACCATAGTGTTTGGCGGGCTTGTTCCCTTTTTCAGGCCGCCGGTAGAAAAGAGTATGGGTATCGTCGTTCCTGATCGCATTGCCCGGATTATCAAGAAGAAGCAGGAAGCCAAAAAACTGGAGCAGAAACCGGCAGAGAAAGTGGCGGAGAAAAAAGAAGAAAAGCCAGAAGAAAAGCCTGAGGAAAAAGATACTCGAAAGGATAAGCCCAAGCCGATTACTGCGGAGGCAAAGAAGGCTCGCAGGACTGCTGAAACAAAGGGTGTGCTGGCATTCAAAAACAACTTCGCAGACCTGATGAAGGACTCGGCCTCCTCGAAAATCGGCGCTGCTGCGCGTATACCCGGCAATGTCAGTCCGGCGCCCAGCGAGGCTCCGCAGCGATCGATTATCGTGTCACAGGCTACAGGCGGCAGCGGTGGCATCAACACCTCCGAGCTCAATCTTCAAAGTGAAGGCGGGGCAGCCAGGGATATTGCCGGCGCAGGGGTCAAGTTCTCGCATATTGAGAGTACAGCGGTTACCGGGGGTGCGGCGGCAACGGGTGCTGGGTCCAGAGGGACTGATCGCAATGCGGGCAAGGAGGGGCAACTTCCCCGCAGCGACGAAGAGATTCAGATTGTTTTTGACCGTTATAAATCAGCGCTCTTCCGGATATATAACCGCGAGCTGCGGAACAACCCCGCACTGCACGGCAGAATGGTCCTGCGCGTAGTCATCGAACCAGATGGGCGAGTATCTTCATGTTCCGTAAAATCAACGGATATGGATTCCCCCGCGTTGTCGGCTGAGATTGTGGAACGGGTGCTCAAAATCAATTTCGGAGCCAAGGAAGGCATACCTGCCGTCACGATTCTTTATCCGATTGACTTCATGCCGGCATCCTGAAGATATCCCTGAGCTGCCGCTGCGTGTGCTCATAGCCGATGGCCATGATTTCCCCGGCACGACCGAATTCCAGAAAACGGATGTGCCCCAGCGGCGGCTGGATGATTACATCCGGCTGATCCAGGAGCAGACGAGTCTGGGTGATGCGGGTTTCCATGATGTTGATCGAAGCCAGCAGCACTTCGAAGATGCTGGGCAGCGGCTCCGAAGACATCCATTTTCTGAATTGCGCCGATGCGGGGTCGTCGCCGGCGAGCAGTTTCTGTTTGATGTCCTTCATCGACACGAGATAGTCGCTTGCCCAGCGCGAGAAAATGCCTGTTGAGTTGCCTTCTGCTTCGCTTGATTTTCCTGCGGGCAGCAGCGGTTTCAAGTTCTTGCCGGCAATGATCTCGTGGTTCAGATCGACCGCAATCACGATGTCGGCGCCCATCGCGCGGGCCGCGCTTACCGGCACCGGGTTGGTGAGGCCGCCGTCCACCAGGATGCGTCCGTTGCTGCGCACCGGCGTGAAAATGCCGGGTACCGAAATGCTGGCGCGCACCGCCTCGATCACGTCGCCGCTGCGGATGACGACCTCTTCGCCGCTGGTAATATCTGTCGCCACGGCTGCAAAAGGTATCGGCAGCATTTCGATGGTATCGGCATGAAGATGTGCGCGCACCAGTTCGCTGATCCTGGCGCCATCGAGCAGGCCGGACTTGGGCAGCACGACGTCGAAGAAGGAGGCTGTTTTCTTCCAGTCAAAGGTACGGAAGGTGGCTTCCAGGTCATTCAGCTTGCCGGCGGCATGGATCGCTCCGATGAGTGCCCCCATGCTGGTGCCCGCGATGAAGTCCACCTCGATGCCGGCATCCTTGATGGCCCGGATCACACCCAGGTGTGCGAGCCCACGCGCAGAGCCGCTCCCCAGCGCCAAGCCGATTCTGGGGCGGCGGCCGGGGTTGCTGTCGATGGCATTGTTCGGCATCGCGGCGTTTTCCATACCTCCCTTTCACCGGGCAATCATGGATAAGCAGGGTGGGCGCATTTTTTGTGCCCACCCTGAACAATTATTTACTGCGACACCAGCTCTCGCAGCACATACGGCAGTATTCCGCCATGCCGGTAGTAGTCCACCTCGATCGGCGTGTCGATGCGCAGCAGCAGGGGCACTTGCAGCGTGCTTCCGTCACGGCGCGTGATAGTGAGCGTCACATCCTGTTGCGGTTTCAGATTCTCGGCTATGCCGCCGATGTCGAATGTTTCCTCGCCGGTCAGTCGCAATGCGGCGACGTTGGCATCGCCCTTGAACTGTAACGGCAGCACGCCCATGCCGACCAGGTTGCTGCGGTGGATGCGCTCGTAGGATTTCGCAATCACCGCTTTTACGCCGAGCAATTTCGTGCCTTTCGCCGCCCAGTCGCGGCTGGAGCCGGTACCGTATTCCTCGCCCGCAAATATCACCGTTGGGGTGCCGTCGGCGATGTATTTCATCGCCGCATTGTAGATCGCCAATTGTTCGCCGTGATACAGCGTATAGCCGCCCTCGATGCGGCTGCCATCTGCCTTCGCAGGCAGCATCAGGTTCTTGATGCGCACGTTGGCAAAGGTGCCGCGCCGTGCGCCGTAGCTGTTGAAATCCTTCACGGCCACGCCACGGCTTTGCAGATATTTGCCTGCGGGTGTGGCGGGCTTGAAACTGCCTGCAGGGCTGATGTGGTCAGTGGTGACCGAATCGCCGAATATCGCCAGCGGCTTGGCATTGCGAATTTCTGCAATTTTTCCCGCTTGCATACTGAAGCTCTCGAAAAATGGCGGGCGCGCGATATAGGTAGAATCATCCCACCGGTACAGGTTGCCGGTGGGCGCGGCAATCGCGTTCCACAGCGGCAGGTCGTGGGTGAGGTCGCTGTATAGCCTGTGGTAGGCTGCCGGGTCGGCGGCATGCTTCATCATCGTCTGCACTTCGGCGCTGTTGGGCCAGATGTCTTTCAGGTACACCGCCTCGCCGTTCCTGCCGGTGCCGAGCGGCTCGCTGTCCAGGTTGATGTTGGCGCGGCCCGCGATGGCGTAGGCGACTACCAGCGGTGGCGATGCCAGGTAGTTGGCCTTGATGCTGGCGTGGACGCGAGCCTCGAAATTGCGGTTGCCGGAAAGCACGGCGGCGGCGATCAGGTCGTGGGCGGCAATCGCCTCTTCCAGCCGCGCATCCAGCGGGCCGGAATTGCCGATGCAGGTGGTGCAACCGTAGGCCGCGAGGCTGAAACCCAGTTGCGCCAAGGGCTCCAGCAGGCCGGCCCTGGTCAGGTATTCGGTCACCACGCGCGAGC
>Ga0224495_10002964_pt1 | contig 10691 bp, 7 predicted proteins | sample SF_Jul11_sed_USG_FD_168128 | JGI IMG/M metagenome (GOLD analysis project Ga0224495, IMG submission 168128) | Sediment microbial communities from San Francisco Bay, California, United States - SF_Jul11_sed_USGS_4_1 | ecosystem: Environmental > Aquatic > Marine > Sediment | place: USA: California...
AAGACCCCATCCGCCTGTTCGGTCTGGCCCAGATGGGTGTAGGGTTGTGGGGATTTTTCAGCGTGCCGATCTTCATGAAGGCGCCGGCCATGGCCGGGTCTATGGGTTCGCTCTTTGCGGAGATGACCCTGTTTCATGACATGCTGGTGATGCTGGCGCTGATGGCGGCGTCGATCCTGCCGCCGGCGGTCCTGATGGGTATATCCTATCCGCTGATCTGTAAGGCCATCACCGAATCGCTGGGATCGCTGGGAAGCCGCGCGGGCATGGCTTACGCCTCCGGCACGGCGGGAGGGATAGTTGGGTCGTTGACGGCGGGCTTCCTCATCCTGCCCTCGGTGGGATTGCAGACGGGGATATTTATAGTGGCCACGGTGTCGCTTCTGGCCGGTTATGTGGCCCTTATCTCGGCCAAGGCGCGCCGGGGCATGGCTTGGGCCGCGCCCCTCACCGCATCCGTAGCCCTGTTCGTGGTGTCGATAGTCTCCATCGCGGGGGCGGACATCGGGTTGGGCAGGGTTGTGAAGGATAAAATAGTGTTTGCCAGGGAGGGGGTCATGGGCTCGGTGCGGGTAGCCCAGGAGGGAAAGAACGGGCCAATGACTCTGATGGTGAACGATTATCAGCTGGCCACCAGCGGAGACGTGGCGGTGCGGTTTGGCCACATGCCGATGATCCTGCGTCCTGACGCCAAGGATGCGCTGATAATCTCCCTGGGCTCCGGCATCACCGCCGGGGCGCTGGGGAGCCATCCGCTGGAGAGCATAGAATGCGTGGAGATCGTGCCGGAGTTGGCCCAGGTTCAGCGTTTTTTCGAAGCTGACAACCATAAGATAACGGCCGACAAACGCTTTAAGCTCACCTTCTGGGATGGGAGAAACTATGTGCGGGCCGCCAAGAAGAAATATGACCTGGTTCTGTCGGACCTGTTCCAGCCAGACAGCGCCGGCGTGGGCTCGCTCTACACACTGGAGCATTTTCAAAACGTAAAGGCCGTCTTGAAGGAGGGGGGGATCATGGTCCAGTGGCTGCCCCTGTATCAGCTCTCCCCGGCGGACCTGAAGGTTATAATGAGGACCTTCGCCTATTCCTTCGAGAAGGTGACTGTGTGGGGCGGGGATACCAACAGCCGTCTGTCCACCCTTATGCTGGTGGGCTCCGCTGGCGACCTGGGGCTGAACCTGGACAAGATCGCCGAAAGCCTGGGCAGGGAGCGGACCCGCAAGGATATGATCGAAAGCTCCGATATCTTTTCTTTCCTCTCCTTTTACATAATGGACCGGGCCGGGGTTCTGGAATATACCAAGGGATATCCGATAAACACCGATGTCTGGCCGGTGATAGAGTATTCGGCGCCTAAAACGATATGGGGCAGGGGCCGGGACGCGTTGGAGAACTTCCGGTCGTTGGCCGGGGCGCGGGGCCGGATAAACCTGGCCACCAGCGACCCGGAGAAGACCACGGCGCTCAACGAGGCGATGGAGGCCTATTACCAGGGCCGGTCCTTTCTTCTGCAGGGCAAGCTCGACAACGCGCGGCAGGATTATCCGGCGGAGCTGGAAAACTACAAGAAGGCCTACAAGCAGGCGCCGCACGACCCGTTTCTGGGTCTGGCAGTATTCGACCTGGGTTATGTCTATTATGCCCGGGGCGATTACCGGACATCGGCGGAGGTCTTTACCTGGGCCAAGATGATAAATCCTGCGCTGCTGGAGGCGTATTTTTATTCTGCCAAGAGCTACCAGAACCTGGGGGACAAGGAAAAAGCCGAGCAGGCTTTTGCGGAATTGGCGAAAGCGAATCCGGAGTTGGCGGAGAAACTGATCAATCGTTGAGTGAAATAGCGCATTATGATTGAACGAAACATTCTTGTTGATTTTCAAAATGAGCTAGTGGTACCATGAGCATGTCTTTTTCGCGAAGCCATGGTGAGTCGAGAATAACTAGCTAAAAAAAATGGCGTTAGCGTTAGAGAGTGATAACATCCGGGAAACATTAGGGAAACGCTGTAAAGATCTTGAAAAGCAGGGGAATCTGAGTTGTTAATATCGATTCATAAAGCAGTCTGTTTCGATAAGTTGGGGAATACATTTTGTTGGTACATGGCTTGCATGGTAAAGGACCGGTAGGCCGTATTGCGTAATTTTTCTTTTGTATACACTGGAAAGGGGGTGTTTTAGTGAAAGCGAAAAGGATTCTACTATCATTGTTGGTGGCTGGTATGGTTATCGTTCCGGCCGCATCCATGAAGGCTTTCGCCGAAGAGTCGGCTGTGGGGAATGGTTCCTCGATCAACGACGCGCTTCAGATTGGCGAAATAACCGCATTGGGTGACAGGCAGGTCACGATCTCGACCAAGTTCGAGAAGGCCGCCAAAACGTTCACTCTTCATCTGTTGCCGGAGTGCTACGTGATGACCGCCAAGCGCGCGGACTTTAAAAAGTTCTCGGAGCTGAAAAAAGGCGATCTGATCGCAGCTTATGGCTGGAACAAAGGTGGAAAGTGGAATGCCCGCAGAATCGACATTCTTGACCCGAACGATTATCTGGTTAAGAGGCTTGCCGATGACGCGAAAGCGGGTGTTTATTTTAAACATGAACAATTCTAAGTGAGGGGGTGAGTCATTTTGAGGAAAACATTTGCGTTAAGCTTGGCGGCTCTGGTCGCCATGGCGTTTGTGGCCGTTTCGGCTCACGCCAAGACGACGGTGTTGACACCGTTTGACAAGCGCGACTGGATGGTTATCGCGCCTCAGGACAGCGATGCTCCGCTGAGGGACTACGCGATCCTGTATGACGCCGGCGGCGTCGACGGCGCCTTGGGCGTCATTGGTATCCCGTCCATGAGGACCTATCGCCACATTAAATGCGGCGTGGACCTGCACAACTTCCCGTTCTCCGGATCCAACGCTGGTAACAACAACGGCACTCCGGACGGCAAGTATCTTTACGTCTCCGACAAAGGCTCGGACACCATCGCGGAGGTTAACCTCCAGACTGGTTGGCCCGAGAGGATTTTCGCTCTGCCGAAGCCTTTCGGCATCCATCACAGCGCGGCTCTTTCGCCCAACGGCCAGTACCTGTGGGCCACTGGCGAATTGACCGGCAAGATGCTGAAACTGCGGCTTAGGGACGGCGCCACCACGGTGCTCGACGTTCCGCCCGCCCCGTCGGCCCCGGACTATCCGGATACCGCCAGGGATGGCAGCTACGTTTTCTCCGGCAACTACTATCACTCCACAGTGATGGTGTTCCAGCAGGATCCTTTCAAGCTGGTTAAGGAAATCCCGGTGGGCAAAAACCCGCACGGAACCAACGTCAACCCAACCAACAGGATCGTGGCCGTTTGCGATAAGCTTTCCGCCACCCTGTCGTTGATCGACGTTCAGCAGCTTCGCGTCCGCAAGGTTATCCCTGTCGGCGCTGGCCCGCTGCACAACCAGTGGGACACCCTGGGCAAGTATGACTACATCTCCTGCTTCGTTTCCGACTCGACCTCCAAGGTTGACGGCGTACGAGGCCAGCTGGTGGACGAGTTCCCGGTTCACTATCGCGTTGGTCACAACTCGATAGCTCCGGACAACGCGTACTACTGCTCCCAGAACAAGTTCTCGACTGGATTGTTCACCCCGACCGGTATCGTGTTCGCGGTTAACTTCGAGTTGCAGGACATCGACGAGACTTCCGCCACCTACGGCAAGTCCGTGAAGCTCATCCCGGTGGATGGCGAGCCGCACGAGGGCCGCATGATTTTCGCCAACTACATCCAGAGGTGGAACACCGGTAAGGGCGCGGAATTGTTCGAGAAGGGCTATAATCTCGGCGACGTGCATGTTTCCTTCGACAAAGGCCCAGGTCTGGCCAGGGTTCGCCCGCAGCTTGAGCCCAAGCATGCTGACAACACCAAAAAGGCCTGGATTCCCCGCGACGACGGCAAGCCCGGAGTCACGAAGGAAGGCGACGTTTATGTGGTTAGGGTCAAAGGATTCTCCTATGGCTATGTCCCCCGGTTCATTCACGTTCCGAAGGGCGCCAAGGTCCGCATGATCTTCACCAACATCGACAAAGCCGCCGGTCTGACCAAGAACCCGGACGTCACCATGGGACTTAACGTCTATGGTTACTACGGTATGCGCACCATGATCATCGGCCCCAGGGGCATCAGCCAGGTTGCTGAGTTTGTCGCGGACAAGGCCGGCGAGTATGAGTTCTACTGCCAGCACTTCTGCGGCCCGCTCCATCTGGAGATGCGCGGGACGTTCTTCGTTGACCCTCCGGGCGGCCAGGCTTCCCTGGGCGTTGGAGACTACGATGCGGTTTCCATGCAGGAGCAGCTTTTGGATGAAACCGAAAGCGAGTTCATTGTGGGAACCAACAAGCTCATGAATACCCTGAAGGAAGGGAATGAGCCGACTATCTAAGCGTAACGCGGCTTACTTCGGTTAACTACCAGGATAAGAGACCGGGAAGCGATTCCCGGTCTCTTTCCATTAAAAACAAAATGAATACCTTAAAAATCTGTTTTGCAACGCTCTTCATCGTCGCCATTATCGCGGTGGGGTGCTCGGAAAAGAAGGTAGAGAGCAAGGCTCCTGCCATGCCGCCAGACCAGGTGGTGTTGAAATTTTATTCGCTTCTTGCCCAGGGAGGAAAGCTTACCTTGAAGGAAGCCCACCAAATGCTTACCGACAGGTTCGGCCCGGTGGATCCCAACTCCTTCCGCAAGTGGGTGCAGGAATTTGAAAAGGGAACCAAGATAAAGATTCTGGAGACACAGACGCCAAAGGAGAAAACCAAGGGGGGATTTTTCCTGGCGATCGTTAAAATGGAGGTGGCGACGCCATCGATATTCGGTGAGCCGTTTATCAGCACCAGCCAGATGAACCTTGTTCTGGACGAGAAAACCAATGAGTGGAAAATTGATTTTCTTGCTCAGACGATAGATTACGAAAACGAATTCAAGAAAGCTCCGGTTGAAGCCAAAATGTAGGCCGGAAAAAAACCGGGATGGGGGGATTGTTTAATGAAAGCCTTGACTGCGTGGTTTGATCAGCGTCTGGGGGGGTGGGAGTTTTACAGAAAACATCTGGCCTATCCTCTGCCGAACGACCTGACGGTTTGGCATGTCTTCGGTGGTCTCACCATCGGCGTCATTATGATCCAAATCATCACCGGCGTATACATGCTCTTTTTTTATGACTCGGCTCCGATGGAGTCTCACCAAAGCATCAGGGAGATGTGCAACAACACCAGGCTGGGCGCCATTTTCCGGAACAGTCATCGGTGGAGCTGCACCTTGGGCATTCTTTTCCTGGGCATTCACATGCTCCATGCCATGGCTCGCAAGGCTTACAAAGCGCCCAGAGTAATGAACTGGTGGACCGGGCTATGCCTGGCCGTCCTCTATGTTCTGCTCTTGATCACCGGCATTATCATGCCCTGGGACTGGCGCAGTTATTGGGAGCTTGTGATCTGGGCCGACTGGTTGAACACCATGCCAGGCCTGGGAGGCTTTCTGAAGGGTCTGCTGTTGCGCGCCTTTTCGCACGATCTGAACTACTGGCTGCATATTCTGCTGCTTCCCGCGGGGATCTTGTCACTGATCATGATCCACATCATTCTGTTCCGCAAGCATGGGCCCACGGAGAGGGTTTAGTGGCGCTATGTACAATAAAATCTACTGACCGGGGGTAATGATGACCGAGGAGAAGAAAGAACTGCCGGAGGGCTGGAGGTTTTTCCCGCATTGGGTGATGGTTCTGTCCGTCTTGATGATGCTGGTGATGGCCGCGGTGGGCACACTGGCCACTCTTTATCCAGTGCCGGACGACGCTCCGGAGGTAATCCCGTATCCAGACGACGGCGAAAACATCCCAGGCCCGGAATGGCTCTTTTTGCTTTTCTGGCTTCCGTTCTGGTATTACAAAGGGAGCATGAAAAAGTACCTGATTATCACCACCCTAATTCCCATGGGTGTGATGTTGTGGCTCTTTTTGATGCCTTACTATCACAAAATCCCGTTTCACAAGGTTCCGGGGCTTAAATCTCTGATATTGTGGGGCAGGGGGCTTTCCACCGGCTTTGTTAAAAGCTTCCTATTCGCAATACCGGCCATGGCGCTGGGGGTGATCTTCTTCGCTTCAGTGGTTAAGAGCGGTCATCAGGCCAAGGTGCTGGGGTGCGACTCCTGCCATAATCCTGCCATGGGGCCCAGGATGGCGATACCGCCTGTGGATGTGGCACAATATTACGATGTGGAACGGGCGATGCAAATCGATGTTGGAAAATACCGGGCCGGAAAATCCTCCGGCGTGGACGAATCCGGCGCCCAGATCTATGGCGGCGGTGGCGGCGAAGTGGAAGGCTACAAGGACGCCGACTGGCAGATGCGCCATATGTACGAGCCTACGTTTACATGGTAAACCTTTTCGGAGCAGTTTCTCATGAATAAGCTAAAATACCTGCGCCCATGGATGGCCATAGCTTTCCTTATTCTTCTTGCCCCCGGCTGGGCCAATTCTGCTTCAAATACCGGCGTTGTCAAGCCCCGGGTGACCATAATCAAGCCCACCTCCATGTCTGAAGGGCAGATCGGCCGCGAGGACGCTCACAAGGAGCATGCGCCCGAGGCCACGGCCCATGAAGATGTAAAGCCGGTGATCGATGATTACGCTTTGCCGGTGAAATACTCCGCTCCTTACGCCATCACCACGGACAGCAAAGGGATCATCTGGTTCACGGAGATGTCCAACCATTCGGTGGCCCGGCTGGACCCGGCCACGGGTGAGCTGAAGGAATACCGGCTTCCATCCGCCGAGGGGCTGCCGGATCCTGAGTGGGACTACGACCCCAACACCAAGCTGACCACTCCACAGAGCTATGACGTGTATAGCGTGGGCAACCCCGGCGCCATCGCGGTGGATAAAAACGATGTCATATGGTTTGTCACCCTGCTGGGCAATTCCGTGGTGCGGTTTGATCCGGTGAAGGAGGAGTTTACCGAGTTTATGGTTCCCTCGGACCATGCGCAGCCCTACGATCTGGCGCCCGACGCTGATGGGCGGGTCTGGTTTGTGGAGAAAAACACCGGCAAGATAGGATATGTCCTCGCAGGCGATCAGAGGATGGTGGAGATCGACCTGGAAAGTGGGGCCAACCCCATGGGAATCATCCTTGATAAAAAGGGGATGGTCTGGATCGGCGACGTGCCTGGCAACTTTCTGGGCAGATATGACCCTGCCACCCAAAAGCTTAAGAAATTCCCGATTAACGTGGCCAACTCCCAGCCTGGCCAGATGCGGTTTGACCATCTGGGCAACCTGTGGGTGTGCATGCTCCACAGCCAGCAGTTGGGTGTGTTGATCCCGGAACCGGGCGTTTATAGCGTGGTGCCCCTGCCTGGATACAACGCAGTGCCCCAGGCCCTGGCGCCCGACGCCAAGGGGCGGATATGGATCGTGGATTCGATGACCAATCAGATCGGGTTTTTTGACTCCATCAATCTGAACTGGCGCCTGTTTGAAATTCCCGTCTCCAATTCCCAGCCGATGGGGATCACCGTGGATTCATCCGGCGACGTATGGTTCACCCAGAGCGACCGGCACGCCAACAGGATATCCCGCCTGCGGATCTCCAGCATAGAAAGTCACGACGCCCATGCCGGGCATGACATGGGCAAGGCGCCTGCAACCACGGCCACTGAGGCCCCGGCCGCGGGCGGTGGGTCCATGATCACGCTGATCATCTTGACTCTGGTGGCCATCGGCGCGCTGGTGGGAGGAATCATCCTTGCCCGCAAGCTTCGGCCTTGAGGCAAGGGTATTGAACATATGAACCATACCCGCGGTTTGACCCGCCTTGCGGCGGCCATGACATTCGCCCTGTTGCTGACAAACACCGCCAGGGGCGCCGAGCTGTTCACCGAGTACCCTTTGCCATCCAAGGACGCCTTCCCCACTTCGCTGGCCATCGCCGCTGATGGGAACATCTGGTTCCTGGAGTTTTTCACCAACAAGCTGGCCAGGTTTGAAGCCAAGACCGGCGCGCTGGACGAATTCGCCATACCTTCCACCAAAAGCGAGCCTTTGGACTTGGCGGTGGATAGGAGCGGCAAAATATGGTTCACCGAGCAGGACGTGAGCGCCATCGCGGTCTTCGACCCCATATCCAAAAAGTTCAACGAGATTCTTCTGCCCGACAACTCTATAAAGCCGGCCTCCATTCTGGCGGCGAAAAATGGCAAAATATGGGCCTTGGGCTGGAACAGCGACACGCTACTTAGCTATGATCCGGCTTCGAAGAAATTCTCCTTCCATCGCATTCCCACCGAGGGGAGTAACTCCTATGACATGGCCGAGGACAGGAAGGGAAGGATCTGGTTCACCGAAAGGTCCAAGAACAAGCTGGCGATGTTCGACCCTTCCACGGGAAAATTCAAGGAATGGGACGTCTCCGGGCAGCCCCAATCGCCCTTGGGCACGGTGATAGACTCTTCCGGGCAAGTGTGGTTCATGGCCATGGTGGACAACCACATGGTGCGATTCGACCCGGCGACGGAAAAGACAAAAACATTCCCCCTCCCCAAAAACAAGGGGACCAAAGAGATAGCCATAGACTCCAAAGATAACATCTGGATGGTGCTGGCCACCGACAACCGCATCATGCGCCTGGATCCCCGCTCGGGAATCGTGAATACCTTCGAGCTGGCCACAGGCGAATGCAAGCCCAACTCCATTATCGCCGGCGCCGATGGGCGGATATGGTACACCGGCTCCAGCCCGGCCAGAGTCGGCTTTCTGGACTCTTCCCTGATCGGCGAGGCGAACAAGGACCTTACCATAAAGATCAAGCCGGTCCTGGGGCTTATAAAGTGAGAGGCCCCGGGCGGTCGCCTCTGAAGGCCGTCCTGGATTCGATGCCGGGAGGGTAAAAACCATGAACCGCTCCACCCCGCCCATTTGGCCCGTTCTTTCCATATTCTTTTTCTCCGGCGCTGCCGGATTGGCCTATGAAATCGTCTGGGCCCGGCAGCTATCGCTGACCCTGGGCGTGAGTGTGTACGCTGTCAGCGCCACGCTGGCGGCCTTTATGGGCGGCCTGGGCGCCGGGGCGGAGCTCAGTGGCAGGATGCTGGACCGGGGAGCCTCCCCCATCCGCCTATATGCGCTATGCGAAGCGCTGCTGGGCGGCTATGTGCTGATGTTTCCCCTGATCTGGGGCGTCATGGACCACGCATACCTTCTGCTCCATGGCGGCGCCGAAGGGGCCACCATCCAGGTGGTCATGATGCGTTTTCTGCTGGCCGTGGCCGCCCTGGCGCCTCCCACCTTGCTCATGGGGGCCACCCTGCCAGCCATCGTCCGTTATGCTGCGGTTATGGGCGCCCGAGGGCGGCGGATGGCCGGGACGGTGTACGCCATAAACACCGCCGGGGCCATGGTTGGGACCATGGCGGCCGGATTCGCCTTGATAGAAATATTCGGCCTTACCAACTCTCTACGCATTGGCGCGGTGGTGAACCTGTGTTGCGCGGCGGCGGCCTGGCTGCTGGCGGCGGAAAAGGGATGGCATGATGGCGCAAAGGTTGACGCCAGCGGCGCCAGGAAGGCCGAGGAGACGCCAAGGGACGGGCTGATTGTAATCCTCTATGGAGTGACCGGCTTTTGTGGCCTGGCCCTGGAGCTGTTGTGGACCCGGGCGCTGATCCTGCTTCTGAACAACACCACCTATGCCTTCTCCCTTGTCCTCTCTGTGTTCCTTTTTGGCACGGCCCTGGGTAGCGCCCTGGCGGCCAGGGTGAAGGATAGATCGCAGAGCAGGGCTCGACTGCTGTTTGCCATCATAATGACCTCGGTGGGGGTTATGGCGATGCTATCTCTGGTGGCTTTGTCCTATTCCGACCAGGCCCTGGCGGCGATCTCTGGCCTGGTGGGCCAGGGGAGGCTGGCCGCCATGATCCCCGGCGGCGGGCCGATGGCCTCGGCGCTGCTCTTTGCCCTGGTGATCATCGCCCCATGCACTGCAATGCTTGGCGCGCTCTTCCCCTTGGCGGCCATGGCGCTGTCGCCAGCGGGCGAAAAGGTGGGCGGCGACGTGGGGAGACTCTATGCGGTGAACATTGTTGGCTGCGTCGCCGGATCGCTGGCGGCGGGTTATTATATGATCCCGTGGCTGGGGACGCAGAACAGCCTCATGCTGCTGGCCATGACTGCCGTGGCGGCTGGCATGGCGCTGGCCTTTTTGCGGAGCGGCAAAGAGGCGCCGCGCCTGGCTTTGGTCTCCGCGGTGGTGATCCTGCCCATCGCTGTATTCCTGGCCAATAACCGGGATATAGCGTTCCAACTGAGCGCCGCCAAGCTGGACGCTGGCGCCAAGGTGGAGTTCTATGAAGAGGGCCCCTCGGCCACGGTGCTGGTCTCCCGGAATGACTCCGACCTGTCGGAGGGCCGCAAGCCTATAAGAAGGCTATGGATAAATGGCGACCCCATCGCAGGCACGTTCCGCGAGGCCCTGCAGCTGGAGAGGCTCCAGGCCCATATCCCGCTTCTGATGATAAATGCGCCGAGGACGGCGTTGGTGATCTGCTTTGGCACCGGCTCCACGGCGGCCGCCGCGCTGGCCCATGGGCTGGAGAGCGTCACTGCGGTGGATATCTCCCGGGAGGTGTTCCACGCCGGGCCAAGTTTCACCGAT
>Ga0224495_10002965_pt1 | contig 10691 bp, 10 predicted proteins | sample SF_Jul11_sed_USG_FD_168128 | JGI IMG/M metagenome (GOLD analysis project Ga0224495, IMG submission 168128) | Sediment microbial communities from San Francisco Bay, California, United States - SF_Jul11_sed_USGS_4_1 | ecosystem: Environmental > Aquatic > Marine > Sediment | place: USA: California...
CCCGCAGCCAGGGAATGGAGGAGGCCGCCGCCCAGCCACCCCCCCACGGTCCCGCGGAGGGCTTCGAGCGGCTTGAGGATGAGCCCTTCGAGGGGGCTGCCGACCTTGAAGATGATAACGAAGAAAGCGACAAAAACGGCCGCCAGGATGAGATATCCCAGGACGGGGTGCATGAGGACGGCGTCCACTTTCTTGTCCCAAGTCAGCCGCCGGCCGCGGAAGAACCGGCTCGCCTCCTCCGAGAGCTTCATCGCCAAGTGATGACGCTCGGCGGCGATGACCTCGTAGGCCGGGGCGCCGCGGGCCGTTTCGAGTTCGGCGCGCAGACTATCGACCGTGCGCCGCAGGTCCGGCTCCACCTCGCCCAGAAATTCGCCGCAGGCCGGCGAGGCCATCTCGATGAGCTTGGCGGCGGTGAACCGCCGGTTGCCGACGATGGGAAAACCCGGCGGCAGGGCCGCCTCGAGCCGCCGGACCTTGTCTTCGACGGGCTCCGAATAGAACGGCGGACGTCCGCCGGCGCCTCGGTCCAAGGTTTCCAGGGTTTTTTCCAGGAGTTCCTTGACCCCTCGGCCATAGGCCGCGATGGTGGCCACGACCGGGACGCCCAGCGAGGCGGCGAGCTTGACGGGGTCAACGTTAATGCCTTTCCGTTCGGCCAGGTCGACCATGTTGAGGGCCACGACCAGCGGCGCTCCGAACTCCAGGAGCTCGAGCGTCAGCTCCAGGTGCCGGGCCAGCGCCGAGGCGTCGACGACATTGATGATGAGGTCCGGCTTTTCCAAGAAGATATGGGACAGGGCGACCCTCTCGGCCGAGTCCGACGGGCAGAGCGAGTAAGTGCCGGGCAGGTCGACGACCGTCAGGATCCGGCCGCCGACAGCGACTTCACTATGCGTATGGGCGACGGAAGTACCGGGAAAGTTCGACGTCTCGGCTTTGGGCCCGGCAACGGCGTTAAAAAGGGTGCTTTTGCCCGAGTTGGGCTGGCCGACGAGGACGACGACGGGCGGCTTAGGACGGCTCATCGCCGGCCTCGACGAGGACCTTTTGAGCCACACCACGGCCCAGCGCGACCCGGATGTCAGAGGTCAGGTTGCGGACGAGGACAGGACCGCGGAGGATGGCCTGGGAGTCGAGCTGGATGAGGTCGTCCTTATGGAAGCCGAGCGCGAGGAGCCTCCGGCGAACCCCCTCGCCCCCCAGGATTCCCACGACCCGCAAGGGGGTATTAAGGGGCGCCTCGGTCAGACGTCGTCCGACCCCCGGCTCTGCGGTCGAGAAATCGTTTTTAGACATGGCGAACACGCCATTATAGAGGAACGAGGGACGGGCGTCCACCCGGCGGCGCGCCTCGGCCGACGCCTCCCCCAAATTGACGAGCGGTGAATAGGTCTCGTGATTTGCCCGGGGAGCCGCTCAAGAGGCTTCTTCCTCTCCAAATTGACTTTGGGGGGGGATTCTGCTACAAGATAGAAAATGTACAAGTGGCTGATACGTAAAATCTTCGGGACAAAGACCGAGCGGGATATCCGCCGGCTCCAGCCGCTCGTCGCAGCCGTTAACGACCTCGAGCCCCGGATCCAACCCCTCTCTGACGCGGCGCTCCGGGCCAAGACGGCCGAGTTCCGGGAAAAGCTCAGCCAAGGCGCCACCTACGACGATATTCTCCCCGAGGCCTTCGCCGTCGTCCGTGAAGTGTCCCGGCGGACGACCCAGATGCGTCATTTCGATGTCCAGATCATCGGCGGTGCCGTCCTCCACCAGGGCAAGATCGCCGAGATGAAGACGGGCGAGGGCAAGACGCTGGTCGCCACCCTGCCCGCCTACCTCAACGCCCTGGACGGCCGCGGTGTTCACATCGTCACCGTCAACGACTACCTCGCCAAGCGCGACACCGAGTGGATGGGGCCCATCTACCGCTTCCTCGGCCTCAGCGTCGGCACCATCCAGCACGACCTGGGCGACCTCGAGCGCCAGCAAGCCTACGGGGCGGACATCACGTACGGGACGAACAACGAGTTCGGGTTCGATTTCCTCCGGGACAATATGAAGTTCCGGCGGTCCGAACTGGTCCAGCGGGAGTTCTCCTACGCCATCGTCGACGAAGTCGACAGCATCCTCATCGACGAGGCCCGGACCCCGCTCATCATCTCCGGCCCCACCCAGGAATCCACCCAACTCTACGTCAAGGTGGACGGTCTCGTACGCCGGCTCCAACCCGAGAAGCATTTCAAGGTCGACGAGAAGAGCCGCGCGGTGTCCCTCCTGGAGGGCGGAGTCTCCGAGGCCGAGCGTTTTCTCAATGTGCCCAACCTCTACGACCTGGCCAACATGGAGCTCGTCCACGCCGTCAACCAGTCTCTCAAGGCCCACACCATCTTCAAGCGGGATGTCGACTATATGGTCAAGGACGGCAAGGTCGTCATCGTCGACGAATTCACCGGCCGCCTGATGCCCGGCCGCCGCTACTCCGACGGGCTCCACCAGGCTCTGGAGGCCAAGGAGCGGGTCCGGGTCGAGGCGGAGTACCAGACGCTGGCCTCCATCACCTTCCAGAACTACTTCCGCATGTACCGCAAGCTGGCCGGTATGACCGGCACGGCGGCCACCGAGGCCACGGAGTTCGGCCATATCTACGGCCTCGACGTCGCTGAAATCCCGACCAACAAGACCCTGGTCCGCCATGAATATCCCGACGTCATCTACCGGACCGGCCGCGAGAAATGGGAGGCCGTGGCCAACGAAATCATCGAGCTCAACCAGGCCGGCCGGCCCGTCCTGGTCGGGACGATCTCCATCGAAAAGTCCGAGCACCTCAGCACCCTCCTGAGGCGGAAAAACGTCCGGCACGTCGTCCTCAACGCCAAGTACCACGAGATGGAGGCGGCGATCATTGCCCAGGCCGGCCGCGTGGGTGCCGTGACTATCGCGACGAACATGGCCGGCCGCGGCGTGGACATCCTGCTCGGCGGCAACCCCGAGTTCCTGGCCAAAGAGAAGCTCAAAAAGTCCGGCCTCGAGCCCCTCAAAGTGACACCCGACGAGTGGGAGCGCGCCCTGGCCGAGACCCGGCGAATGACCGAGCAGGAGCATGATGAGGTCGTCAAGATGTCCGGGCTCCACATCCTGGGCACGGAGCGGCATGAGGCGCGGCGGATCGACAACCAGCTCCGCGGCCGCGCCGGCCGCCAGGGCGATCCCGGCTCGTCCCGTTTCTACCTTTCCCTCGAGGACGACCTGATGCGGATCTTCGGCAGCGAGCGGATCTCCGGGCTCATGGGCCGCATCGGGATGAGCGAGGGCGTGCCCATCGAGCACAACTTGGTCTCGCGGGCGATCGAGCGGGCCCAGAAACAGGTTGAAGGCCAGAACTTCACCATCCGCAAGCACCTCCTCGAGTACGACGACGTCATGAGCAAGCAGCGGGAGACGATCTACAAGCAGCGCCGGGAGATCCTCCAGGGCCAGGACCTCAAAGAATATTTCAACGACCTCCTCGAGACGCTTGTCGAATGGCTCCTCGACACCCATGCCAATAAGGCCAAGGCGCCGGAGGACTGGGACCGGGAGGCCCTCCGCCAGGCCGTCCACGGCCAGTTCGGGCTCGACATCGACACTCTGGGCCTCGACTGGTCGGCGGTCGTCTTCGACGAGCTCCGCGAGAAGCTCGTGGCCGCCTTGACCGCCGCGTATGCAGAAAAAGAGAACTTGCTGGGCGCCACGAACATGCGGGAATTCGAGCGCCTCATCTTGCTCCAGGTCATCGACACCCAATGGAAAGATCACCTCCTGGAGATGGACCATCTCAAGGAAGGCATCGGGCTGCGCGGCTACGGCCAGCGGGACCCGCTTATCGAATATAAGAAGGAAAGCTACGAAATGTTCCAGGCCATGATGGACCGGATCGAGGAAAGCGCCGTCCGCTACCTCTTCCTCATCCAGCCCGTCGTCGAAGAGCCCGTTCAAGAACGGCGGACGCAGCCCGTTTACTATCAGCGGGCGACGCCGGGCGGCCAGGCCGCGCCCGCCCAGAAGGGCCGCCAGGCGCGGTCCGTCATTCCGGGCCGGCGCGCCAAGCGCTGACCGAGGAGGAAGCCATGTTGGACGACACCCTCCGCGAGGGGCTCACCTTCGACGATGTCCTGATCCTGCCGGCCAGGTCCGCCGTCGTACCGGCCGCGGCCCAAGTCCAGACCCGGCTCAGCCGCCGCCTCGACCTCAATATCCCCATCGTCAGCTCGGCCATGGACACGGTCACGACGTCCCGCATGGCCATCGCCCTGGCCCAGCAGGGCGGGATCGGCATCATCCACCGCAACATGACGGCGGCCGAACAGGCCGAGGAAGTGGACAAGGTCAAGCGTCACGAGAGCGGGATGATCGTCGACCCCATCACGATGCGGCCCACGGACAAGATCCACCAGGCCCTGGACGTCATGAAGAAGTATCGCATTTCAGGCCTGCCCATCACCGACGGCACGAACAAGCTTGTCGGCATCCTGACCAGCCGTGACGTCCGGTTCGAGAAGCGCCTCGACCTCCCCATTCAGGACATCATGACCCGCAAGCTCCACACTGTTCCCGTCGGGACCTCCCTCGCGGAAGCGGAGAGGGTTTTTTACGAGCACAAGGTCGAAAAAATCCTCGTCGTCGACGAGACCTATCATCTCAAGGGCCTCATCACCTATAAAGATATCCTCAAGCGCATCCAGTACCCCGACGCGGCCAAGGACAGCCTCGGCCGCTTGCGGGTGGGCGCCGCCGTGGGCGTCGGGTCGGAGACCCTCGCGCGGGCCAAGGCCCTCGTGGCCGCGAAATGCGACCTGCTCGCCGTGGACACCGCCCATGGCCACCAGCAGCGTGTCATCGACACGGTCAAGATGCTGCGGGCCGAGTTCCCGGACGTGGAGCTCGTCGCCGGCAATATCGGGACCTCCGAAGCCGCCCGGGACCTCATCGACCTCGGCGTCGACGCGGTCAAGGTGGGCGTCGGCCCGGGTTCGATCTGCACGACGCGGGTCGTCTCCGGCTGCGGCGTCCCGCAGATCACGGCCATCGCCGAGGTTTTCAAGGTCACGCGCGCGGCCGGAGTGCCTCTCATAGCGGACGGAGGCATCAAGTACAGCGGCGATATCACCAAGGCCGTCGTTGCCGGCGCGTCGTCGGTCATGCTCGGCAACCTTCTGGCGGGAACGGATGAAGCGCCCGGCGAGGTGGTCATGTACCAGGGCCGCTCCTACAAGATCTACCGGGGCATGGGCTCGATCGAGGTCATGAAAGAAGGCCGCAGCCGGGATCGCTATCTGCAGGATGCCGCCCCGGCCGACGCGAAGCTCGTCCCCGAGGGCATCGAAGGACGGGTCCCCTACAAAGGGAGCGCCGTATTCACCATCCAGATGCTCGTCGGCGGCCTCCGGTCCGGCATGGGCTACGTGGGTTGCGCCACCCTAGAGGAGCTCCGGACGAAGGGCCGGTTCATCCGGATCACGTCGGCCAGCCTGAAGGAAGGTCACGTCCACGACGTCGTCATCACCCACGAAGCGCCGAACTACCACCTGGATTGAGCGCCGCCCGGTCCGGCGGCGCGGCCCCGGCCGCCGCGTGAAGCCCGCGGGGAAAGGAGAGAGAGGATGTCCCTTTATCTCTTAAAAACCGTAATCGCGACGGCCGCCGTCGCCGTCGGTCTGGTCTCCTTCCTCAGCATGATGGCCCTCCAGGGCCGGCCGGAGAAAATAGGCGACCCGGCCAAACTCCGCAGAATCCACAAGGCGGCCGGCTACGTGTTCATCATCCTCCTCGCCCCGCTCGTCTACCTCGGCGCGGGCTTCGTCAGGGAGATGGGGGATGGACTCGCGACGAGAGCCGTATTTCACCTGGTCTTGGCGGTCGGCCTGATTACCCTTCTCCTCCTCAAAGTCCTCATCGCCCGCTTCTTCAGGGCGTTCCTGAAGTACGCTCCGGGGGTCGGGATGACCCTGTTCGTGATGACGCTCGTCATCTACCTCCTCACGGCAGGATTCGTCTTCATCCATAAAGCCGGCGGCTGACCGCTGCCGGCGGCCTCACCGCCCGCAGGGAGGGCTGTCATGAAAGTGATTACGCGGCTGATCGTCCGATCGGTGGTCCTCCTCGGCGTGGTCATTCCGTGCTTCCTGAGCATCTCGGGCTTCGCAGCGGACCGTCCGGCTCCTCCGGCTTCCCCGGGACCATCGACCCTGAGTAATGCCCTTAAAGAGGATGTCCTCAGCGTTTCGGGAAAGCTCCGCATTCTGCGCCTCGAAGGCACGCCCTATGAAATGGGCCTGGCCCACGGCCGGGCGATGCGGAAAGAGCTCCGGGAGATCGTCGAGCTCTGGAGGAAGGACCTCGAAACGACCTATAAGACCGACGCCGCCTCCTTCATCAAAGCCCTCCTCGCCAAGACGAATTTCAGGCCGGCGATCGAAAAGTGGACTCCCGGGCTCCTGGACGAGGTCCGCGGCATCGCCGACGGGGCCGGCCTCGACTTCGAGACGATGTACGCGTATCAGCTCATCGACGAAACCTGGGTCGCGGGCCCGGACCTCGGCCTGGGCAAGTGCACGTCGATCGGCGCCGGCAAGACCGCCGGCCGTCCCGCCTTCGTCTCTCAGACCCTGGACATTCCAGCCTACTATCACGGCTATCAAACGGTCCTTCGCATCCGGGACCGCGAGGCGGACCTGGAAACCCTCGTCCTGACCATCCCGGGTGTCGTAGCCGCCAACGGACTCAACAGCCGCGGCGTCGGGCTCTGTGTCAATGCCGTGACCCAGCTCGTCTACACAACAGATGGCCTTCCGGTCGCCTTCGTCATCCGGGGAACCCTCAAGAAGAACTCCTTCATGGAGGCGGCGGAGTTCCTGCGGACGATCAAGCCGGCCGCTCCCCAGAACTACCTCCTCGGCGGGCCGGACGGGGTAGCGAGCTTCGAGCTCGCGGGGAACCGGATCGCCCGGTTTGTCCCCTTCGAGGGGGCCGCGTTCACCTATCACACCAATCATCCCATGGTGAACGAGGAGTTCAACCCGAAATTCCTCGAACGCGTGAAACCGAGAGGCTGGTCAGTGGACCGAATGAAAGCGTCCTGCCCGCGATTCAACTTCCTGAAGCATACGCTCGGGGACAATTCCGCGGCCCTCGGCCTCGACGACCTGAAAGCCCTCTATAGAGACCGGAAATCCGGCATCAACAACGCGGGCACCTACGCCTGCACGATCATGCTTCTCGGGGACGATCCTGAACTGCATATCGCCCCCGGCCGGCCGGACACCGAGCCCTTTCAAATATTGCCTTTTTCCGCCCGCCCCGGCAGCCCCTCGCCCCGCCGGGGTCTCCCGCAGTAAGCGCAACTCATTTGACCGCGGCGACCCGGTTGCCTTCGCCCAGCAACACGATCTTCGGCGTGAAAAATTCGAGCTCGTTGTCCTCGAGGTAGGCGTAGGCGGCGATGATGACGATGTCGCCCGGCTTGACCTTGCGGCCGGCGGCGCCGTAGACCCCGACTTCGCGAGAGCCCTTTTCCCCCCGGATGACATAGGTCGAGAAGCGCTCGCCATTCGAGACGTTCCAGACCTCGATTCTCTCATAGGGCCCGAGGCCGGCGGCGGTCATCAGGTCCTCGTCTAGCGACAGGCTCCCTTCGTAATCGATATCGACGCGGGTCACGGCGGCCCGGTGGATCTTCGAACGGAGGAAGGCTCGGATCATGGCGCATTCTCCTCAAACGTGGATTCGGACGTTGTCGATCAAGCGGGTCCGGCCGACGAAAACGGCCAGGGCGACGAGGACGTCCCCGGCGATCGCCGCCAGAGGGTCGAGGCTCCGCTCATCGACAACCTCCACGTAATCGAGGCGGGCCTGCGGCTCGGCGGCGATCGCGGACCTGACGATGGCCGCGATCTTCCGCGCGTCCCGCTCCCCGGCGCGGATCGCCTGTTCCGCTTTCGTCAGGCTTTTCGACAGGACAGCAGCCGCCTTTCGCTCTTCGGGCGAAAGGTAGGCGTTGCGGGAGCTCATGGCCAACCCATCCAGCTCCCGGACGATCGGGAGCCCGACGATTTTTACGTCCCCGTCGAGGTCCCGGATCATCCGCCGGAGGAGGATGAGCTGCTGGGCGTCCTTCCAGCCGAAGAAAGCCACGTCGGGCCGGACGATGTTGAAAAGCTTGAGGACGACCGTGGCCACGCCCCGGAAATGGCCGGGCCGCGACGCTCCGCACAAACGCTCCTGAAGCCCTTGGACATCGATGGTGGTCCGATAGCCCGGCGGGTACATCTCCGTTTCATCGGGATGGAACAGGGCATCCACCCCCTCCTTCTCGAGCAAGGTGGAATCGCGGGCCAGGTCCCGGGGATAGCGGGCGAGGTCCTCCTGCGGCCCGAACTGGGCGGGGTTGACGAAGATGCTGACGACCGTAATATCCGCCCGGCGCCGCGATTCGCGGACGAGACTCAAATGGCCTTCATGGAGGGCGCCCATGGTCGGGATGAAGCCGACCGTCTTCCCTATCTTCCGCCAGGCGGAGCTCGCCGCCCTCATCTCGGCGACCCGCTCGATGGTCCGCACGTTTAGGTCCTCTTCGTCCGGCCGCGGCGGCCCCGGAGCGCCGCCGCCGCGGCGGGCTTCATATGGTAGGACTCGGCGTCTCCCGGAAAAACCCCGTTCCGGACGTCGGCGATATAGGCTCCGGCCGCCCGGCGGATGACGGCCTGGAGGTTAGCGTATCTCTTGACGAACTTGGGAAGGTAGCCGGTGGAATAGCCGGCAAAGTCATGGAAGACAAGAACCTGACCGTCGCAGTGAGGTCCGGCGCCGATGCCGATGGTCGGGACGCGGAGCTCGGCCGTAATGACCTTGGCCAGCTCGCGGGGCACGGATTCCAGGACGACCGCGAAGGCTCCGGTACGCTCCAAGTTGCGGGCGTCCTCGAGGATCCGGCGCGCGGCTTCGGCCTCGACCCCCTGGACCCGGAACCGGCCGAGGCGGGCGATGGATTGGGGGGTCAGGCCGACGTGGCCCATGACGGGGATCTCGGCCTCGACGAGACTCGCGACGAGGCCCAGCCGCTTTCGCGAAGCCCCTTCGATCTTGACCGCCTGCGCGCCGGCCTCCTTGATAAACCGGGAGGCGTTGGCGACGGTCTCCTCTTTCGTCAAATGGAAGGAGAAATAGGGCATGTCGGCGATGACGAGGGCCCGCCGGGCGGCCCGGGTCACGGCCTTGGTGTGGTGGATCATCTCCTCCATGGTGACCGGCAGCGTGTTCTCGTAACCCAGGACGACCATGCCCAGGGAATCCCCGACGAGGAGGATATCGATTCCCGCCTCATCCAGGATCCGGGCCGTGGGGTAATCGTAGGCCGTGAGGACCGTGATCCTCTCGCCGGCGGACTTTTTCTCCCACAGACCGGGGATGGTGACGCGGTCGGTTTTCGAATCGGTCATCGGCGTTCCTTTCTCCCCGCCCCGTCGCGCGGGGTCGAGGTAAAGTCTTGCCTCTGCGACGGCCTTGAGGGGTCCCGGGGACGGCCGGCGCCCTCCGCGCCCCTCCCTAGCCGCGTTTTTGGCTCCGCGCCCCATAGCTTTGGGGCACGTAGTAGAGCGTGCTTTTTTTCATCTGCCGGATCTGGTCGAGGAGGTCCAAAACGTCCTCCTCTCGGTTGAGGTCCAGTTCGTCCGCCTTGACGACCAGAAGCGGCACCGCCTGATAGTTAAAGAAGAAGTAATCGAAGGCCTCGACGATGTCCTCCAAGTACTTCTCGGAGATATTTTTCTCCAGCGGGTCGCCTTCCTTGGCCAGCCGCCGGAGAAGCGTGGGCAGCGAAATCTGGAGGTAGATGGCGAGGTCCGGCTTGGGCACCCGGTCGGCCAGGATCCCGTAGATCTTTTCGTAAACGAGGAGTTCGTCGTCGGTGAGCGTTTGGTAGGCGTAGATCTTATCCTTCTCGAAAAGGTAGTCGCAGATGACCCGGTCGACGAACAGGTCGCGCTGGCGGAGGCGGACCTGCTGATGATAACGGTTGGCCAGGAAAACGAGCTGGGCCAGGAACGCGGAGCCCTCCCTTTCGTTATAGAACTCTTTGAGGTAGGGGTTGCCGACGTGGTCGAGGACGAGCTTGCCCCCGATCCGCTGCGCCAGAATATTGGCCAGCTGGGTTTTGCGGCTTTTGAAAACGCCCTCGACGGCGATATGTCGGAAAGGGATCTCGACAGGGTTACTCATGGCCGGCTCTAAAAACGGTTAGTTTATAGCCCAGGCCGTCCGAGATGTCAACCGGAGGGATCTTTTAGCTTTTCCGGGGCTCGGTCGGAACGATGATCCAGGCGATGACATAAAAAAGGGACATCGGCAGCAGGGCCGTCACGATCGCCAGGCCGACGAAAACGAGCCGGACCAGGGAAACGTCAACGTCAAAGTAGGACGCCAGGCCGCCGCAGACGCCGCCGAGCAGCTTTTGAGTACCAGAGCGATAGAAGATTTTGGCCATGTCTGCGCCTCCGAACATATCATATACGAAAATCCGGCCTAAACCGATGTCGCGGCCCGGATTCGCATGTGGTCGCAGGGCGGGATTTCTTGCCCCGCCTTCCCCTCCAAGTTGACGAGCGGCGAATATGCCCCGTCCTTTGCTCTGCATAGGGCGGGGAGCCGCTCGAGAGGGTTCCAAG
>Ga0224495_10002966_pt1 | contig 10690 bp, 11 predicted proteins | sample SF_Jul11_sed_USG_FD_168128 | JGI IMG/M metagenome (GOLD analysis project Ga0224495, IMG submission 168128) | Sediment microbial communities from San Francisco Bay, California, United States - SF_Jul11_sed_USGS_4_1 | ecosystem: Environmental > Aquatic > Marine > Sediment | place: USA: California...
CAAGAAAAAGCGACCCACAAAACGATTGGTTTACGACGAGGCGCTCGGCGAAGTCGTGGCCAAGAAGGTGAGGAAACCGGGGCGGGCCCGGGAGCCGTGGGAGCAAGAGGCGGAGGAATGGGAGGAACTCTCGCCCGCGCTCGGGAAAGATGTCGATGGCGAAGAGGAGTGAGGTAGACCGCCGCCATATTCCCCGCCGGACCTGCGTCGCCTGTCGCCAGGTGCGTTCACCGCGCGAGTTGATCAGGGTGGTGCGCCTTCCCAGCGGAGCCGTGGAGGTGGACGAGTCAGGCAAGAAACCCGGGCGGGGTGCTTACCTGTGCCCGGACAAGTCGTGCTGGGAGCGTGCGTTGAGCAAGACTATGCTCGAACACGCGCTCAAGACCCAATTGGCCAAAGAAGAGAAGGAGACTCTCTGGCAGCGTTGTAGCGAGCTACCTGTTGAGCCCGTAGGGCAAAACACCGCTGCCAAGTATGAGTAGTCGCCTATAGTCCAGCGATGGTTCACTCGCCAGCGTTGGAAACAGAACGATGTTGGCCAGCGGACGAGGACATGGAGAGAGGAGTCGTGAACGGCTGGGAGGCATCTTTTCGACCCAGCAGGGGAGAGGTAAACGTGGGCCCTTAGATCAAGCTCAGATTGCCCGGGTATTCCCCGCAGAAGGCCCCACCCTTCCCCTCCTTGGTTCGTAACACGAGCCACAGTCAGCTCAATAGCCCAGCGTAGCCCATCCAGGCACAATCGCATTGGACAGATCGCTATGACGCACGGCTACCGCCCGGTGTCGCCGCCCGCTGGCGGGTGTAACACGGGTGTCAGAAGGGAGACCAGACATGGCAGAGAACAGGAAAGTAGTCAGCATACCGGATAAGATCTCCGTCAGAGAATTGGCCGAGCTGCTGGACGTGAGCCCCATCGAAGTGATGAAGATGCTGATCAGCAGCGGCATCATGGCCAACATCAATCAGACGGTTGACTATGACACCGCTGCCATTGTGGCCACTGACCTGGGTTTCGAGATACAGCAGGAGCTACCCCCAGAGGTAGAAGAGGCGCCTGCGCCTCCAGCAGTGCCCACCATCCCCGAAGAGGTGCCTCTCAAAGAGATGTATGCTCAGGAGGCACCTGGGGATTTGAAGGCGAGACCACCGGTCGTCACCGTCATGGGACACGTCAATCACGGCAAGACCTCCCTTCTCGACCACATCCGCCACACCAACGTGGTTGCTGGTGAGGCAGGTGGCATCACCCAGCACACCGGCGCCTACCAGGTAGAACTTGACGGCAAGAAGATCACCTTCATAGATACGCCCGGTCACGAGGCGTTCACCGCCATGCGCGCACGAGGTGCTCAGGTCACCGACATCGCCGTGTTGGTGGTGGCAGCCGACGACGGCGTCATGCCCCAAACGAAGGAGGCCATCGACCATGCCCGCGCCGCCAATGTCCCCATAGTCGTGGCCATCAACAAGATCGACAAGCGCGGCTCGGACCCAGAAGGGGTCAAGAAGCAACTCGCCGACGTTGGCCTCACCGTCGAAGACTGGGGAGGTCATACTATCGCCGTACCGGTGTCAGCCAAGGAAGGAACAGGAGTACAGACCCTCTTGGAAATGATCTTGTTGGTAGCCGAGATGTCGGAAATAAGAGCCAATCCGGACCGCCCAGCGGCAGGCACAGTTATCGAAGGGAGACTGGATCGCAGCAGAGGACCATCAGCAACCCTCCTTGTACAAAACGGCACGCTTCATGTGGGAGACTACGTGGTAATAGGCGACATCTATGGTCGATTGCGCGCCATGTTCGATGACGCCGGGAAGCGAATCAATAGCGCCCCGCCCTCCTTTCCGGTGGTGGTGTTGGGCCTGTCCGACGTCCCTCAGGCCGGCGATGTGTTCCGGGTTGTGGGCGACGAGAGGACCGCCCGCGACCTGGCAGCCAAGAGGGCCCAGGAGAAGGAGTCTGCGAGGCAAGCGCCTATCAGAGCGCTGAGCCTCGAAGAGATCTACGCTCAGATAAAGGCCGGCGCCGTGAAGGAGCTCAACGTCATACTCAAAGCCGACGTCCAGGGCGCTTTGGAACCAGTATTGAACTCCCTCAAGGAGTTGGGCGACGAGGACCTGAGGGTACGTATCATCCGTCAGGGCATAGGCAACGTCACAGAATCGGATGTCAGTCTGGCTGTCGCGTCGGAAGCCATAGTGCTGGGGTTCAATGTACAAGCTGAGCCTGCGGCTCGGACGATGGCGGAAACAGAAGGCGTGGAGATCCGCAGCTACCAGGTGATCTACAAACTGGTCGAGGACGTTGACAAGGCCTTGAAGGGCTTGCTCGAACCGGTCTACGAGGACGTCACCATCGGCCATGCCGAAGTGCGAGCGGTGTTCAAGGTATCCAGGACGGGACGCGTGGCTGGCGTCTACGTACAGGACGGCAGCGTGCAGAGACAGGCCCGAGTTAGGGTGCTCAGGAACGATAACCAGGTCTTCGATGGAAGTATCGGCTCCTTGAAGCGTTTCACAGAGGACGTAGATGAGGTACCAGAGGGACTGGAGTGTGGCGTAGGTGTGCAGGGCTTCTCGGATTTCGCAGAAGGAGATATCCTGGAAGTGTACAGTAAACAGAGAGTGGCTTAGAGCCGCTCTCGGGTCCGCCTGCAGTCATCGGCTCTCCCAGCGAGGTAAACGGAGATGCCCACGCGCAGACAGAGACGGGTGAACGCACTAATCAGAGAAGCGCTCAGCGAGTTGGTCCAGCGGGAAGTGGCCGACCCCAGGCTCGATTTTGTCACCATCACTGACGTCGATACCACGAGCGACCTGCGGCAGGCACACGTCTACGTCGCCTTCCTAGGCAACCCTGAAGAACAGAGGGAAGGCCTCAAGGCGCTGACCAAGGCCACTGGTTATCTCCGGCGTCAACTCGGTCAGCGGGTCTACCTGCGCTATGTGCCGGAATTGGCTTTCCACCTCGATGACTCGACCGAGAAGGGCCTGCACATTGACAAGATCCTCGACGATCTCGAAAACGCTGGAAAGCTGGAGGATGAATGATCCAGGAAGCCTGGTCGCTTATCCAGGGGGCCCAAAGGGTGTTTCTCATCGCCCACGTCGACCCTGATGGCGATACGATCGGGTCCACCCTTGCTCTCGGTTTTGCCTTGAGGCAGATGGGCAAACGCTGCACTTTTGCCTGCTCCGATCCTGTGCCCAGGATCCTCTCCTTCCTCCCGGGCAGCGAAGAGTTCGGCACTCCCTCGGTAGGCCAATCCGACCTCGTTATTACCGTGGATGCCAGTGATCCCGGCCGCCTGGGAGAGGCCTATGAGGGTGTGCTCACCATGGGGTTGCCGGTCATCAACATTGACCACCACGTCACCAACACCAGGTTCGCCACGGTCAACCTGGTGAGGCCAAACGCCTCTTCCACCGCCGAGATAGTGTTCGACCTCTTGGGTGAATGGGAAGTGGAAATGGGCAGCCTCTTGGCCCCCTATCTTCTTACCGGCATAGTGACCGATACGCAGTTCTTCAGCACCTCAAGCACCTCGCCCAGGACGCTGGAGGTGGCCTCGGAGTTGGTGAGAGCAGGGGCCTCATTGCTGGAGATCAACGAAAAGTACTTTAAGAGCAAGGATCCGGGGACTCTGCGGTTGTGGGGCAGAATCCTGGATCTTATGCAGGTGGACGGACGTCTGGTCTGGTCGATCAATACGGTCCGGATGAGAGAGGAGTGCCAGGCCAGCTCTGATAATGGCAACGGAATCGTCAATCTCCTGGCCAGCGTGCAGGAGGCCGCAGCGGCCATTGTCTTCAAGGAGTACGAAGGGAACCGGGTTGAGATCAGTATCCGCTCACGTCCCGGGGTGGATATCTCCCCAATTGCCGTGTTTTTCGGCGGCGGAGGGCACCCGCAAGCGGCAGGCGCTGTCTTGAACGGGCATCTGGAGACCGCGGTACCCAGGGTACTGGCCAAAGCCAGCGAAGTCTTGGATTCGCAGTCTTGAGGGATGGCTCGGGTTGTAGATGGGCATGGTACGAGTAGCCAGTTTGAGGGAACCCTGCCTGGTCTGCTCAGGTGGGGACGAGCGGGCCGTCCGCTGGGACGTCGGTCTGGAGAACGGCCCGATCTCTGGCATCTTGAACCTGGACAAGCCGAGCGGCCTCACCTCTCACGACGTTGTGGACAGAATCCGCCTGGCCTCTGGTCTGCGTAGAGTGGGCCACGCCGGGACCCTCGATCCCGCCGCCTTGGGCGTGCTGCTGCTCTGTCTAGGGCAGGCTACTCGCGTGAGCGGGTATTTGATGGAGGGGAGGAAACGATACGACGCCCTGATAACTTTGGGTGTGGCCACGGACACCGGCGACGCGGAGGGCAGAGTGCTAAGCACCTCCATGGCAACCACCACGACCCGCGAACAGGTCCTAGCGACTCTAAGGAGGTTTCGTGGCCGCGTGGAGCAGGTGCCTCCCATGTACTCTGCACTCAAGCATGAGGGGAAGCCGCTGTACAGTTTCGCCCGCCGCGGCCTGGAGGTGGCGCGAGCTCCCAGAGAGGTGGAGATTTATGCCTTGGAGCTAGTGGAGTGGACGCCCCCTTCCTTCCGGGTGCTGGTAGAGTGCTCCAAGGGTACGTACATCCGTGCCCTGGCCAGAGACCTGGGGGAGGAACTAGGAACCGGGGCGCATTTGGACAGGCTGGCCCGCCTGGCCTGCGGGTCTTACACTCTAGACGAAGCTACGTCCATTGCTGACGCAGAGCGTTCTCTCTCCAGCGGACAATGGCGCCAGATCGTGCACCCCCTCGATGAGGCGCTGCTCTGCTTCGAGGCGTTCCGCGTAGACGAGGAAAGCGAGCAGAGAATCCGGCACGGCCAGCAAGTAGAGGGGCCACCTCCGCTGGATGGTTCCCTCTGCCGCGCCTATGGACCGAGCGGGAGGCTCATCGGCCTGCTGCAGTATGATGAGCATGAAGAACTCTGGCAACCGAGGAAGGTATTTCAGACACATGGAGCTACTGACTGATCTGGACCAGGTGGCCCTGCAAAAGCCGTCCACTTTTAGTATCGGTGTCTTCGACGGCGTGCACCTGGGCCATCGCTATCTGATCGGGGAACTGAAACAAAGCGCCCGCGAAGCCGGTCGTTTAACAGGGGTGGTCACTTTCGATCGCCACCCGGATGAGTTGCTGGCGCCAGTAAGGAATATCCGCTATTTGACCACGTTGCAGGAGAAAGTCGCTCTCCTGGAAGAGCTAGATCTCGACTTTGTTGTGGCGCTCCCCTTCACCACCAAACTGGCGCAGACCTCGGCCCGCGACTTTGTTGCTCTCCTCGTGGAGCGATTGTTCATGAAGCAGTTGTGGATTGGTCCGGACTTCGCTCTCGGTCGCGGTCGGCAAGGAAATGCCGAGTATCTGCGAATCCTGGCCGACGAGTTCGGGTTCAGCCTGCACCGTCTCCAACCGCTCACCCGCTCGGGAGCAGTGATCAGCAGCACTGCCATCCGAGGCCTGATCCGTGAGGGACGTGTCAGGGAAGCTGCGTCTCTCCTGGGGCGTCGTCCATGCGTCAGTGGCACGGTGGCTCGCGGTGCTAGAAGAGGCCACAAACTAGGCTTCCCGACAGCTAACTTGGATATTGACGATAGACTGATGATCCCCGCGGCCGGGGTGTACGCCGCTCGCGTCCACTGGGAATCGGCCAACCACGGCGGCGTGGTCAATATCGGCACACGGCCGACTTTCGACGACCTGAAGGAGAATCTCCTGGAGGCCCATATCCTGGATTTCAGCGGTGACCTGTACGGTCGCCATCTGCGTGTAGAGTTCATCGAGCGCCTGCGTCCCGAGAAGCGCTTCCCCAGCCCGGAGGCCCTCATGGCACAGATGGAGAAGGACACAGTCCGGGCGCGCCGCGTGCTTGAGGATTCGGACCTGAGATGACAGCAGCCCTGCGGCGATTCGAGGAGGTGGAACACGTGGCGGATGCTGCCGTCCGCGCCTACGGCCACGATTGGCCAGAACTGCTGGTCAACGCCGCCCTGGGTATGTTCAGTCTGCTCGCTCACTGGGACAACTCGTCAACGTCGGCGGAACGTGAGGTGTCGCTGCACTCGATGGACAGGGAGACCCTGCTAGTCGACTGGCTCAGCGAACTGCTCTACCTGCACGAGATGGACGGCGTAGTGTTTTTCGACTTCGAGATGGCGGAGGTCTCCGCGAACAGTCTCACAGCTGTGATCAAGGGGACCCCACAGTGGCGGCCTAGAACAGCGATCAAGGCAGTCACCTTCAATGACCTGCACGTTGCTGAGACGCCTCAGGGGTATACGGCCACCATCGTCTTCGACACTTAGCCGGGACACGGCATGGGAAAGGAGGAACGACCAGATGCCAACCTTTGTGCTGCTCTCCAAGCTGACACCTGGCTCGGCGACCCAGGTGAAGGCCATCATGAAATCGGACAGTGATTTCCAGGCTCAACTGGAAAGACAGTGCCCGGGGGTGAAGAGGCTGGCCAGCTATGCCCTGCTGGGCGCCTACGACTTCCTGCATATCTTTGAGGCAGCCGATGCCAAGGAAGCCACGAAGGTGGCCCTGCTCGCCAACTCCTTTGGCGCAGCTTCCACCCAGACCTTCACGGCTATCCCCTTCTCCGAGTTTGGGCAAATCCTGGAAGAACTCTAGCCTTCTTCCCCCATCAGTAGTATGCCAGACCCAGCAGGATCACCTGTCGGGCATGTGCTCTCTGCATGCCTCCCGAGATGGTTGTGAAAAGGAGGCTCCAACTATGGTCGAGAAGAAGGACCTTATCAGGAAAGACCCATATCTATACGAAGTGCCGGCCAGTTACCGAGAGGACATGCGGGTCCCGGCTCGCCTCTACGCCGATGAACAACTCATCGAGGCCGCTCTCAGTGATCGTTCAGTCGAGCAACTGGTCAACACTACCACTCTGCCCGGAGTGGTCAAGTACACGCTCGCCATGCCGGACATCCACCAGGGCTATGGCTTCCCCATCGGTGGCGTGGCTGCCACCCGCCCGCCAGATGGTGTAATCTCCCCAGGGGGCATCGGCTACGACATCAACTGCGGCGTCCGCGTGCTGGCCTCAGACATAGAGCGAGACGCGATACACCCGCACGTAGACGACCTGCTAAAGGCCATGTTTACTCTGGTGCCCACCGGCCTGGGAAAGGGTGGCATCAAGATCTCCAAACGGGACCTGGACAAGGTCCTCGAACGCGGGGCCGCCTGGGCAGTGGCCCAGGGGTACGGCACCCAGGAAGACCTGCAGCGGACTGAAGAGTCCGGTTGCCTGGCTGGGGCCGACGCCTCCAAGGTCAGCCAGAAAGCCAAGGACCGTGGCCTCCAGCAACTGGGATCTCTGGGATCGGGTAACCATTTCCTAGAAATCGACGCGATAGAGGAGGTGTACGACGAGGAGGTCGCTCGCGTCTTCGGGCTACGGCAGGGCTGCATTGCCGTTCAGGTGCACTGCGGCTCCCGCGGCCTGGGGCACCAGGTCTGCACCGACTACGTCAGGTCGCTTCAAAAGTCCATCAGGAAATTCGGGATTGAGCTGCCAGATCGTGAGCTGGTGTGCGCCCCCTTTGAATCTGCCGAAGGACAAGATTACTTTGCTGCCATGGCCGCGTCCGCGAACTTCGCTTGGACCAACCGCCACGTTATCGCCCACTGGGTGCGTGATGCCTTTCAACACGTTCTCGCTGGTAGGCTCCGCGCCTGGGAGCTGCGGCAGGTGTACGATGTGGCCCACAACATCGGGAAGGTGGAGCGCTACTCTATAGATGGCAAAGAGGTCAGGCTGGTAGTGCACCGCAAAGGCGCCACCAGGGCCTTCGGACCAAGCGCTCACGACCTGCCACAGGCGTACCGAGGCGTGGGCCAGCCAGTCCTGGTCCCGGGAAGCATGGGCACCGCCTCCTACATATTGGTGGGTACCGACAAGGCGCTCGAACTCACCTTCGCTTCCACCTGCCACGGCGCGGGGCGGGTCATGAGCCGCAGTCAAGCGAAAAAGAAGGTATGGGGCGAGGACCTGCTGAGAGAACTGAAAGAAGAGGGCATAGCCGTCCATGCTGGCAGCATGTCAGGGCTGGCAGAGGAGGCGCCCCAGGCCTACAAGGACGTGGAGAGAGTAGTGAACGTGGTGGAGGGCGCGGGCCTAGCCCGGAAGGTGGCCCGCCTGGTCCCCCTGGGAGTAATCAAAGGCTGAGGATGTCTACGCTCCCACCCACGACATGAGTCAAGAGTGCCGTGTCAGCGGGCGGGTGTAACGCCCGCCCGCACTACTCCTCGCCGGCCAGCCCCAGCTCCGGCGCGATTCTCTTCATCGCGTCCAGCACCGTTTGGATATGCTGGTCGAGGTCCACGCCCAGAGCGCCTGCTGCCTCCTCGATCTGCTTCCGGTCCACTGCAGCAGCAAAGGCCCTATCCTTCCATTTCTTGCGCACCGACTTCAGCTTGACCTCTCGCAGGTCCTTGGTGGGCCTAACCAGCGCCACGGCAACCAGGAAGCCTGTGAGATCGTCCACCGCGGTAAGCACCTTCTCCAGGCGTGTTTCTGCCGGTACACCCGTGTACTCGCTGGCGTGTGACAGCATGGCGTGGATAATCTCCTCCGGCCAACCCCGCTCCCGAAGGATCTTGGACCCCGTGACGGGGTGTCCTTCCACGCTCAGGTCAGGGTTCTGCTCGTAGTCGAAGTCGTGTACCAAACCCACGACCCCCCACATCTCCTCGTCCTCACCATACTGGCGGGCATAGGCGCGCATCGCCGCCTCCACCGCCAGCATGTGCCTGACCAGGTTGTGATTCCCGGTGAACTCAGTGACCAGTTCCCAGGCCCTTTCTCTATCCACGTTCATTTGCCTGAGCCTCTCCAACGCACTAGCGTATCGGGGGCTGGTGCCAGCCCACTCCGTGAGCCTCTGGCAGGGGAAAGCCGAGCACATAGAGCAGAACTCCAGGCCCCGTTCATCAACACAGCACCTCAGAATCTAGCATTCAGGCGACCAGTGCTTCTGCCTGTCTCCCCGGCAGCCTTCGCAACTTACGTCCTCCGGCGCGATCCCATCCCTCGCTCGCGACCGAACCAGGCCGCGACGCTTACTGCCCGCTTCGTATCCTTAGCCGCCTGATAAATGTCGCACTGACCACAAAGCAACCCACACGCAGCCAGCACCGTCCCTAACCAGCCTCGATCATGCCTTGTCGGCGACTCCTGGACACACCAGCACCGCAGCAGCCCGACACTAGCGCTCCTCACTCCCCCTGGGCAACACAAAGCCCAAGTCGCGCAGGGCCGCTTCTCGCAGCGGCCATCTATCGCGGACCTTCACCCATAGGTCCAGGTAGACCCGAGTGCCCAGCAGCCTCTCTATCTCCCCTCTTGCAGCTGCGCCGATACGCTTGAGCATCTCACCCCGCTCGCCGATGACGATGCCCTTCTGGCTCTCCTTCGACACGTAGACTGTAGCCTCAATGTAGGTCAGATCCTCCCGTCGCTCCTCGAACTCCTCCACGACCACCGCCACCCAGTGAGGGACCTCCTGGTACAGATAGTTTAGCACCTGCTCGCGGACTAGTTCCGCGGCCATGAAGCGCAGGGGTTGATCGGTGATCTCGTCCGGCGGATAGAATCTGGGTCCCGGCGGCAGCAGCCCTATGATCCACTGCAGCAACTGATCGCGGTTGCGCCCCTCGGTGGCAGAGATGACCACCGATCGACCGCAGTCACATATGCTCTCGTACGCCCTGGCGCGCGCCTCCTCACCTTGCGGCAGCAGGTCAACCTTGTTCATCACCATGATACAGGGGGCAGTCCCTCGCTGCCGGATCAGCGTCGCCAGCTCTTCATCATCCGCGCTGGGCGACACAGAGACATCCACCATGAACAACACCACGTCGGCATCGGGAATGACCCTGGCCGCGCTTTCCACCATGAACTCGCCGAGCTTATGCCGAGGCTTGTGTAGTCCAGGCGTGTCTACGAACACAACCTGAGCCTGGGGCAACGTGAGTATGCCCCTCAAAGTACGGCGAGTGGTCTGGGGTTTGGAAGAGACGATAGCTACCTTCTGACCCACGTAGGCATTGATCAAGGTAGACTTGCCCACGTTCGGCTTGCCCAGCACGGCGACAAAACCGGAACGATGGTCTTCCGGCAGATCCTCCCGCAACGTCAATTCCCCCTGGTTCACCATTTCTACACCAGCTGTGTCACGACCAGGGCTAGTCGGCCTCGCGTATCTGAGCGAGGGAGCGCATCACTGCTGTCAACCCTGCCAGGTTCTTCTCGAACTCGGCATCCGTCTTGTTGGTCAACTCCACCTCTACAGCAGCGACTCCCCGATGGGCCAGATAGTCAACCATGGCCCCGGTGACAGGATAGGCCACCCAGCCCTCCGTGGCAAATGCATAAGCTGTGGCGTCGGAGAGGATAAGAGCAAGCTCCGCCGAGGGTGGATGGTCAGCGCAGGAGGTCACGTAGATCTTACCCGCCATGCTGTGGTAGAAGATGGCGACTTCGGCATCATACAGGAAATCCCGAAGCAAGCGAGTCTCCACCTCGGAAAAAGGATACGGCCCTCCCCCACCCTGTAGCACACCCTCGGAGGTGTGGGTGTCGCTCGCCCAGTCGTTGACCGCACAGGCATCGCCATC
>Ga0224495_10002968_pt1 | contig 10689 bp, 8 predicted proteins | sample SF_Jul11_sed_USG_FD_168128 | JGI IMG/M metagenome (GOLD analysis project Ga0224495, IMG submission 168128) | Sediment microbial communities from San Francisco Bay, California, United States - SF_Jul11_sed_USGS_4_1 | ecosystem: Environmental > Aquatic > Marine > Sediment | place: USA: California...
CTCACCGGGCGGGAAAATATTTATCTCAATGGCGCAATTCTTGGCATGAGCAAGGCAGAGATCAAGAAAAAGTTCGACGAAATCGTCGCCTTTGCCGAAGTGGAGAGATTTCTAGATACCCCGGTCAAACGCTACTCCAGCGGTATGTATGTCCGGCTGGCTTTTGCAGTGGCCGCCCATCTGGAACCCGAAATACTAATCGTGGATGAAGTGCTGGCGGTTGGGGATGTACAGTTTCAAAAAAAATGCTTGGGTAAAATGGAGAGTGTAGGTAAAGATGGAAGAACAGTTTTATTTGTAAGCCATAATTTGCCTGCAGTCGAAAATCTTTGTAAAACAGGAATGGTTTTACAAAATGGTTCTTTAGCTTTTTGGGGGCAGATTAACAAATCAATCTCAAATTATTTAGAGCTACAACAAGAGGCCAAGTCTAGTGTCGAATTGAGGCACAGGGTAGATCGCAAAGGAGAGGGAAGAATTCGCATAATAAAAATATGTATCAACAATAACTCAGAAGACAACACAAATTCAGTTAAGCTAGGCGACGATTTAACTTTCGTTATAGATTATGAAGCAGATAATTCAGTTCAAAATCCGAGAATCATTATAGGTATTTACGACGTAATGAATACAGGAATCACTCGCTTTGATACAGAAGTTGCTGCGGGGCTACCGTCGTTTCTTGCAAGCAAGGGACGAGTAACGTGTAAAGTGGAAAAATTCTCTCTGTGCCCGGGGATGTATCAGGTCAATATTGCATTCTTTGGCAATGGCGTAATGGAAGACTATTTAGCTGGTGCCATTGATTTTGAGGTTGCACCCGCAGATTTCTTTAATACCGGCAAGATCTTCATTGGAAGCGACGCAAACCTTGCTAAAGTGCTTTTTCAACATGAGTGGAGATCGTTATCTTGAGGATTCTTTCTCCAAATGAGGTCACTTTTGCAACAGCATCAATAATGGATGAAACTGGCAAAGTATTTTTCTTTGAGGACCGAGTGTTTAGAGCAATATACACCAAACGATACGCAAAGTTTTTTAAAGAAATTTTGAGTTCTTCATGGATTGGTGATGTATTTCAAGCAGGTCTTGTAGAAACATGGATACCAGATGATTTGACACTGGAAGACACAGAACTTGTCTTGGAGCACCAATACATTCCCTATGCTATACATCCTTCTGAATGCACAGCATACATGCACTGGTTATCGGCGAAGACGATGGTCAAAGTAAATTTAGCGCTCAGTCGTCATGATATGGCACTAAAAGATGCTCATCCTTGGAATCTTATGTTCTACAAGGGTAGCCCTGTTTTTGTTGATTTTGGCTCAATTGACAAGGCGGAAGAAATTTCATATGGCTGGCTTGATGAATTCAGACGATATTATGCGGTCCCGATTTGGCTCAGTTTCAGGAATAGGGCTGGATTCTCAGAAGAGTACAGAAGGGAACACCTCGTAGGTTTTGGATTAAAGCTATTTGATTTATTTATTTTCAAAGAAATAATATTCAGGTCGCTTTCAAAATTGTACAAGTATCACAAAAAAGCCAGTGTTTTCTTTATTGAAATTGATAAATGGCTTGAAGCGTACAAGCCAAAAGTAGAACAAAAAGAATATTGGTCATCTTATGTGCAGTCTGGTGAAATTAGTGATCCGCTTAATCCAAAAACGCCAAAACATAAGTTTGTGCATGATATTCTTGCCGAGGAAAGACCACAAAAGGTTCTAGACTGTGCGGCAAATAAGGGCTTTTACTCTGAGCTTGCTGCAAGACTGGGAGCATCGGTTATCTCATTTGACTATGAGCCATATTGTGTTGATTATTGCCTGGAATCAACAAAAATGAAAAGCTTGGATATAACACCCGCATTAATGAACTTCGTACTCCCAACACCGCCTTCAGGTTTGGGCCTCCTTTGTGATAGCGCATATCACAGATTGAAATCCGACATTGTCCTGGCATTGGGAATTGCTCATCACATTTGTATCGCACAGGGGATTCCCGTCAGCGTTTTTTGCGAAATATGTATGAATTATGCTAAACATGGTGTAATTCTTGAATTTATCGATCCCCTTGATAAGCATGTTGCCGCATGGCACAAGAGAATTCCTAATGATTATTCATTGGATGGATTTTCTCGGTATTTCAACAAAAAATTTCCTAACAGAATAGTTAGTGACAGGATTACTACGGATGGAATTAATCGAGTTATTGTATATTATCGTGATTAAAGAGTAGCATTTTATTCAATTGGTATCGAAGTCATGTTAAAAAAAATATTCGCGGGCCTGACCAACCAGTGGCATATTCGAAACGTCAAAGATATCGCGTCAAATGATGAAACAAGATTATTGATAGGCAAGCTATTTTCAAACAACATCAAAGAAAGTCGGCTCAAGAATATTCATGATGCTGAATTCAAGGTTTTTTCGCAGTGGGGCGATGATGGCATCATTCAGTACCTGATCAATCGGATCGAGTTACCCGTCAAAAGATTTGTTGAATTTGGCGTGGCTGATTACACAGAATCAAATACTAGGTTCTTGCTGATGAATGACAACTGGTCGGGTTTGGTAATGGACTGTTCAGCGGATAACATCGACTTCATAAAAAACGATCAAATCTATTGGAAATATGATCTGACTGCAATACACACATTTGCCACAGCTGAAAACATCAATTCAACTTTGAGGGCTGCCGGATATGTAGGTGAAGTAGGACTGTTGCATATAGACGTCGATGGAAATGACTATTGGATCTGGAAGGCCATAGACTGCTTATCGCCGGCGATTGCAATTATCGAGTACAACAGCCTGTTTGGCCCTGAACGTACTATTACCGTACCTTATGATCCGGGGTTCGACCGGATGAAGGCACACCATAGCGGCTTATATGCAGGTGCATCACTCCAGGCTCTATGCGACCTTGCGCATGAAAAGGGTTATTCATTTATTGGTGCAAATAGTGCAGGAAACAATGCATATTTTGTCAGGAATGATAAGCTCGGTCTTGTACGTTCCATTTCTGTTAATGAGGGTTACGTTGCTTCAAAGTTTCGGGAGCACCGCGATGAAAATGGACATTTGACTTTCACCCCTGGGAATCTGGCTATAAAAACCATTAATACCTTGCAAGTATTTAATACTAGGTCTAACGAAATTGAGGGTCTTTAAAATGCCATTCAATATACCTATCTACCAACCTTCTCTCTCCGGTAACGAGAAGAAATACGTCAACGAATGCCTCGACTCCACGTGGATATCTTCCAAGGGAAGGTTTATCGGTGAGTTTGAAAGTAGGTTTTCCGCCTATACCGGAGTACGTTATGCGACAACGGTAAGCAACGGTACGGTGGCGCTGCATCTTGCCCTGGTTGCGCTGGGCATCGGCCCCGGAGATGAAGTCATCGTGCCAACCCTGACGTATATTGCTTCGGTAAATGCCATTGCTTTAACCGGCGCAACACCTGTCTTTGTTGATTCTGTTGCGGACACTTGGCAGATGGACCCGGATGATGTGCTCAGCAAAATATCTCCTCGCACGCGCGCAATCTTGGCAGTCCATCTTTATGGTCACCCGTGCAAGATGGATTCGCTTGTTTCCATAGCAAGAGAGCACGGCCTGTTTCTGGTAGAAGACTGTGCCGAGGCATTCGGGGCGCTCTATAAAGGGCATCATGTCGGATCATTTGGAGATATTGCGATTTATAGTTTCTATGGTAACAAGACCATTACCACTGGCGAGGGCGGTATGGTTGTCACCAATGACGAAACGCTTTTTGACCGCACGGTTCACTTCAAAGGTCAGGGGCTCGCAAAGCACAGAGAGTATTGGCACGACGTAATTGGCTACAATTACCGCATGACCAATATTTGCGCAGCTATTGGCTTGGCGCAACTGGAGCAAGCCGATACGCTGCTGGCCAAGAAGAGGCTGATCGCACAATGGTATGCAGACGGACTGGAAGGAGTGCCGGTGATGCAACACGGCGAAGGAAAAGATGTGAGACATTCCTACTGGATGTGCTCATTGCTTGTTGATGATCCGGCCAAACGCGATCCGTTACGCGAGGCATTGGAAAATGATGGGATCGAAACTCGCCCATTGTTTTACCCGGCACACACCATGCCGATGTATGCGCAGAAATTTCAGCGCCACCCAGTGGCTGAAAGTCTGGGATGGAGAGGAATCAACTTGCCAAGCTGGCCGGGATTGAGCCTGGAACAGATTCAGGGTATTTGCACCAGCATTAAGAATTTCATCAAACGTTGATCCACAATGCCTGATAAAGATTTTCTGCTGATTTATGGTTGTGGTGGTCACGCCAGAAGTGCCATTGATATTTTAGTGCATGACCAACCCGATATATCGATTTGCATCATTGACGATCAGGCGAAACCAAATGAGGTCATTGCAGGTTTCCCCGCCTTCAGAGAAGGTAAGAGTGGCAGCCGTTTCTTCTTGGCAATTGGGGATAACTATAAGCGAGCAGAAGCGCTAAGAACCAAACCTGAACAAAACCTGATCAGTATCATTTCCAGCAAATCCCATATTGGCAAACACGCAACAATTGCGCGAGGCGTATTTGTAGGGAATTTTGTACATATTGGCCCCGAGGCTGCCGTCGGTATGAATTCAATCATCAACAACGGTGCTGTTGTTGAGCATGAAGTTCAAATAGGCGCTCATTGTCACATCGGGCCAAACGTGTCGATTTCAGGCCGTTGCAAGGTTGATGATTTTGTGTTCGTTGGTGTTGGCTCAACCATCATTGACTACATTTCGATCTGTTCTAATGTAATAATTGGCGCTGGATCTGTGGTTGTCCAGAATATTTCCGAGCCGGGCACCTATATTGGTTCGCCTGCCAAAAAAATCAGATGACGCAGAAGACGCTGACCGTAGCATTGCTTGGCAGGGGATTCGGATGGGGTGGTGGCGTCGAATTTCTGCGCCATGTCGCAAACGGCCTTTTTGCTAAAACGGATTCACATCACCTGAAGATTTTCCTACTCCTTCCGATTGCCAACAAAATCGAGACGCCGATCGATGTTTTGCACGTATTGAAGCGAAGTATGGAAGGCACAATAGAAAGAAAACACCCCTGGCTCGCTCTCCCCAAGGCAGATTTTCACAATTCGATGCTGGATTATTTTAGCCATACGCACGGTGGGCAAGTCGAGATTGTCTATCATGAACGTTCCAACTCCGGTTTACTCCGGTGCATGAGGAGGGTCAAAGCCGATGTTGCCTTGCCGGTCAATGGCACATTGGGTCAGCGTTTCCCGATTCCCTGGGTTGGATATGTGTCCGACTTTCAACACAAATACCTTCCGAATAATTTTGACCCCATCGAATGTTTCAACAGGGATATCGTATTTGCTACAACTCTACGAGATTCCAAAGCGGTAATAGTCAATTCAAAAGCCGTGAAGGATGATATTTTCAGGTTTTACCCTTGGACAGATCCAAACAAGATTTTCAACCTTCCTTTTGCACCGCATCCGCTTGCTGACTGGTTTGATTCAGGGGATTCGGATGTCAGTGCTAAGTACCATCTTCCAAGCAAATATTTCCTGATCAGCAATCAATTCTGGATACACAAGGATCATAGGACCGCACTCAGGGCACTGAAACGAGTTGCGGATGGTCACGATATTGGTCTCGTTTGCACCGGCGCCATGGATGATTACCGTCACCCGGGCAATCTGGAAGATCTGAAACACTTTATCCGCGAGAACCGGTTGGCTGAAAAGGTATGGTTACTTGGACATATTCCAAAACGTGACCAGATCGAAATCATGAAAAATTCTCTGGCGGTTTTACAACCGACCTTATTCGAGGGTGGTCCAGGGGGTGGATGCGTATATGATGCTGTTTGCCTTGGCGTACCTGTCATAATATCAAACATAATTGTAAATAGAGAAGTTGTCGCCGAGAATGTACAGTTCTTTGATGCAGGCAGCGACGAATCCCTTGCCGCTAAAATGTCTGAAATATTGACAAACAAGATAGCTCGCCCTTCACACGAGAAACTGTTACGCATGGGCCAGGATAACCTCTCTATTCTTGGCAAGCGCCTGATAGACGCGATTGATTACGTTCGGCGCGTTTGACTTTTGTTTTCTGGGATAATGGTGGGTGCCACGAAATGCCGTCTAAACATACCAGAAGGCCGTATATGAAAGAAATGCTTTGAAATATTTACGTCTAGTGAATTGTATTACCAATATTGAGGCGAAACAGGTGTTAGCCACATGGAAATCGCAACCGTACTCCCTGAGCACTTAACCTGCCTCCAAATCGTGGGCCGCTCAGTGAAGCGATATTATCCATGCCATAGAAGAGTGTTGCCTATAAAATGGTAGCTAGGCACATAAAACATCAAGGAGTGCTAGTTTGCGCTTAGCCGTTCTAAATTCATGGCCCAATCTTGAATATTCGGCAGAACGCGAATTCATCGCTCGCCTTAAACTTGCATGCTTGAATCTGGGCTGGGTTTGTATCGAAGTTGTTACCTCAGATGATGTTCTCAGAGCACAAGCCGATTGCGTCATTGTGACCCATGAGTATTCTCCAAAACTAACCGAAGTCCCTACAATAGGTCTCCTTTGGAACCCACCTGATTTTTTTCGGGAAGATCCGCTGAGGGCACGATCCGTCCTCAGCTATGACGGCTATCTGGCCGGTTCGGAGAGCGTTCGCGACTATTTGACTGATTTGTTGTTTTCAACGACAAAAAACAGCCCGGTCTCAGATTGGAATTTCCTGCCAACCGCTCCCAGAACCGAATTTCGACCACCGGACTTGAGTAACCCTTTGCTGTTTTATGCAGGTGTGCATTGGGATGGGAATCGTCATCACAAACTCATCAAAGGGCTTTGCGCCAGCCTTCCGGTTGCGTTCTATGGCGACCCTGCCAAATGGGCGCGTTTTGGCGCGGCCTACAAAGGCAACATTCCTTTTGACGGCACCTCGGTAATTGACAGAATCAACGAAGCAGGGATTGCTCTTTGCTTGCACAGAGATGAACACTTGAAACATGATGTGCCCTCAATGCGTATATTCGAGTCTGCCGCTGCTTCTGCCGTCATAATCACAGAAAATTCAAACTTTGCGAAGCGTAACTTTGGAGATTCTGTTCTCTATGTGGACCAAAGCGCATGTGATGCAGACAAGGCTTTTCAAGTCAGCAAACATTTCGAATGGGTTCTTTCCCATCCTAAGGAAGCCTTGGAGTTGGCGGCTAAATCTCACGCCATCTTCAGCGAAAAATATTCGCTTGAAAAATTACTGGCAAAGCTGCCAGATTTTTTACTTCAAGTGAAAAGCGTCGGCCATTATAATATCAGCGGCCATAACAATATCTGCCCAAAGGTCGAGGCCATCGTACGTGTTGGCGGCAGAAGCTTGTTTTATATAGAGCGCTGCCTTGATTCATTGGCGGCGCAAAGCTATTCAAACCTTGGGTTGATATTGGTAAGTTATCGAGAAGTCTCCGGACTGGACACTTTGCTCGCTAAATATCAAACACGTTTCACATCTATAAAACAGATTGCATCAAAACCCACAGGCTTTCGAAGTACAGCGCTTTGGGATGGGTTGCGAGCTGTAGATGGGCCATATTTTTGCAACCTAGATGACGATGACACCCTCCACTGCAATCATATCGGTTCGTTAGTTGCCTTGCTTGAATCTGACAACGATTACCATGTCGCATATAGCGGCAGCATCCAAGTACAAGATGAGCAAGGCCACTATTATCAACAAATTAACTTTAAAGGCCCCATTGGCGCGCAGATCAAAGAAAACCGGCATTTGATTTTTTTCGACCCATTCAAAAGGCAGCGGATTTTGCGATTTGACAATTTCGTGCTATCTAATTCCTGGCTTGCAAGAAAATCGGTGTTACATGAAAGAGATTTCGCAGACCCAAAATTAATCGTTGTAGAAGATGTGTATTTGTATTTTCTTTTTCTGCGTCGAGGCGATTTCTTATTCTCATGGCAAGCAACCGCTAATTGGCACTGGCGATCCACCAGCGAGGACAACTCGATGCTGCACGAAACGTGCCAGGCGCAATGCGCTGAACGGGTTAAGTTTCGCACACAATTTTTTGGCCTTTCGCAGGATGCATTAACCTGCCGCGATGTATTACGACCTTTTGCAGCCTACGCTTGGAATAAATTTCCTCAGATTAGAGCTCTAATGCTTATTTTAAAAAAATGGCTATGAGTCAATCATGCGACCCTTGCCATGATGATATATATATGCGCAAAGTAAAAACCTTCTCCGGTGACCGGCAATTCACTCATACAGAACGGGTTTATTGCCATTATCGATCGTCAGCTCATGCATATTAGATGCACGTTTAAAGCGAGCTAGAGCTAAAGTGGATTTACCACGCACACCTCTTGTAAGTATTATCACTGTCGTGCGCAATGGTGCCGCCACTATCGCATCAACATTGGACAGCGTACGCGCGCAACGCCAAGCTGTCGTGGAACATCTGATTATTGACGGCGCATCAACGGACGGCACACTTGACATTATCAAAACGAATAAACACGAACAACTGCGCTGGATATCAGAACCAGATCAAGGCATCTACGATGCCATGAACAAAGGGATTTCCCTTGCTCGAGGAGAGTGGCTGTTGTTTCTGGGGGCGGATGATGTTCTGGTCGACCCGGATGTGCTAGCGGATATTTTTTCGAAACGAGACTTAACTTCATACGATCTCGTATGTGGCACCAGCAGCTACCAGAATGGCCGCGTGTGTGTGCCTCGACTCGACTGGCATACGCTAGTATTCAATACCATTCACCACCAAGCTGCATTTTACCGAAGAAGCTTGTTCAATAACTTTCGTTACAGGCTGGATATTCCAGTTGTGGCCGACTACGAATTGAATTTTCTTATTTACCGCCAGCATCGGCCAGTATTATTTCTGGATCGACAAATTGCGATGGGTGGCTGCTATGGTGTGAGCCACACTTCCAGTCAGCTCTCCGGCCAATTCGATTCGTATCGAATACGCGGCCGGCATATAAATGTAATGTTAAACGCATTTTTGTTGGTTGCTGGTCTTGTTGACTTTTTTATCGCCCGTTTGATGGGGCGCGCCTCGCGTCATAAGCGGCTTTAAGTTATTGCATGAGCTGCTGTTGAAGGCGGCTGAATTGAAAGAGGTACATTGGGTAACGCAAAAACAATTGGGGGAAAACCCTGGTGGCCGGCTACAGAAAATTCATAGGGCTATTTGGATCCTTTGCTGACCACAAATATTTAGACCCCAATATTCCCATGTCAAGACTTGTTGGGCACAACTATTTGCAGCATTTAACCGCCATTGGAAACCACAAGGGCATTAAGATTCTTGAAATTTAGAGCCTTGAGGTAACGGGACGATCAGACGCTCGCAAGAGATTTTCAGAAGCCGAATATGTAGGTTTTGACTATTATCCAGGCCCTAATGTTGATGTCGTTGGAGACGCACATAAATTGTCGCAATACTTCAGTGATAAAAAATTCGATATTATTTATTCAAGCACAGTATTTGAGCATTTTGCAATGCCTTGGCTTGTTACAATAGAAATCGCTAAATTATTAAAGGTTGGCGGGATCGTTTTCGTTGAAACACATTATTCTTTTTCTTCACATGAGAGACCTTGGCATTTTTTTCAGTTTAACGACATGGCGCTTAGAGCAATTTTCTCTCCAGCTTTGAGAATCAAGTGTATAGAGGCAGGCGCGTCAAATCCTATTGTCGGAAGGTTCTCTTCACTTGCAAATGATTATTTAAAATTTAGGTTCATCTGACAATTGCGTGGGTAAAAGATAATCTATCGTCTCCAACCTGGTTAGGAGATGCGCGATGGAAAGCAAAGAACTGTACCGGCACTTGCTGGGAATAAACGAACCGTGGACGGTAGAGCTTGTTGATCTGGATATGACGCAAGGACGGGTCGATGTGTATGTCGGACATGCCAAGGGCGTGCGGTTTGCTTGCCCGAAATGCGGGCAGGAACATGCCGTTTATGGCCACTCTGCGGAGCGGGTTTGGCGGCACTTGGACAGCTGCCAGTTCATGACCTACCTGCATTCCAGTCCGCCGCGCGTGGCGTGCCCTCTTCATGGCGTTCGGCAAGCGCGCCTGCCATGGGCGGATGAGGGAAGTCGCTTTACCCACCTGTTCGAGACGCTGGCGGTGAATGTCCTGCAGGCAGCCAACATCGAACGTGCTGCCAAAGGAGATACCTTGCCCAAGCAGATCGGCGTGGACGAGAAGGCCATCGCCAAGGGGCACCAATACATGGCCTTGGTCTGCGACTTGGACAAAGCGACGGTCGAATACGTTGGTGAAGGACGCCGTGAAGAAAGCCTGTCCGCCTACTTCAACCCAGATTTTCCATTGGAGGCCTGAACCAGCATTAAATCAATTAGTTATTCTAATGGCTTCCATTAGAAATTCGCCTTAATAATCATCAAAATAATTTCCTAATGGAAAATCTGGGTTCAAAGCCTTTGGCACGGAACGCTGCGCAGGTATAGAAGCCATCAGCCTTGATATGTGGCCGGCCTTCATCAACGCCTGCAAGGAAGGCGTGCCGGAGGCGGATGACAAAATGGTGTTTGACCGCTTCCACATCATGCGGCATGTCATCGAGGCGGTGGACAAGGTGA
>Ga0224495_10002969_pt1 | contig 10687 bp, 8 predicted proteins | sample SF_Jul11_sed_USG_FD_168128 | JGI IMG/M metagenome (GOLD analysis project Ga0224495, IMG submission 168128) | Sediment microbial communities from San Francisco Bay, California, United States - SF_Jul11_sed_USGS_4_1 | ecosystem: Environmental > Aquatic > Marine > Sediment | place: USA: California...
GCCGTGCCTTGAACGAGGTGCAAGCGGCAGCGCCCAATCTGCATTTGGATGCGCAGACATTTATGCACCAATTGCATCCAGCCGACCTGCCGCGCGTCAACTGCGGCTCGGTGCTGGTGGTCGACGACGATCTGGTGGTGTTGCAGCAAATGTCGGCAATGCTGACCACATTGGGGGTGACGGAAGTGCTCATCGCCAACAACGGTCTGGAAGCGGTCAAGCTGATGAGCTTGCGCAGCAGCGAACTGGAAGCGCTGGTGTGCGACCTCAACATGCCGGAAATGGACGGCGTCGAGCTGATTCGCAAGATCAGCCAGACCGGCTTTGGCGGCGGCCTGATCTTGATGAGCGGCGCGGATGAAAAGGTACTGAGCACAGTCAGCAAATTGGCGGGGTTGCAGGGCGTGCGCGTGCTCGGCCAGCTGCAAAAACCCGTGATGCCGCACCAGATTTCCCAATTGCTGTCACGTACCGTCGAAGCCGCCAAACCCAAGCGCCCCGCCTTCGTCGCACCGGTTGTCACGCGTGACGACATCCTCGCGGCCATGGCCGCCAACGAGTTTAGCGTGTGGTTCCAGCCCAAGGTCGATGCGCTGAATCTGCGACCGGCGGGACTTGAAGCGCTGGCGCGCTGGCGGCGTGCGGACGGTAAATTTGTACCGCCGGATATTTTCATCACCGTGGCCGAACACGAAGGCGTGATCGGCGAGCTGTCCAAAGTGCTGGTGGTCTCGGCACTGCAAGAAGCCGCCAAGCTGCATGCCTCGGGACACCCGCTCAAAACAGCGATCAATCTGTCGGGCCGCTGGCTGAACGATTTGAGCTTGCCCGAATACATACTCGACAACACGCTCAAGGTCGGGTTGCGCGCCGAAGACATCATTCTGGAAGTGACCGAGACCGGCGTGATGGAAGACATGACCACCGCGCTGGACGTGCTGACGCGGATGCGCATCAAAGGCTTCGGCCTGTCCATCGACGATTTCGGTATCGGCTACTCCTCCTTCGAGCAACTGGGGCGCATTCCTTTCACTGAACTGAAATTGGATCGCAGCTTTGTCAATCGCGGCATACAGGATGTGGCCGCAATGGCGATTCTGGAAAGCAGCATGGACATGGCGCGCAAACTGGGATTGTCGACCGTAGCCGAAGGTGTAGAAACCGAAGCCGAGCTGGAACTGATACGTTCGCTGGGCTGCGACCGGGTGCAGGGCTATTTTGTCGCCAAGCCCATGCCGCCGGATGAGTTGTTAGTGTGGTTGCAAAGCCGGTAATTGTCCTAATCAGCCCCTAGCGGTTGCCCACAGATACCTGATTGCGCCCTGCGTGTTTGGCCTGATATAGCTGCCGGTCTGCCGCTTCACACATTTTGCTGGCATCATCGTAACGTGCGATGTCCACAACCCCGCAACTGAACGTTACCTGAAATTCCATGCCTTCGGTGAGGTGACGCAACTTGGAAAAGTCCTCGCGTATCGCATCCAGCACCTTGACGGCGGCTTTTGCATCGGTATCAATCAGGATGACGGCGAATTCCTCGCCGCCGTAGCGTCCCACGATATCGTTCTCGCGTAGCCGCTGTTTAAGCAGGCGCGACAGGCTTTTGATCACTCTGTCGCCGACCGGGTGGCCGTATGTATCGTTGACCTGCTTGAAATGATCGATGTCTATCATCGCGAAAGACAGCGCGGTCCCCTGCCGCTTGGCGCGAACCACTTCATGGTCGAGCTGATCCTTGATTGCGGTGTGATTGAGCAGGCCGGTGAGGCTGTCGCGTACCATGAAGGAACGCAACAGCTGCGAACGACGGGAGTGGCTGATGACCGCTGAAACCAGATGCTGCGGCTGTATCGGCTTGGTGAGGAAATCATCTCCGCCCATGCTCAGCGCGAGCATTTGCTGGTCGAGATCGGTTTCCGCCGAGAGAAATACGATGGGGATGCTGACATAGGCATCGAACTGCCGGATGACCTTTGCCAATTGAATACCGTTGCACCCCGGCATAAAGATGTCGATCAGAATCAGGTCGGGCGCAAAATCTTGAAGCGGCTCCATGACCATGAACGGATCATTGACGGCGCATACTTTTAACCCGGCCTGCTCCAGCACAGCCGAATAATATTCGGTCAAAATCGTCGAGTTGTCCACGATCAGCACACGGTAGGGGTTGGCCATACTGGATGAGGTGAGTTCATCGAGTTTGTCGATCAGGTTGCTGATGCTGGGAGGTTTGTTCAAATAAGCGATACCCCCGGCGAGAGCTGCATCCAGACGCACCTTGAATTCATTGTAGGCGGACACGAAAAGTACAGGGACGGGCACCTCACGACCCTGCTGAATGTCCATCATGGTCTTGATGCCCGCCATGTCGTCTTCGGGGAAATTGACATCCATCAATACCACCACATTGGGGTCGCTCTTCATGGCCGCACGAAAATCTTTTAATTTGTAGAACACGCTAACATCGTAGCCAAAGTAGCTGAGATGAATCTGCAGCTCGTCGGCGAATTCGTGGTTATCCTCCACCACGAAGATGCGTCGCTGCGGACGGGCATGTTCGCCCAGTTGATTGATGGCAATCAAAGAATCCTGGCTGAGGGCTGCGTTATCACGATAAGACACGACCTGATGCAATTCGCTGATCAAATCTTTAATACGGAGGCGTTGTTCCGGATTCAACACCTGCTTGGCCAGCTTAAGCGGTTTGAGATATTCCTCAAGAACATGCGACACCTCGCTGATCATTTTGAAGCCGAAGGTATTGCCCGATCCGGTCATGCTGTGAATCAGGTGATAGAGCTTCCTGAAGCCTTCGTCATCCCATGACGAGTTCGGAAGTGCCTCCCATGCCTGCTGGATTTGGTTGAGCTTCTCGGGTAATTGCGCGGCATAGGCATCGCTGAGCGCTTTCAGTTTTTCCTGGAACTCCTTCGCATCGCTCATAGCTTCTCCCAGATCGCTTGTACCTGGGCGGATAAAGTCATCGGGTCGAACGGCTTGGGAATCACACCGATCGCTCCCAGCGCGTGATACTCGGTGACTTCACCGGGTTGCACTTTGGCGGTCATGAACACCACCGGTGTGGCGGAAAAATCCGGCAGCTCGCGCAAATTCTTCAGGGTGGTCGGCCCGTCCATGCCCGGCATCATCACGTCGAGCAGGATAAGCTGGGGGTGAAAAGTCGGCGCGCGCGTCAGCGCATCCGCCCCGGAGCTGCATATCTCCACGGTGTATCCGCCGATGGCTTCCAGCGCCAGACGCGCGACCATCTGGATGTCCGGTTCGTCCTCAACATACAGAATGCGGGTCAATTTCCCTGTCATTTTCAGCTCCTTCCCGAACAGTGCGACACCATTTTTCAGTACCGCTACTTGATCAGTGTTTTGATGATGTCCAGCAACTGGGCATTGTCGGTACGCGATTTGACCAGTGCCGATTGTACCTTTTTCGCTTCGTCATGCCCCAGCTCCTGCGCCGAGAAAACCAGCACGGGTATGGGAGGCGAAGCGGTGTTCAGGGAAGGTAACAACTCCATACCCATGCCATCCGGCAACGTAAGATCGAGTATCACCAAGTCATAGCGTGTGCTTCCCAGCATGCGTCTCGCATCCGCCAGATTTCTGGCGTGATCCAGATCGGCTAAATTTCCCACGATGGTGTGAACCACACTATAGACATCTGGGTCGTCCTCGACATGCAACACCTTTGAACGTTCGGACGAAACCGCCTCCAACGCATGTTGCAAGGAACTGACCAGTTGCGATTGATTTATCGGCTTGCTAATCCAGTCAAGCACGGTGAAGGCATCTCCGTTGAGTTCCTTGCGCCCCTCCACTGTTTTTGCTGATACCACCACGATCGGCAACTTTTCGGTTTCACGCTTCGAACGCAATTCGCGTATCAATGAAATGCCATCCTGATCCGGCAGGGCGAGGTCGAGTGTCATCGCGGCATAATGACTGCGTGATAAAAACTGTTTTGCCTGAGCCGCATCGTAGGCAATATCGCTGGCGATACCGGCTTTGTCCAGCATCATGTGCAGCAATACAGCCACATCACGATCATCCTCAACGATCAACACCTTGGGCTGATGACTGTTATCTGTGTGGGTAGCGGGAAGGGCGGTTTCATGCCAGAGCGGAAACTCGATAAAGAATGTCGTCATCACATCCGGCGTGGAATCAAAACCGATATGTCCGCCCATCTGTTCGACGATCGCTTTGGTGATAGACAGCCCCAGACCCGTTCCGCCTTTTTTGCGCGTGTCCGAAGAATCCGCCTGGGCAAATTTCTGGAATATCTGGCTGCGGAATTGTTCCGGAATGCCACTTCCGCGATCTGTGATGCCCACCCGAACATGCTTGTCAGAAAGAATCATGTTCACTATGACATCACCATCCGGCGGGGAGAATTTGGCCGCATTGGAAAGCAGATTAGCCAGTACCTGCAACAAACGATTGGTGTCTGCGTGGATCATGACTTCCGGCATTTCATTTTCGAGCTTGTAAGTCACCTTGTATTGGTCGGCATAGGAACGGTTTGCATCCAGCGCCTGCTTTAACAGGGGCGTCAACTTGATCGGTGCGGCCTGAAATTCCATCTTTCCCGCCTCGATCTTTTCCATATCGAGAATGTCGTTGACCAGCAGAATCAGCCTTTCGCTGTTTTTGTGCGCAATATCCAGCATGGCTTTGGCTTGCACGGGCAGCTCTCCGGTGATGCCGCCGGCAATCAATCCGAGCGAGCCGCGTATCGAGGTCAGCGGCGTGCGCAATTCATGGCTGACCGTGGAAATAAATTCGGACTTCATGCGCTCAATTTTGACCCGCTCGGTGATGTCACGCACGATACCGGTGAACATGCGTTTTTCACCCAGCCGCATTTCCGACACCGCCAGATCCATCGGAAAAGTTGAGCCGTCCTTGCGTTTTCCAACCACCTGACGGCCGATGCCGATGATTTTTTTGGTGCCGGTAGACGTGTAGTTATGCAGGTAACCGTCATGCTGGCTATGGTACGGATCCGGCATCAGCATCTTGACGTTGTTGCCGATTACTTCGTCTGCGGCATAGCCAAATATTTTCTCTGATGACTTGTTGAAGGATTCAACGATTCCGCGATCACTGATCGTAATGATGCCGTCCAGTACGTTGTCCAAAATCGTCTGGGTGCGCGTGGCGCTTTCTTGGGCTGCGAGCTCTGCCTGTCTAAGCTCGCTGATATCCTGCACCGTGCCGCGTGAACGAAGCGGCTTGCCGTCACTATCGAAATCAGAGGTGCAGCGCTCCTGTACCCATTTGACCCGGCCGTCGCTCATGAGCAGCCGGTGCGTAATCTCATAAGGCAATTTGGTCTGGAGAGAATGGGTATAGGCCTGATTCACCGCATCGCGGTCATCGGGATGGATCGCGTTGAGAAATGCCTCATAAGTCGCGCCGAATTTCGCCTTGTCTATTTCAAACAGGCGGAATATTTCGTCCGACCAGATCAATTCACCGGTGACCAAATTTAACTCCCAGCTGCCCATATGGGCGATGCGTTGGGCTTCGCTCAACCGCGCCTCGTCTTCCAGTTTGGTCTGGATCGCTCTCATGCGTTCGCTAATATCACGCACGATGCCGGTGAACATGCGCTTATCTCCCATCCACATCTCGCTGACCGCAAGATCCATCGGGAACGTCGAACCATCTTTACGCCGTCCAACCACCTCGCGGCCTATACCGATGATTTTCTTTTTTCCGGTCGAAGTGAAATTGCTCAGGTAGCCGTCGTGCTGGCTATGATACGGCTCGGGCATCAACATCTTGACGTTGTTGCCGATCACTTCCTCTGCCGAATAGCCAAAGATTTTTTCTGCCGATTTATTGAATGAAGCGACCAAGCCCAGTTCATCAATGGTGATGATGCCGTCCAGTACATTGTCGAGTATGGCGGTCAGCAGCGTTGTGCTGTCATGTGTACCTTGATGGTGGGGATTTCCATTGGTCATGTGACTCACTCCGAACAAGGTGTTACTTAGGCAATACTGCCTATGTCCTTGATATTCGACATATTGAGGAAAAGTAGCCTAGCTTCTTCGTAGGGATTGTATTCTGACAACCGGTATGTGGCCAACTTCTATTTTGGCTTACCGGTTCCCCGCGTTTTAACGGCTCGGATAAAACAAGGCCAGACGATAGCCCATCGGTTTCAGGCCTACCGTGTCGAGATATAACTTGATATCCAGTTCCCTGTTTGGTTTCAATCCGGCAATACGATTTTCTGACGGGGATAAATAGTCTGCCGGTTGGAAAACCCGACGTGCCAACGGATTGCCCTGGCTGTCGCTGAGCGTAAGCCCCAGAGTGGGAAATTCCTGGACATAAGAAGCGCGGTTACGCAACAAAGCACTGACATTTATCCTGGTATCGTGACCGGGAATGGCCTCAAGTTGGGATGACACTATATCTATCATGTCGGCATATTGTGGCAACGGCACATCGCATTTGAGCAATCGGCAATAGCTTATAAGCGCCGGTTTCACAACCGGGTAACGTGCAGCAAGATCGACGCGAAAGTAATAAGCGGCTTGCGCAAACAACACCATAACCAATAGTAACGTTGCTACTGTCCACGGCCATGTGCGCGCCTGTGATCGCTTTTCTTTTTCTTCCGCATCATCCACGATGGTCACCTGTTCTGCCAAGGTCATCGGTTGAAGAACAGGCAAGGTCGGCGAATTTGTCTCGACCGGCGAATCCATAATGGGTAATTCGAGTTGCGGGTTTGGCAGGGTTGAAACAAAACTCGGGCGCGCATCAAAAGTCTGCCGACAATATCCGCAACGTACCATGCCGGAATGCGCTTCCATTTGCGCTTCTGTTATTTTGAAACGGGTGGTGCAGTACGGACAACGTGTGGTGCCGCTCATTTTAAATCCTGTGCCCCGATAGACGGGTCCAACCATCCTCAAATACCGCTTCATCCATTTCAAACCATTGCCGATAGATTTTCATTATGTCTTGTGCCTGTTCCTCAAGTATGCCGGACAATACAATCTGGCCGCCCTGACGCGTAGCATTTGCCAGCAAAGGCGCAAGCATACGCAACGGATTGGTGAGAATATTCGCCACAACCAGATCATAGCTGCCTCCGGGCGCTTCGTCAGGTTGAAAAAATTGCGCAACTTCCACCCGGTTCGCCATGGCATTGTCATGGCTTGAAGTCACCGCCTGCAAGTCTACATCAACACCGACCGCGCATGCGGCTCCCAGTTTAAGCGCAGCGATGGCCAGTATGCCCGAGCCGCAACCGTAATCCAGTACCGACTCGCCACCCTTGACGTTTTCGTCCAGCCAGCGCAAACATAAGCGCGTGGTGGGATGACTGCCGGTGCCAAATGCAAGGCCAGGGTCAAGTACGATATTGATGGCATCGGGATCGCCCGGTGTATGCCAGGTTGGTACGATCCATAGCCGCTGCGAGATCGCGATTGGCTCGAACTGGGATTGTGTGAGGCGCACCCAGTCATTGTCTGCCAGTGTTTCTATTTGGTGTTCAGGTGGTTGATCAAGGCCGATGCTCGCTGCGGCATTGCGTAATATCTCCGCAACATTCTGGTCGGCGTCGAACAGGGCACTGACACGATTGTGCTGCCACATCCCGGGGGGCGGTTCGCCCGGCTCGCCAAAAATTGCCTGTTCATCCGGCGTATCGGCATCAGCATCCAGTAAATCCACCGAGAGAGCACCCAGTTCGAGCAATGCCTCACTCAGCACCTCGGCGTGCTCGGCATCGGCGTCAACAGTCAGTGTCAACCACGGCATTACTTTCCTTTGGTGCGTTCGGCCAGCCGTTCTTCCAGATAGTGAATGCTAGTGCCTCCGCGCATGAAAGCTGCGTCCTGCAACAATTCCCGATGCAACGGGATGTTGGTCTCTATCCCCTCAACCGCCATTTCTGACAGCGCAGTGCGCATGCGTGCCATAGCCTGCTCGCGTGTGTCGCCGTAGGCGATGATCTTACCGATCATCGAGTCATAGTGCGGCGGCACAAAATAGTTAGCATATACATGAGAATCGACGCGTATACCGGGACCGCCCGGCATGTGCCAAGTGGTGATGCGTCCCGGAGAAGGGGTAAATTTGTATGGGTGTTCCGCATTGATACGGCATTCGATTGCATGTCCACGAAATTCTATATCCCGCTGTTTGAATGACAGCTTTTCGTTGGCAGCGATGCGAATCTGCTGCTGCACAATATCTATACCGGTGATCATCTCGGTGACAGGATGCTCGACTTGCACTCGCGTGTTCATTTCGATAAAAAAGAATTCGCCATTTTCGTACAGGAATTCGAATGTACCTGCACCGCGATAGCCGATCTTGCGACAGGCTTCCGCACAACGCTCGCCAACCTTGTTACGTTGGCGCGGGTTGAGCAACGCTGCCGGCGCCTCCTCGATGATCTTCTGGTGGCGGCGCTGCATAGAACAATCGCGTTCGCCCAGATACACCGCATTGCCATGCTGGTCAGCCAGCACCTGAATTTCTATGTGGCGCGGGTTTTCCAGAAACTTTTCCATATAGACCATGGGATTATTGAAGGCTGCCTGCGCTTCGGATTTAGTCATCGTCACCGCGTTGAGCAGTGCCGCCTCGGTATGCACCACACGCATACCGCGTCCACCACCGCCGCCTGAAGCTTTGATGATGACCGGATAGCCTATGCTCCGCGCAATCTTGATGATCTCTGCGGGTTCATCCGGAAGCGCGCCTTCCACACCAGGTACACAGGGCACCCCCGCCTTGTTCATTGCCTTTTTGGCAGACACCTTGTCGCCCATCAATCGGATAGTCTCGGCACGCGGGCCGATGAACACAAAGCCGCACTTTTCAACACGCTCCGAAAAATCGGCATTCTCGGAAAGGAAGCCGTAGCCGGGATGTATAGCCTGCGCATCGGTAACCTCTGCCGCGCTGATGATCGCGGGTATGCTCAAATAACTGTGAGTTGAAGAAGCTGGGCCTATACAAACCGACTCATCGGCCAACTTCACATATTTGGCATCGGCATCCGCTTCGGAGTGCACGACAACGGTCTTGATGCCCATTTCGCGGCAAGCACGCTGAATACGGAGAGCAATCTCTCCGCGGTTGGCTATGAGGATTTTTTCAAACATTCTGGCAACTCCAAATTGGTCCGGCGGCGCGATACTGCGGCGCACAGATAACGGCATTAACCGATCACGAACAAGGGTTGACCAAACTCAACCGGCTGACCATTCTCGACGAGTATCGCCTTGATGACCCCGGCTTGATCCGAGTCGATCTCATTGAGCAACTTCATTGCCTCAATAATGCACAGGGTATCGCCGCTGTTCACTGTCTGACCCACGTCGACAAAAGCCTTTGAACCCGGCGAAGCCGAACGGTAAAAAGTGCCCACCATGGGCGACTTCACAACGTGTCCTTCTGCTACCGCCGGTTTGGGAATCTCAGCGGCAACTGAAGGTGCGGCAGCCGGCACTACAGCAGGTGCAGCCGCCTGTTGGGGAGCTGCCGCATACAGCTGTTGTGCTGCCGCGACAGTGCGAGTAATGCGAACTCGCTCTTCACCCTCGCTGATTTCAAGTTCAGCGATGCCGGAGCCTTCTACTAATTCAATCAATGTCTTGAGCTTACGTAGATCCATGATGCCCTCCAGCGATTAGTTTTTATGGTTCAGTGCGTACTGCACCGCAAATTCGTAACCCGCCGCGCCCAGACCGCTGATCACGCCGATTGCAAGATCGGAAAAGTAAGACTCCTTGCGAAAAGCCTCTCGTGCAAACACGTTGGAAAGGTGCACCTCGATGAAAGGAATGCCCACCGCCGCGAGCGCATCACGCAAAGCGATACTGGTATGGGTGAACGCGGCCGGATTAATAACGATGTACTGTATGCTGTCCGTACGAGCCTGCTGAACACGGTTTACCAACTCAGCTTCGGCGTTACTCTGAAAACAAGTCACCTTTGCGCCGCTTTTTCCCGCTAAAGTAATTAAACGTTCATTAATTTCGTCTAACGTAACACGACCATACACATCCGGCTCACGACTTCCGAGCAGATTCAAGTTGGGTCCGTGCAGCACCAGAATATTTTTCATGCGCGCAGTTTGCCGCAAGTTAGGATGATTTGTCCAGTATTTTAGCGAAGATAGGAATAGAAGCCTTACAATCCAACACCTTGCAAAGTTTTCAGGAACCGAGCCGCGTCTTGATAGCCGATCACGCGAAAATCTTCCAGTTCATTCCCCTTTGCATCAAAAAACAGGATTCCGGGCGGGCCAAACAAACCAAACCGTTTTAATAGGGCTTTATCAGCCTCATTGTTGGCAGTGACGTCTGCCTGAAGCAACAATACCGGTTTAAGCTTGGCTTGCACAAGCGGATCGGCAAAGGTAAATCGTTCCATTTCCTTGCACGACACGCACCAGTCCGCATAAAAGTCCAGCATCACAATCTGCCCGGCTGCTTGGATAATCCGCCGGTCAAGCTCTGCAATGTCCCTGATGCGTGAAAAATGCACCTCCGTTGTGGCCTGAGCCTCGACCCGACCTATGTTGCCTAACGGGCGCAGAATATCGCGAGCGCCGGATAACGCGCCAATCAGGTAGGCGGCGCCCAGCAGTAGCGCAATTACGCCCACGCCCTTAAGCAGTTTGTGCC
>Ga0224495_10002970_pt1 | contig 10684 bp, 6 predicted proteins | sample SF_Jul11_sed_USG_FD_168128 | JGI IMG/M metagenome (GOLD analysis project Ga0224495, IMG submission 168128) | Sediment microbial communities from San Francisco Bay, California, United States - SF_Jul11_sed_USGS_4_1 | ecosystem: Environmental > Aquatic > Marine > Sediment | place: USA: California...
TGCACGTCGAGTTCGCGCAGCACGCCTGACCCTCTGCACCACACGGACGGCACGTCCCGGTCGCGGTATCGCACACTGCATCGGTTCCAGCGCAAGCGTTACCCGCGCAGCAAGGCTCGTTCGTGCCGCCGCAGTGCTGGCAGCGCTGGTTGACGCAGAGGTTCTGCGGGTCTCTGCAATAGGGCGTACCGGCACCGCTCGTCGCCGACGGTCTGGTGTCCGCACGACAACAGGCCCCGCCCTGCCAGCCGCAATCGACACACACACCCAGATTGAAACTGCAGGTCAAGCCCGTCGCGCAGCGTCCGAGGAACCCTGGTCCGAGCCCGCCCGCGTTCATCTCCCGATCGCAACAAGCCTGACCCGCGACACTGCACGGTGACCGGCAATTGTCCCAATAGCATTCCTGCCCGGCCGGGCACTGACTGTTGTTCGAGCAGGGCTCGCACTGGTTGGTCTGCGGGTTGCAGTAGCCGCCCACACACGTACCGTCGGGACAACATGCGCTACCTAGCGCGCCGCAGTCACGACACACGCCGCTGTTCGAACAACCTAGCCCGGCGGTGCACACTCCGTTGTCGCAGCAGGGCTGATTCGGTCCGCCGCACGACGCGCAAGTCCGGACGCCGCTAGGATCAGCGACGCCGCACTTCAGCCCCGGCTGGCACGCAGGGTAGAAGGGCTCGGTCCTGCAGCACGGCGTGCCCGCCACACCACATGGCGTCGGCGCACAGTGACCCGTGGCTACCGGACCACAAAGGCGCCGCACCAGTTCGTTCGCGTTGGCCATCGTCGCTGCGTCGCAGCAGATGCCCGGCGACTCCCCGGGCCCGGACAACCACCCGAGTCCGAAGGCATCCGGGCGCAATCCGCAGCAGTCCGCGGCGCTGCTGCATCCTTGCCCCGGCGCCCTGCAACAACTCGAGCCCCCGCAGCGAGCCACGATGCCGGGCCCGCCGCAGCACGACCGATCGCGCTCGGCGGCCGTCGTTCCCTGACAGGCCACGCCCGGTGGCACACAGCAACGTCCATCGATACATACGTTGGTCTCGTCGGCACAGACTCCCCGCGACGCGCCCCAGTTGCCGGTACCCACCGTGTACGTGAGCTGGTTGTTCGCAGGCAGGTGCACGATGGTCGTCGTCGTCGCAACCTCTTGCGCTTCGATCAGCGCACGGCTGGCCTGCGCCGGGCACCGTTGCCCTAGCCTGGCAGCCGGCGTGCACTCGGCCGACGCGACCTCCGCCCGCGTCCGCGAGTTGTGCGGCGCCGTATCGCAGACGTAGTCCCACCGTGGGTCCGTCGAGGCCACGGGACACTCGCCGAGCGGATTCGCGCTTGGGTCCGACGGATCCGTGCACTGCCGCCGGCACACGCCGTCGAGGCACGCGAGACCCGGAGCGCAGGGCGAGCACACCGTGACGGGCAAGTCTAGCGCGTGCGCTAGGGCGTAGTTCCAATCGGCATCGCAGGTCTGGCCGTCGACTCGCGCGCGCGTGCAGAGGCCGGGGAAGCCCGGTAGGTACGAGCACGCCGCATGCGCGGCAACATCGGCCTGGGTGCCGGCGGGAACACAGAGGCTCCAGTCGGGACAGAGATTCCCTAGCGCCGAAAGGGCCTGCGCGTCCGGAACGGTTCCACGCGCCAGATGCGGGTTGCACGCGTACACCGTGATGGGATCACCAGCCCTGCCCACGACCGGCGGAGGCCCGGTGACACAACGCCCTTGGTTGTAGCGTCCGTTGGGCACGGCCACGCACATCATGCCCGAGGCGCACGCGCCGCGCACGCCAGCGCTCCACCCGCTCGTCGGGTCGAAGGCCGGCGCAGCACACGGGTCGACCCCGCACGCCGCTCCCGCCCCGCCCACCGCCACACACTCGCCGCGACACACATGCGTCTGCCCGGACGGACACGTCGGGTCATAGCGCCGCCCGGGCTCCAGCGAAGCGGGCGGAGTGCAACCGCCGGGTGGCACGCAGGCCGCGAGCACCGCCCCTAGCGCATACGTCGCAAGCGCAGAACGCCATGTACCACGATGTAGGTGGGGGGGGCCGCGGTAGGCGATGTAGGCTCAGCTAGGTGGGACCCGGAGGACTTCGACATGCAACCCTCGCTTCCTATACAACCAATACGCCTGCTTCGCGCGGGTCGTCAATACCGTTCGCGCACGAGCTACGAAGCAGTGCTAGGTCGCTCCGACCTCCTGCGTCGCGGGCGCTAGAAGGGCGCGCTCAACAACCCGTACCCTTGCAGCATGGCGTCGTTACCGCGCAGCCCCTGGGCGACCCCGATGCGCACCGTGTACGCGAAGTACCATCCCACGATCACGTCCATCAGGAATTCCGCAGCGGCGCCCACGGCGATGTCGTCCGCGCGCAGCGAGCCGAAGAACGCGTTTCCGACGTCGAGCACGGCCGAGGCGTACAGACGCGTGAGGTACACCGGCAGGCTCGAGATCCCGCGATCCACGTGCAACAGCGGCACACGGTACTCGAGACTCACGAAGAAGAACGTGTCGCCCACCCGCGCCTGGATCGGATAACCACGGAGCGCTACGCTCGCCCCGCTCGTGCGCCCGACGAACGAGGCGACGTAGTCGCCGACCGAGTACGTGGGAAAGCCTCCGAGCGCCCACAGGGCCCGTGCGCCAGTGTCCCGAACGCCCATGCCACCGGACGCGTGCACGGCTAACACATGGGGACGCAAGCGGGGACCCCAAGGCATGCGAAGGTACCCGGCGCCCGCCAACGACACGTCGAACGAACCGTACGACGAACCGAGCGCCCTGTCCGTTGCGTGCACGGAAAGCGCTCCGGCATAGCCCTCCTGCGTGGAGATTCCATACGTCGTTCGCACCGTGCGCGAGGCCAGCGACCACGATCCGCGCAGGCCGGCGACCCAGCCCTGGAAGGGCCTGCGCGGCGGCGGCTCGTTGGGGTCGGCGAACTGCGCGTACGGCAGCCGTTCCATCACGCGCGCGTATTGCGCTTCGTACGACAAGCCGAGCGTATTCGAGTAGAACTGCGCGGGTAGATCGATAGCGATATTCGCTTCACCGCCCCAGCGATCGTCGGCATAGTTCACTTCGTGTGAGCCGATCGTCCAGGGCGCAGCCACGACCGTGCGGTACAAGTGTGCACCGAGCGTAGGTCGGAGACCGCCGAACGTGTACGCAAGGTCGAACGATGGGTCGCCGCGCGCCAGTCCTAGCGCGACGCGCGCCGCGTACGCATGGTTGCCCACGATGTCCGAGCCCATCGTGAACAGACCTAGCTGCGCGCCGAAACCGTCGCTGCCGATGTCTACCCCGAAGTAGTGCGGACGCAAGGTGATCCAGGGTCGATAGGGACGATCGGTCACGGTCACGGCCGGAGTCGGCAACCGTTCGCCTTCGCGCGTGAACGACGCGGGCGCATCGAGCCACTGCGTCGAATCGAAGGGCATTCGGTACAGATCCCAACCCGACGTGCTGTACCCGACGTACACGAGCGTGCGCCCGTCGGGCGAGAGCGCGGGCATGTAGGCACCCGTCAGAACATTGGTCACCTGGCGTTCGGTCCCTGTCGCGAGCTCGTAGGCGTACAGGTTCGGCACGCCCGTGCGGTCGGAACACCAGACGATCCAACGGCCATCCGGCGTGAAGACGGGCTGCATGTCCACGGCCCGGTCGTGAGTGAGCCGACGTTGCGCGCGGGTCGCACGGTCGTAGACCACGATGTCGCGATAGCCGCCTTGCAACCACTGGGAGTAGGCAATCGAGCGCCCGTCCGGCGAATAGCGCGGCGTATAGATCTGACCGAACTCGGGCGATCGAACGAGCGTCGCGGTGCGACCGTCTGCTAGGGAGTACTCACAGAGATCCGAGGAGCCACGCTGATTGCACGCGAAGGCAACGTGGTCGTCGTCGGGTGATAGGTCGGGATAGCGTGCCCGCGCGCCGTCGGTGCGGGCGGTGCGATCCGAGGCGACCAGACGCCCGTCGGCTTCGAGGCGCACGGGGCTGTCATACAGTTCGTGATAGGGGTAGATGCCGCGATGGAAGCCGACGTCCGACACGATCATGCGTTGCGCCCGCGTGTCGAGCGCGAAGCCGGTCATCGCGTCGGTCCATTCGCCCGCGACAGGCCGCGGGGAGCGAGGCTCGGAGTGTCCGAGCGCGATCGTGCGAAGCTGCGTGTGGCTGTCGCCGTCGGAGGACTGATAGGCGACCGTGTGACCGTCGGGTAGAAAGCGGGGGTAGAAGAGCTGCTCGCCTTGCGTCGTCACGCGCACGCCCTCGCGCAGCCCCCTTGCTTCGATGGCGGCCCGCTCGCGTGTAACCCGTTCGCGGACGGACGCGAGGAAAGCCGGATACAACTGCTCGTAGGTCTGACCGGTGGCGTGGAGCACCGTGCGATTGATCGCGATGGGAACCGTTTGCTGGCCGTATTCAGTCGCGATATCAGACAGGACTCTATCTCCGAAACGATCAACGATATACTGAATGAAGAAACTTCCGTAGAGATACAGTCCGACGCCGTGAGGCCATCGATTGCCGCCGCCCGAGCACAGTTGGTCGAAGCCGACGAAGTGGTCAGCGAGCGCATCCGCGCGGAGAAACATGTTCCAGGTGCTCGAGCGAAGGCGGCCGGAGGTCGTGAACCGGGTCTCTGCGAACACGGCCATGCCCTCGAGAATCCATGCTGGTTGCGCGGAGTTGGGCGGATAGATCTTCCCGAAGATGGCATTGATCAGGGCAGGGATGCCATGAATGTTGTCCATGTGGGCGATGTGCGTGAATTCGTGTGTGACCAACTGTTGGATGTAGTCGTCGTAGTCCGAGAGTTCCGAGAGATCTTCGGGCGCGGCCGTGTACACCAGGATGTGATTGTACGGAAAGACGCTGGCCAGGCCGTTCGCGTCGTCGCTCGCGTCGGACACCAGGATCTCGACGATCTCGGACGGATGCCATCCCATCAGCGTGCCGATGCGGTCGTACACGCCCTCGGAAACCTCGGCGACACGCGAGGCGACCGGCCGCAGTCCCTGAGGATAGTGCACGCGGAAATGTGTGGTTTCCATCGTGCGCCAGGTGAGACGCGGGTCGTGGGATTGCGCGGGCGACGGTGCGGGCGTCAGCGACGAGGCGAGCAAGGCCGTGATCGCCAGCGCGAGCAGGCGATGCGCTCGTGCGGGCGCGCGAGTGGGCACGGGGACGGCCATTGCTGGACGCGAGCGTACACCCGGTGCGGGTGCGTCGGCGCGGGAACCTTGCGCGCACTCAGTGCGCGAGCGTGCGAAACGGCGCGCGATCGAGGAAGTCGGCGAGAAGGTCGCGTTCGGCGGGCGTGAGGCCCACGAACTGCACGCCCATGCCTAGCTCCCGCGCGTCGGCTGCGACGACCTCGCCCTCGATGCACAGGGGCGCTTCTTCGCCGGGCAGGCGCACTTCGAGCTTGATGCGCGTGCCGGGCGGGTGCGGCAAGGTGCCGTCGAGAAACAGGCCGCCGAGGGAGAGGTTGGTCGCGCGCTGGAGATACAGAGCATCGTCCGTGTGTTCGTCGACCCAGAGATTGACCGGTACGCGCCGCGCGCTGCGACGTTCGCTTTTCGTTTCCATGGTGCCCCGGTTAGACCAGCGACGGGACCATGGGCAACTTATCGACAAGTGTGTTCCCTACGCGGAGAGAACCCGCAGGAACTCGTCGATCGCGGCATTCACCGCGTCGGGCTGCTCCACGCTCGACGAATGACCCGCCCGAGGAACACGCACCAGGCGTGACCCACGGACGCCCGCGACGATCTGCTCGGCGCGCGCTGGCACCGTGGCCACGTCTTGTTCGCCGACGAGAACCAGCGTGGGCGTGGTGACCTTCGGCAATTCCTGCTCGACGCCCGAACGTTCGATCACTCCCCGAACGGCGCGCACGATCGAGCGTCGATTGCTCTTCAAACGTGTCCGCCATTCGGCCCGTTCGTGAGCGCGCGCGGGGTCGCCGAGAAAGTCCTTGCCGAACAAAATGGGCATCACACGACCCGCGACGACGCCCACGCCGAAGAGACCAGCGACGAAGTTCAACAGTCGATAGCGCGGGACGTTCTCTCTCGGCTCGGGCGCGGCCGACGTGTCGAGCAGCACGAGCGAGCGCAGTAGGTCCGGCCGCCGAGCGCCGAGGCGCAGTCCGACGAAGCCGCCCATGGAAAGACCGCAGAAGTGCACGCTGCCGAGAGCCAAGGCTTCGATCAACGCGACGGCGTCGTCGTACACCTGCTCGATCGTGACAATGCGCCCGGGTGAATCGTCGCTGCGGCCCTGACCACGATGGTCGTACCGAATGCAGCGGTAGCGCTCCCGGAAGAACTCGGCCTGCGGCGCAAACAAGTGCGAGTCCATCAAGAGGCCGTGGCTGAACACCAAGGTCTCGCCGGTGGACCCGGGGCCGGAGTCTTCGACCCAGAGACGCGTACCGTTGACGGCGACGTAGGGCATGGGGCGATACCTAGCAGTGAAGGCTAGCGCCCCGCAAGGGCGAGGCTAGCAAATAGCTCGGGTTCCAGAGCACGGAGCACCTCCTCCTGCGTGGCGGGAAGCTGCATCGCGGGAAACCCCTTCTCCGGCGTTGCGTAGCGCACCGCGTCCTGGATGGCGGTCCACACGCTGATGGCCAGCAACAGGGGCGGCTCGCCGATGGCCTTGGTGCCGCGCACGTTCACGCAATTGCCGTCATTCGCGAACAGATCCACTCGAAAGTCCCTCGGTGCGTCGTGTACGCTAGGAATCTTGTACGTGCCCGGCGAGTGCGAGAGCAGCTTGCCCTTGGCGTCGTAGTAGAGCTTCTCGGTAGTCACCCACCCCTGCCCCTGGACGAAGCCGCCCGTGACTTGCCCGCGGTCCAGCGCCGCGTTCACGGGCCTGCCCAGATCCATGAGCACGTCCACGCGAAGCACTTTCACTTCGCCCGTGTCCCGGTCCACGGACACCTCGGAAACGGCCGCGCCTTGCGTGTAGTACGCGAACGCTCGGCCCTGCCCGGTGAGCTTGTTGAACGACAGATTCGGCGTTCGATAGTGCGCGTGTTCCGACAGGGACACGCGCTGGTGATAGGCCTCGTGCACCAGGGTGTCGAACGTAATCGAACGGGACGGATCGCCCCGTAGGTACACGCGCCCGTCGTCGAACGCCAGTCCGTGAAACACGGCGCAACCGCTCGGCCAATCCATGCCCGCATTGACCTCGTCGTGCACCCTCGGAGCCTCCCGCTCGAGCACTAGCTCTGGCTCTGTTCCTAGCGCCGCCGTGTGCCTCGCCCACCGAGCCTCGGGAAGCACGAACAGCGCGCGCGCCAGGTCGCTGAGCCGCGCTTTGATCCGTCGGGCTGCTAGCACGGCCGCTGCGCCGTTCAAGTCGGTGCCGCTCGATGCGGCCGTCGGCGAGGTATTGCCGTTCTTGTCGGTCGCGGTGGCCATTACGCGAACGCGATCACGCTCTAGGCCTAGCTCTCCTGCGACCAGTTCAGCGATCCTAGCGTTGACTCCTTGCCCCATCTCCGTTGCGCCCGTAGAAACCTGGATGCTGCCGTCCCTGTGCACGATCACCGTCGCGTTCGCCTGGTTCAAGAAGCGCGTCGTGAACGCGATGCCGAACTTCACCGGCGTCAGGGAGAGTCCGCGTACCATGGGCAGGCCGTAGCGAAGCGCCGACTCGTTCTGCTCGACGAGGGCTCGTCGTCGCGCCCGGTAGTCCGAGGTGAGCTCGAGCCGCTCGATCAGCGCGGGAAGGCAGTTGTTCTCGACCGTCTGACCGTAGGGCGTCGCGTCGTGCCCGCCCTGGCTGCGATACACGTTGAGCCTGCGCACATCGAGCGGGTCGCGACCTAGCGCATGTGCGATCTGTTCGACGATGCGCTCGATCGTGGCCACGCCCTTCGGGCCGCCGAAGCCGCGGAAGGCCGTGTGCGGATGAACATTGGTGCGGCATACCTGCCCCACGATGCGTACGTCGGGAACGTAGTAGGCGTTGTCGCAGTGCAACATCGCGCGCTCCATGATCGACGTGGACAGATCCGCGTAGGCGCCGCCGTCCGAGTGCAAGACCGCGTCGAGAGCTAGGAGCCGTCCCTCGTCGTCGAAGCCGACGCGGTAGTCGTTCTGAAAGGGGTTGCGCTTGCCCGTGGCGATCATGTCGTCGTCCTTCGTGAGCACGATGCGCGCGGGACGACGCAGCCGGTGCGCGGCTAGGGCGGCATAGGCCGCGAACGGAGCAGCCTGGGATTCCTTTCCACCGAAGGCCCCGCCCATTCGCTTCACGACACACACCACGTCTTTGTAGGGCAAGCCGAGAGCGTGGGCCACGACGTGCTGCGTCTCGGTCGGATGCTGCGACGAGCTGTGCACTTCGAGCTGCCCGTCTTCGCGCGGGTAGACCACGCTAGAGTGGTTCTCGAGATAGAAGTGGTCCGCGCCGCGGATCACGAGGCGCCGCACCGGCTGAGCGGGAGGGCCCGGTCGACCTCGCCGCGCTCGATGGTCCGCCGCGCGCCGATGAACGAATGGGCGCGAACCGCCGCGTCGATGTCGAGCAACGCCGGCATGGGCTCGTAGGCGACTCTGACCTGGGCGCGTCCTGCGCGCGCGGCTTCGCGCGTGTCTGCAGCCACGATGGCGATGATTTCGCCGACATAGTGAACGTCCGTGGCCGCTAGGAGCGGCTGATCGTGGAAGATCGAACCCCACAGGTTGTTTGCGAGGTCCTTCGCAGTGAACACCTCGACGACACCGGGGACCGCTCGTGCTGCCGTGACGTCGAGGCCGACGATGCGCGCTCGGGCGTGCGGACTATACACCAAGTCGAGCTGAAGCTCGCCGGGCATGGCGGGTCGGTCGTCGACGAACTCGCTGCGACCGGTCACGTGCAAATGGGCAGAATCGTGCGGAAGGCTCACGTTGGCGTGCTCCGGGCTAGCTGTTCACGGGCCCAGCGCCGCAACAGGTTGCCTAGCACCACGCGTCGGAACGCCGCGCTACCGCGAAGATCGTCGAGAGGTTCGACCTCGCTGCGGGCGACTACCGTCGCGCGCTCGAGCAGTTCCGTGGAGAGCAGCTCGCCGCGCAGCACGGCCTCCGTGCGCTCGAGTCGCAGGGGCACAGCGGCCAGGCCACCGACCGCCAGCCGCACCTCGTCGACGCTGCGCGCGCCGGTCGTGCGCAAGGTGAACCTGACGCGAACGGCAAGACTGAGCGTAGCGATGTCCAGGTCCTTGCGCTGGGAGACCTTGTACAGGGCCAGCTCGTCGGCTCGCGAGGGAAGATCGAACTCGATGGCCTCGATGAGCTCGCCGCGCGCTAGCGCAGTGGTGCGATAGGCGCGAAAGAAGGACTCGATCGGTAGCTTTCGCCGGCCTGCGGGCCGGACAGTGTGCACCCGTGCACCGGCTACGAGAAGAAAGGGCAGCGTGTCGCCGATGGGCGAGGCGTTTGCCAGATTGCCCGCGAGCGTGGCGACGTGCTTGATCTGCGGCGAAGCAAACACGTCGAGAAGCCGTGCTAGCTCGGGCACCTTGCGCTCGACGTAGACACGCAGTCGCTCGAGCGTGACACCGGCGCCGACCCGAACGCTACGAGCGCCCTTGCGTTCGATGGCGTGAATACCCGGAATCAGGTGAAGGCTGATGGCTCGCGCGATCGGTGCGCGACCCTTGTTGTGCAGCACGCCGACGTCGGTGCAGCCGGCCACGATGCGTGCGTTGCGATGCGCGTGCAGATGCGAGCAGGCCGCGGCCAGCGTGAGGGGTGCGTAGTACGCGAAACCGTCGCCCTCTAGACGCACGGGAGAGCGCAGGCACGCGCGCAGCTCGCGCACGTGGGCCGGCGTGCAGTAGCGTCGCGCGAGCGAGTCGCAGCGCGAGACATCGAGCGTGGTGGCCGCGGCGAGGATGGGCTCGTAGCCGGTGCAGCGACAGAGATTGCCCGTAAGACCGTTGCGCGCCTGGCGTTCGGTGATCCGTTGGTCTCCGGCGTTGTTCGCTAGGAGACGCTTCTCGGCCAGTGCCGTGATCGCTAGGACGAAGCCGGGCGTGCAATAGCCACACTGACTGCCGTGACACGCGACCATGGCTTGCTGCACGGGGGTCAGGGACCCGTCGGGAGCTGCTAGCCCCTCGATCGTGACGATGCTCGAACCGTCGAGCGTGGCGACCGGGAGAATGCATGCATTGACGGGGACGAAGGTCGGAACGCGCGCGTGTCCGGGGAACCAACGGAGCACGGTGCACGCTCCGCAGTCGCCCTCGGCGCACACGATCTTGGTGCCGGGCATCCGTTGGTCGACGCGAAGGTACTCCGCGAGCATCAGACCCGCGCGTTCGGCTCCCACGTCGTGACGGCGACCGTTGACATGGAACGTGACGTGGTCACGGTGTTTCACGGCCGAGCGAGTATACGGCACTCCGCGCCCCTACGCGGCCCCTTTCGCCACGCCGCCCGCGCGAGCCACGACCTCGGCGAGCACGGCGTACGGCTGGCATCCGACGACGGCCCAGCGATCCTTCACGATGAAGGTCGGCACCCCGGTGATTCCCCGAGCGTTGGCGTCTTCGCGGATCGCGTCGATGCGCGCGAGCAGGCGCGGATCGTCGGCCGCGTCGGCAACCGCGCTGTCGTCGAGTCCGGCCTCGCGCGCCAGGGCCTGCAACACCGTGTCGCT
>Ga0224495_10002971_pt1 | contig 10680 bp, 10 predicted proteins | sample SF_Jul11_sed_USG_FD_168128 | JGI IMG/M metagenome (GOLD analysis project Ga0224495, IMG submission 168128) | Sediment microbial communities from San Francisco Bay, California, United States - SF_Jul11_sed_USGS_4_1 | ecosystem: Environmental > Aquatic > Marine > Sediment | place: USA: California...
TCTCATCTTGATACTGGTCGAGAATCGGCTGGTCGCGTAGCTCCATCTTAGTGATTGTGCTGTGGCGAATACCCTCCAGAATGTTCGCCAACTCACTATCTTCCGCCAACACCTTTGCTACCAAATCCTCATTAAGCTCATCAGCAGAAATGCCTTCCAGCAATACGCGAAAAGACTTGATGGTGAGAGGCCCATAGCCGTCGCCCTCAATCACCGAGTCGATGGAATCCCAACCGATGTTCGTTGACATTGGACGAAGTTGTGCTCGCTCCAATACTTCCACGGTAGTACCGTTTGGCAACAATAATTCCGCACCGGGCGGCAGGGAAGCCAAACGGCCAACTGGCGTCATGTAGCTCACAAGATTCAGACTAACCATCCCTTGTTGCGCACGACACACATAGTAAGTACGTTGCTCACCGTTTTCATCCGCTACAGTTACCCGTGCTACTGCGGGTTCAGAAGAGATTTTTCGATTGCTGTCGGAGTTTGCTTGGTTAATCTTCCCAACGCTCTGAACCACCGCCCCATCCGTCAGCGTGTTGATACCGGCCAGAGCGTTTACCGTAAGGCCAGATGCATCTTTAAGGCTGGCACGGGCCGCATTCGCCACCTGCTCAAATTTTTGCAGCGTTTCACTGGCGAGATCGATATGCTCTTTTGAGTCTTGGCGTAGGGGCACGGCGGGACGCTCCTTCTATTCAGAAATTGCACGTTGTGGGAAAAAACTTGCTGCCGCCCAGCGCGGGGCATCGGTTATACCGCTAAAACCAAAGCAGCTTGATGGATCGTCGCACAGCAAGCAAGCGGTGTGACGGCGCAGTCAGGGTCGCGTTAGTGACTAACCCTGTCATCAAACCCCTGTATGACGCTGCCCAGCACACCTACCAATGTCTCCATGCCTTTAGCTGTCAATTCATTTTGCTGGTCGTTGGCTATGCCTGTAGAGTTCGTTGCCAGTATTGCATCCAGTGGCAACTCGCCATACTGCATTTCGTAATGGGCAACATTCATGGCTAACAGCCTGGCGCATTCCGCCAACTGTTCTTTGTCAGCAATCTCGACTAGCTTGTCAGAGAGTTCTAGGTATTGCTGGAGCTTTGACTTGACTGTCATTTCTTATGCCTCCATTCCCACGGTGATATTGGATTAGCATCCATCCATACCCCACGTTTAACGGTCTTGGCTTCGTTCTCAGCGTCTGCGTAGGCTTGTCTGTCAGTAGCAGACTGTGTGCGCTCGTAGGCTTTGTAATGCCACGCCATGCCTGCACGAACTTGCTCAAGGTTCACATCCTTGCCACCAGCCAGCACTTTTCCTAACTCTCGCCCGTAGCGGTCGCGCATGTCGGTTTCCACGGTCACGGTTTTGTTGAAAACCATATCGCTCAAACTTTGCTTCGAACGATTGCCGAATGGTTGTTTTTTCTCTGGTGCGTCAATTCCAGTCAATCGAATTTTGTGCTGCACCTTGTCCGCGTCCAGCACTGTGATAGTGTCGCCATCAGTTACGCCGACAACATTGCCCATGAAATCAGCCTGCGCGGGGAATGAAAGTGTCAGTACAAGGATAACGAAGAATGTCAGTTTCATTTCGCCAGTCTAGCGCCAAATCGCCAGTCCTCAAATATGCCCATTTAGGAACTCAATAAAGCAATAATTTAACTTATCAATTAGGGATACATCTGGTTGCCCGTTTAATGCGCTATCCCGATAAGTGAAATATAGTTTTAGCACCTTCTTTTCCAAGTTATTAGGAATCAAGTCTATATCAACGACTTTGGAAAATTTGAGGTCATTTGGTTCGAATTTTTCTAATCCACCACCATATTCCCGTCTGTTATCAGAAAAAATTTCCTTTGAAATAGGGGTCAAAAGATAAGCAAACAACAAATCAATCTTTTTCATGGCATGTATATTTAGATATACACAATGGAATGTAGTCAGATTTCGAATGCCGGATTCGTTTCTTATAAACCTAAGGCCACCTCTGCTGAAAACTGACACCCAAATTGGGGCAGGCAATCTATTCTCAATCGCATACCAAGGTGTTCGGTGACTTGTAAGATGTTTTTTATGCACTTCAAGTTTCTCACCAAGCTCGATATATTCTTGGACTTTCTGATTTTCAATATCAGTGGCATTAAACAGAAAAACATCCTTATTTAGTTTTGACAGATTTAAGAAATGATCCCTTGTGAAGAAATGCCCTGAAACCTGATTTGCTTTGCTGATTATCGGCTCCAAATACTTCTGCGGTATAGAAAATTGTTTGGCTTTTTCATTGTTGAAAAGAAAATAATCGTTTGCACCAGATGCAATCCCCCGTGACACCTTCGCATATTTTGAAAACTCAACTAGATTTTTATACGACTCAGAATTACAGCCTTGGTAATAACTTCTCCATTTTACGGTTGGGTCTAGTTTCTCAAAATCAACATACTTACTAGGGAGAGATACATTCGGGTAAAAAGTTAACTGTTCAGTAATCCTTAACAACTCTTCCTTGTTATATATCGTAATAAACTCAACTCCATTTTTGGAGGTGTCATTAGAAAATAGAAAAATACTTGATGTTGTTAGTGCGTCATCAAACACATTGCTTGAAAAATCGAAAACAACTATGTAGCGGAGTGATTTCAGACGAATCAAATATTCTTTAACCATCTTCCCGTAGTCCGAATTTAAGAACTCGGATGGAATGATATAAGCACACCTGCCATTGATATTTAGTTGTGTTACAGATTTCAGCAGAAATAATGCATAGATGTTTGTGAAGCCACTCAAATTCATACCTAGCCGATATTGAAATTCTTGAAGAGCATCATCCTTAGTTTCAAAGTCCTGAAACTTGAAGTACGGTGGGTTACAAATCACACCGTCATACTGATTGTTCCAATCATTGAACATGTAGTCTTTACAGATAAGGGAGATTGACAGCTTCCCTTTCAGTGAAGATAGCTCCTTCTTTGCAATAGATAGAATTGCCGGGTCAACGTCATACCCTTTGGCTTTGATTTGTTTGTCTGTAACGCTTGCAATAGCTCTGATAAACACCCCAAGACCAACTGCGGGGTCAAGTACAGTCTCAATTTCTCTTTCGCCCCCGACCACCCAGCTCGCCATGAACTTGGCAATTTCGAATGGAGTAAAGAACTGAGCAAATTTTTTTCTTTTTGCTAATTCGGTGTTTAGAACGTACCGATTTTCAATTTCATTTGAATAAATCTGGCTCATCAAAATGTGTTGCTATCAATATTCAACAGACGGCATAGATTCTCACCGTTTAAATAGGCTCTGCCACCCTTGAAGCTTACATGGAATAGCAATCTCCCTCTTGGCAGCTCCTTCTTTTCACTAAAATGCTCAGGCATATCAATTTTTTCAGCGATGTTTTCCCCAATCTTTGAATTGATCTTGATTGTAGTTTTGTTCTGATTCTTTGCGTCACCACTCTCAACGAAATAATCAATACCTTCTCGTTCTGGATCCGCAATTAACTTCAATATGTTTTTAAATGAAATACCATAAACCTTGTCGAAAAAAACTTGAAAATAGAAGTGAGGAATGCCATAGGTCTGAATCCACTTGTAAACAACTTTCAAGTCCTCGACCTTTGGAGTGATACTTAAAAAATCCCTTTTTTGCACTTCTTTGATATGGGACTTAAGTTGCTTAAGCTGATCGTTTGCTTCACTCACTCTGGGATTAGCTCTCCAGCCCGGAACATTGAAGTCAATGTTGGATATTGTCTCTTCTGTGATGCCCCTTAGAATTGCAGGCCATTGTATTTTGTTGGATTGGCTAAAGACATCGTCATAATTTGCCAGCAATTCGTCCCTAATTACTAGAGCTAGCTTGAGATTCTCTTCAAATCTAGCTTTCATGAATTGGTCGTATTTATCAATCAAAAACGAGCTAGAACGGATTTCTAGCCCGGCGACCGCCTTAGGGACGATCTCGTCTAGTTGTGCTTTATTTAATTTTGCGATGCTGCCTCCCCATTCAGGGTTGTAGTCTGACTTTTTGAATAACAATAAATCAGGTCGCTTTCCTATAGTGTCCAGTTCATCTTGATAGCCTTCATAAAACTCTTTGAAGCCGTCTTCCCCCGCAACTTTGTTATCAGATTTGCCATATTGAACTGCTCTATAGTTGTCCGATACAGAGTTGATTGCTTGAAAAATGAGCCTTTCCGCCCAATCACCCTGCTCCCTATTAGACAAAAATTCAGAAAAAACCTGAGTTGGTGCCGTCCCTCTTTCTCTGGGAATTTCTAAATTTACAATTGTCTCTGGTGCATTGTTAATTAGATCAGTGATTTCGTCTTTGTATGACATTATTTCCCCGTTGTTTCAGTTTTGAAGAGCAGCCATTTTTAGGCGGCTTGTTCAGGTGGCAGTACAAGCAACTTTATATTTCTTGCTTGTGCGCCTGCTCGCATCGCAGAACGAGCTGCGATAGGTGTAAATTCGACCACGTTGTTTAAAGCAAGAGCATGGAATTTTCTCCCTAGAACATCTCGGCAGTGGAAAAAATAAGTAGTGCCCTTGGGGTCGATAATAAATCCAACGCCGCCGTTGCCAAATTCAGGCTCCAGTTTTATTATTTTCCCTGAAATTCTTTGAGTCTTTGTCATAAAAATCCGTAAGCCAGAAAATACGGCAAGCAATTTATTGAAGTGCGGTCATATTTTACCCGTCAATGAAGCAGAATACGGGATTCCTCCCCGTGGTCGTTCATCGTGATGCTGGCTACCAGTGCATGCTGCCCTCGGATAACACTATGATGCTGAAAATGTGCTGTAATGTACTGTATTGTCCGGCAGAATCCTAATGCTGGATTCTACCTTACCCGAGGAGCGAACACATGGCACGGCACTACTCATCAAATGAATTCTTCCGGCAGATGCCGAATGCGTTGCTTGCCCGCTATTTTCAGGGGCGCGGACTTTTCAATGATCTGGACTTTGCCGCCATGAAGGAAGGCAAGCCGGACGAGCTTTTCGCAGCATGGCTGGATTTGCCGGATAGACAACGTAACGCGATGGATGCGGAGTTCCGGGACATCTTCGATATGAGCTGCGAGAAGGGCTTTCAGGCGATTATTGGCGAAGCGCCTCATCAGTTTAGAGACAACCCTGATGCCCTTACCCCTTTTGTCGAAATGCTGTCGGCACTGCCTAATCACTACGTGCGGGCAATGGTCACTTTTCTGGATCACAAAAATTTCTGGAAAGGGGCAACCCGCCTCTACCACGCGGACACGCTATCCTACTGGCGCAAGCGCAAGAATTTCCCGCACAAAAATGCGGCGGTTGATGATGCCAGCATTCAAGAATTGGCCGGACTGATCCGCGCCTACTTCCATCACACCGAAGGCCGTGGCAATAACTGTGTAGTGGAACCCTACCGCCGTGGCGACCTGGATTATTTCTTTGCCTTTCCAGAGGATTATTCGCAGCAAGCCAGCGAATGGGTGGATGGCGAGTTCAAGCCCCGCCCACACAACCCGGCCTTCGAGGTCATTTATGTTTATTCGCAGAAGGAAGGCTCTATTGATTTGAATTTTCGCGGCAACCCCAAGTCTATTGAGCCGCTTCAGGCAATGTTCGCAACGGCGATTCTCAAGCTCGATGAACTGCCGCCTGACCCGAAAGATAAGCGAGTCTATGAATTGGCTCCGCTGCTCCAGAAGAGTTTCGATTTCACTTTTGCCACAGGCAGCGGTATTGAAAAAGTGGTTGTGAAAAAACTGCGGCTATCATCGCGGGTGAAAAAAGGCGACAAAATTACGCTGGAGGCCGGTGCGGCTGAAAACTCTGATGCCGTCTATGCCTTGCTCGAACAGATCGGAAAATCCATACCGCTGAAAATGTACAACATCACTCAGGTGGAGCTTGTCGCGACAGTTGTGGTGGATGCCGACAAGCCTGCAAAGCCGGTGCCGATACGCATCTCCCACCCCAACTCTTGCTCGATTAAATATGACAAATTGGGCTTGATGCTGCGCGATATGCTGGAAGCCTCCGGTATCGAACTCAAGGAGCTGACGGAAAACGCTGAGGCACTTGTGCCCGTTGAGGTATGACACCTCAAGCCGCGCTAATTGAACTATTGGGGCGCGTGGGTGCCAGCCAAGGCGATATGGTTTTTATAAATGGTGACGAGTTGAGCCAGTGGCCAAGTGCGGCAGTGGCTGCCATGAAAACTCACCGGCTGCTTATGAAGGCGCACCCGGCCAACAATGTGATATGCCCAGGTTGCGAGCATGAATGTGCGATGCAGGTTCATACCTTGCCAGCCGAGGATAATTGGCCTGCGCGGGCTTCTGTATCGTGCTACGAGCGGGACGATATAGGGCATGTGCCAGTTGATTTTTCCAGACTGGAGCAGTGGCAATCAACGGGTGAATTGATTGCTACGGTACTGGCTCAGTTACTTGACCTTAGCCAACCCGAACATCAAACGGCAGATGGTATTCAATGGGGTATCGGCACGCTCAGGGGTAAGAAGCATAGAAGCCCGCTAACGCTGCTGGCCGGTGACGGCCTCACGCTTTCGCTTGCCGGTCATACTGTCCCGCTCGAAGATATGCTGGCCATCGAGGGGAATGCACTCACGCTGGACAAGGCCGAGCTGATCCGCTTGGTGGATAACCCTGCGGGCGATAGCAAAACTGGCGGCGCTGCCCAAGGCACATCGGGAAATCCGTGCGATGTGTTCCTCGCCATGAAGAAACTAACTGCCGATGAAGTAAGCATCACCTTCGTGGGCGATAAAACTGAATATGGCATAGGGACAAACAACCTGCTGGAAATATCCGCACGGGGCGAGACAAAGTCTGTTGCGTTGGCGGCGATTGGCCTGATTGACCTGCATAGCCGCAGCTTGAACGAGCAGTGCGCTACATTATTGGGCATGGCGCAGAAGATGAATCCGCTGAGCAGCGGGGCGAACAGGAAAAAAATTTCGAGGCTGCGAGAGGTATTTCGTAAACACCTGGGCATCAGTGATGACCCATTCGATCCATACCGCAAGGGTGCCGGGTGGGTGCCGCGCTTCAAGATATTTGACAAGCGCGGTGCAGCCGACAAGCGTGCCCTGCGCGAAGCCAGACGCGCCACTGTTTCGCTTGAGGAATTGACTGAACGCGGTGCTCAGTTTGGCGATACCAACCAGACACAAGAATCCTTCGACTCCGAAAACGACACAGAAAACGATGCTGCCGCCGACTGGCTGAAGAACAACGATCCCGACGCGCCAGCGTGACAAACCAGCGGCTATCGTGACAAACCAAAACGGGCGATCTCTGCGCCCAGCCTAGTTTTCGGAGCAGTGGTATGACATGTCATGTGTAGAGTTGTGCAGCAACGTGCCGCACGTCTCTATAAGGAGCAGATATGTCCAACGCCAATACCTCTACCGACCGTCAGACTGCCAACACGTCCCCCGGTCAAATCACCATCCTACGCACCCCTACTGTTTGCAAGCGACGCGGCAGGTCACGCAGTTCACATTTTGCAGACATTAAAGCTGGGCTTTTTGTAAAACCAGTTTTGATCGGTTTGCGTGCAACTGGCACGCCTGACAATGAAGTCGATGCGCTCATTGCTGCGCGCATTGCCGGAAAGACAGACGAGGAAATCCGCGCGCTGGTGGTAAAACTGGAAGCGGCCCGCAAAGCGGCGGCTTGAGGTGACTGCCATGACCACAACTGATCTGACAGTTTCCGAGACCGAGCCGGATGAAGCCGGTAAAGGCGGCGAAGGCGGTGTTTTTATGACGATGAATGCTGAATTTATTGCTGTGGTGTTTCCGCAATTGCCCGAGGGCGCTTTTGCTGCTGTCTGCACCAAGGCCGGTGACCCCGGTGTGGGCGGATGGATAGCAACCCGTGCCGATTCAGCAATCGAAAATCTTTCCGCCGGGCAGAACAACTTCGTCGGGTGTTCGAGTTTCTACCCCGGCGATGACGGTTCGTTCAAGGCTCGCAAGGCGCAGTTTGCCGCCTGTCATTTCTTGATGCTCGATGATCTGGGCACCAAGGTTCCATTGGAGCGACTGGCCGATTTTGAGTTGTCCTGGCTGATCGAGACCAGCCCCGGCAATCATCAGGGCGGAATCATTCTTGCTGACCCGATTACCGATGGCGATGTGGCCGTGCGATTGCTCAACGCGGTGATCGGTGCTGGGCTGTGCGATGAGGGTGCGACCGGGCCACTAAGCCGCTGGGCACGCCTTCCTGTCGCAATCAATGGCAAACCCAAATATGTTGACGATGCTGGCGCACCGTTTCACTGCCGCCTGGTTGAATATCGCCCCGACAAGCGCTACACGCCGCAAGAGATTGTGGATGGGCTGCAATTGGAACTGGCACCGGCTGGGCGACCTAAGAAGGAAGCCAATTCATCTGCGGACAATCCACGCAGCATGGGCAATGAAGCGGACGAGGTGTTGACGCCGAAGGCTGCGGAGAATCCTGTCGTGAGTGCGCTCAAGGCGCGAGGGCTATACAAAACTCCGCTGGGGTCAGGCAAGCACGATGTCAGTTGCCCGTGGGCGCAGGAGCATACCGATGGGCTGGACACCGGCGCGGCGTATTTTGAACCGGATGAGCTGTATCCCTTGGGCGGATTTTGCTGCCAGCACTCGCACCGCGAGAAGTTCCACATCCGGCAGTTGCTGGAATTTCTGGGCGTGCGCAACGCCGAGGCACGGCACAAGCCAGTAATCCGTGTAGTCGCCGGTGATCTGCATCGCGTGGTGGATGCGGCGGAAAAAGAGCTGGCGAATCGCGGCAGGCATTATCAGTCGGGCGGTTTAATCGTGTCGGTTTCGACCGACCCGACTTCGGGTGATCCTTGCATCGTGCCAACCAGTGCGCCCGCGCTCACGCGGGAGTTGTCGGTCGCGGCGAGTTGGGAGCAATACGATGGGCGTGCGAAAGACTGGGTGCGCTGTGATCCACCGACGAAGCACACCGCCATTCTTTACGACTCTCAGAGTTTCCGCCACTTGCCGCCGCTGGCAGGCGTGGTGAGACAACCCTATTTTCGTGAATCTGACGGCGTGCTGATTACTCACGCGGGCTATGACAAAACCTCGCAGCGCTTCGGCGTTTTTGATGCGCGTGAATTTGTCATACCTGAACCGACACCCGATGCAGCACGGGCGGCGCTGACTCTGCTGGAAGAACTACTCAACGAGTTTCACTTCGTCGCGCCCACCGACAAAGCCGCTGCACTTTCGGCAATCTTAACCGCCGTTGTGCGACCTTCGCTGGCGTATGCGCCCGGCTTCCACGCGAAAGCGCCGGTTTTCGGCAGTGGTAAAACTTATCTGTGCGAGCTGATAGGCGCATTCGCCGGGCCTGCCGGAAACGCCAAGGTGAGTTACCCGACCACGTCGGAAGAAGCGACCAAGGTGATTCTTTCTCTGCTGCTGACCAGCCCTGCGGTGATTGAGTTTGACGATATGGACACCGACTGGATACCGCACGGCACATCAAGCGGATGCTGACCGCAGAGCAGATTACTGACCGGATTCTGGGAGTGAGCAAAACGGCGACGGTCAGCACGCGCACCTTGTTTCTGGGGTCGGGAAATAACGTCGGCCCGGTGCGCGATCTGCTGCGACGTGTACTGACGATACACATTGATCCACGCTGCGCGACACCGGCGACGATGACGTACAAAAACTATCCGGTTGATAAGGTACGCAAGCAGCGCGGGCTTTATGTGGCGGCTGTACTGACTATTATCCTGGCATGGCGCAAGGCTGGTTCGCCGCGTGCAAACGTGGAAAGCATCGTTACTTTCGGCGGCGCATGGTCAGACTATTGCAGGCATCCATTGATGTGGCTCGGGCAACCTGACCCGGCAACGGCGCTGCTGGAACAGGTCAAACATGACCCGGACGGGGATGCACTCGCTGGGCTGATGGCGGAATGGCGGACTGCATTCGGCTCGACACCAGCGACGGTGCGCAAGGCCGTTGAGCGGGCTGAACTGGGGCACACCGACCTGCTCGATGCGATGCGCGAATTTCCTGTTGAAGAAAAAGGCTCAATCAATCGCTCGAAGCTGGGCTGGTTGTTGAAGAAGAACGCAAACCGGATTGTCGGCGGTTTTGTGTTTCAACAAGCAACGGCGGATGGTCGTGTTGCATGGCGGGTGGTTGCTGCGAATCCACCGCCTTTAACGCCTTTACCGCCTTTAACCCAGCCCGTTGCGAAAACTGTCGCGCAATCTTCGAATGTTGAGGTGGTGATATGACCCCGGTGGAAATCATCGAACAAGCAACGGTGGATGGTGTGATTCTCGTGCTCTCCCCTGCGGGCACCATCACCGCGACCGGCGACCAGACGGCAGTGGATAAATGGCTTCCAACAATCCGCGACAACAAGCCAAGCATCCTGTGCGAGCTACAACGCGAACGCAGGCGCGCCAAGGTGCTGGCGTTGCTGGAGGGAAAGCGCTTCGCCCTGTTTGTGGATGACGATAAGACTGATCCCGTTATCGCGACGGTCGGCATTCGAGAGGTGGCTACTTTCGAGCTGGCAATACCACGGCATTCCTACGACGGCATGGTGCTGCTGGAACTTATTGAAAAACATTATGGTGAAAATTATGCAAACAATTGAAAACGATTCTGCCGTGATTCCATTACCGGCAACGGCT
>Ga0224495_10002972_pt1 | contig 10679 bp, 10 predicted proteins | sample SF_Jul11_sed_USG_FD_168128 | JGI IMG/M metagenome (GOLD analysis project Ga0224495, IMG submission 168128) | Sediment microbial communities from San Francisco Bay, California, United States - SF_Jul11_sed_USGS_4_1 | ecosystem: Environmental > Aquatic > Marine > Sediment | place: USA: California...
GAGGCCTTTATCAGTCATTGTTGGCGGAAGTATCACTTTTCTTGCGGTAGTTATTGCATGGGTGATATTCCGCTCGTCCGATATTACCCAGGCCATGGTACTTTTGAATGCAATGTCCGGTTTGGAGACCAGGCCGATCACTCTCGACGAAGTTACACATGGACAGCTTCTGTTAAGTACGGATATGAGCGGTCGCGAACTTGTAATCTTGCTGGTTTCAGCCATGGCATGGGTTTGGTTGCTTCCTAACTCCACAAAAATGAAATTTATTGATGGCAATTTGTTTGTGGCGTTGGTCCAGGCAATTGCCGTGATATATTTTTTGTATATTTCTATCGATCAGTTCGGAAGTTATAGTCCCTTTCTTTACTTTCAATTTTGATTCCATGAAATACGCCAAATTTTTTTCGATTTTTGTTGCAGTATTTTTTGCTCTTTATGGATTGATTGGATTTTACTTTTTACCCCTGGCGAGCTTTGATGGTTCACTGACCCGCATGGCCAAATTGCCAGAGTCTTATTTTGGCTGGACCAGAGAGCAGCCCGCAATCAATCCAGAATTGATGAAATCGGCCGATTGGCAGGAAGCCGATGTGCTGGCAATTGGAGACAGCTTCACTCATGCCCAAATCTGGCAAACAGTATTAACAGAACGCGGTGTACGGGTCAGAACCGAAACTTGGGGCAGTATTTTCAACATCTGCGAAGACATTGAAGCATGGATACGCAGCAAAGGTTTTAAAGGGAAATACGTGATTATCGAGAGTGCAGAGATGTATTTTGAAGATAGGCTGGCACATTCTGTAAGCTGCAAACAGATGAATTATCACCCTCTTGCTATACGTTTTCCCCCACCCCCCAAAACATTGCGTGACAGGAATGGAAATGATTATTCTGGCCGGTTGTCCGTAGGTATCCAGACCAAGTTGAATTCAATATATTATGAGCAACTAAGAAACCAGACTGGTTTTATAAGTTGGGACTCGCTCGGTGATGCCAGATTGCATCGTGTTACAGATGGATGCAATTTGTTCAGTCATCCAAGTTGTAGTGATGTGCTCTTTTACGAGAAGGATCGGATTCTGGATTTGGGTGATAACATTTTGCAAAATATGAGTGTGATCAATGATCGGCTGTCTGGATATACTACGGTATGGGTAGTTATACCCGACAAGGGGACTGTTTATTTGCGGCCTGAGAAAAAGTTCTGGGATGTAGCGGAACAGCGTTTCATTGCACCCAATGTTCTAAGGGCGTTTCGGCAGAGTATCGAAAATAAGACCATTGATCTTTATCTGGGAAATGATACGCACGTGTCTACAACCGGGTATTTGCTTTTAGGAAAAGTGATCTATCAAAGCATCTACCGCTAAAGGCCAATGTGGCTGCCTAATGTCATACAGTTTCCACGTATCGCAACACATCCCGCGATATATTCCCGACAATAGTTGAGGCAAAGTTATCCAAACTGAATTTTTTTGCTACATTTCCACAGAGGAAACTTTCTATGTTTTCTTGATAGCGTGCATAGTTTTCTGGTGATATGGAAAGTAGGAATTTGTGCACTGCCGCCGTATCCTTGAATGCTCGCCTGTCTATGAAACAGTCCGCCGGAATGTAATCCAGCACGTTGTCCGCGCCCCAATATACCGGCACACAACCGCATACAAAGCTATCGAAGATTTTTTCCGTTATGTAGTTGGACAAACCCCGGGTGTTTTCGTAGCAGTAGGAGAACTTGCTGCGGCGAAGCACCTCTCCCTTGTCACGCACTTCACCCCGGTAACTTGGAAATGGGCTGTAGCCGAACAACTTGGTTCTCAGGCTGGGTATGCTTCTCCTCGCCTTTCCCCAGAAATCAAAAGCTGGCGCGGGTTTATTCCAGCCCATGCCATACAACTCGAATTTGTCGGGAGCATGTTTCTCATACCAGCGTATGGTGTTGAGGCGCTCAAGATATAGGTCTGTCGGCAATGATTGTCGAAATGCCTTGTTGGCGTTGATCAGGCTACTGAAAATTTCTCTTTCTGCATAACTTGGGAAGTGATCGAGATTTAGGTGGTGTGGAATCAGTATTTGCACAACATTTTTAATGTTGTGCAACCTAATATCCCATGCAAACACCCTAGTAAATCTTTTACAGTAATCACTGTTCTCGTTCAAAGGATTGAAGTTGGGATTTTCCAGCAAAACAAGATACTTCGGAATCTCGTCCTCAATAAATTGTCTCCCCTCGATGTGCAAGTCAAAGGCAATCTTTCTCCCCTTGTTAAGGTCGGGTGAGTTGATTTCAATCCCCTGAACAAGAAAAGCCTGACGCAGCAGTCTGAACATATGGGTCGAATTGTAACGATGGATTTTATCCTCTTCATCAAACAGCGTATTATTATTTCGACCTTCTGCAATAATATTGCCGTAAATCATTATTCAGCCTTCCATTTAACCAGGGCACGTATAGCTAACGCCCTGTAATGGCTTGGCCTTGTGTATAGAGACCAACGATAATTATTCAGGAAGGAAGCTGCCACTTGGCGCCTTTTTGAATGATATTCAGCATGGATCCTTATAACTTTCTTGTAAATAAATGAACAGCGGTAATCTTTAATTAATTCCTCGCCAAATAACGAATTGAATTTTTTCAGATACCCAAGAAAGCGCAAACGGTCACGCAAAGATTCCGTGTTACTTACATTATTATCATGTATGCGATAAGTCATCAGTGGCTGATTAATCCAAATGATATGGCCCTTTTGAACTATTTCCAGCAATAAAGTTACGTCTGCATATTTGCCGCCTTCGACCAAAAATCTCAGGTCTCCAACCAAGCGACGATTGTAAATATAACTCGGAAATGGTGCTATTCCTGACTGTGCGCGTGAAAAATGACGCTCTGCGATGCTGCGCGGAGTATCAATCAATTCATACCGCCGGAACGAGCGAAAAGATGTGCGTGGCTCAGGCTTGCCTTTCCTCTCAATTATCGCGTTACAACCTAATGCCGCAGCAGTAGGAAACTCAAGAATACATTTGCTCATAACCTCAACAAAATCAGGGCTCATAATATCGTCGTCGTGGAATAAGCAATAATAATTACTTGCCGCTTCCTCGATACACAAATTGAAATGTTCCAAGTGTTTAAGTGCAGAAGATCGGCGTATATAAGCAACTTCAGGGAACTCTCCTCTTACCATGTGCTCGACGTCATCGTTTCTGGATTGATCCGATACTATCAGTTTGAACTCTTGGCAAGTCTGTCCAAGAACGGACAAGATGGCTTGTCTGGCAAAATCAGGCCGGTTATAGCAAAGAATGTAAATCGTCAGATTTTCCATAACATGATGTTAATTTTTACAAACCGGCAAATGATTTATATTGATCGAACTTAATCTTCATAATGATGTTGGGACACAAAATTAATTTATATTACGGACCTTATGATAGTTTAGGTTGGCATGAAATTGAGGTTATACTTTATTAAGTATGGGATATGGATAGCTGGTGTTCCTGCTTCATGAAACATGCCCCTCAGTAATTAGTGGCTTGAGCATGCACAACAAGTATTTAGTTTATTGGTGGTCAAGGCAACTTAATATTATTCAGAAAGCAATAGCGCACAGATGAAATTTGAATTTGTTGCTATTACAATGGTGATGCATATAAAGTTGCGATCTGGCATTCCAGTGTAACCAAAGTTGCTGCTATTGGTCAAAGAAAACATTAGGCTCAACTCACCAAGCCGCACGAATGAATAAAGACAAAACCAAAGTGCAATACTCGAAAAATAGTCAACTGATTAGATGTTAAATAATATGCATCCTTTAGCCAGTGTGCAGAGCCTTTCAATCGGCGAAGGCACGCGCATCTGGCAGTTTTGCGTGGTCCTGCCGGGCGCAAAGATCGGCGCCAATTGCAACATCTGCGCGCAGGTTTTTATCGAAAATGACGTTGTTATCGGCGATAACGTCACCATCAAGAATGGTGTGCAACTATGGGACGGTTTGAGGATTGAAAATAATGTTTTCATCGGTCCAAACGTCACTTTCACAAACGACTTGTTTCCCCGTTCCAAGGTGTACCCAGCACAGTTTTTGCACACGATTGTGAAATCCGGGGCATCCATAGGCGCCAATGCAACGATATTGCCGGGGATAACAATAGGCGAAGACGCAATGATTGGTGCGGGTGCGGTGGTAACTAAAGACGTGCCAGCCGGCGCGGTTGTGATAGGTAATCCAGCTAAAATCGTGAGAATCTTATGAGTATAGAAAACTGCAAGCTTATTGAATTGCCAAAAATTTCAGATCCTCGTGGCAATTTGACGTTTATCGAAGGGTCACGGCATATTCCCTTTGAAATACGCCGTGTGTATTACACCTACGATGTGCCCGGAGGGACTGATCGGGGTGGACATGCACACAAGGCATTGCATCAATTGATCATCGCAATGTCCGGCAGCTTTGATGTGACGCTGGACGATGGCCGCAACAAAAAGAGATTCCATCTGAACCGTTCTTACCAAGGGCTATACGTCTGCCCGATGATGTGGCGCGAACTGGATAATTTTTCGTCTGGCTCGGTTTGCATGGTTTTGGCTTCAAATATATTTGAGGTTGCTGACTATATTCGTGATTACAATGAATTTATTACGGCAGTTTCTGCAACATGAAAGTCCCTTTTCTTGATCTGGGCGCCGCCTATTCTGAATTAAAGGCGGAGATCGAAGCTGCTGTTCTGGATTCCTTGCGTACCGGTTGGTATATCGGCGGCGAGGAGGTTGAGGCTTTCGAGTATGAGTTTGCAGCTTTTACCGAAACCCGGCATTGCGTAGCCGTCGCCAACGGTCTGGATGCCTTGCATCTGGCACTGCGTGCGATGGATATTGGCGCGGGAGATGAGGTCATCGTGCCGTCCAACACCTACATAGCCACCTGGCTGGCCGTCAGCCAATGTGGTGCAATCCCGGTGCCGGTAGAGCCGCTGGAATCCACCTGCAATATCGACCCTGGCCTGATAGAAGCAGCTATTACACCGCGCACCAAGGTCATCATTCCGGTGCATCTGTATGGGCAGCCGGCTGACCTTGACCCCATTCTTGCGCTTGCTCGCAAGCATGGCTTGCGTGTGCTGGAAGATGCAGCTCAGGCGCACGGTGCGCGTTACAAAGGCAGACGCATCGGCGGGCATGGTGACGTGGTAGCATGGAGTTTCTACCCCGGCAAAAACCTCGGTGCGCTGGGTGATGCGGGAGCTGTTACTACCCACGATGCCGATATTGCAGACCGTATCCGGGTACTACGTAATTATGGTTCGCAGGTGAAGTATGTGAATGAAGTACAGGGCTACAACAGTAGGCTGGATCCGGTGCAGGCGGCCGTCCTGCGGGTCAAGCTCAAGGTGCTGGACACATGGAATGCGCGGCGGGCTAAGATCGCAGCACGTTATACGGTAGCACTGACAGGATCAGGTTTGGTGCTTCCCGCCGTGCCATCCTGGGCTGACCCGGTCTGGCATCTTTATGTGGTACAAAGTTCACAGCGGGATGTCCTGCAAAAGGCTCTGGGTGTAGCAGGCGTCAATACACTCATACACTACCCTATACCGCCTCACTTGCAGCAGGCCTATGCTAAATCCGGATACATCAAAGGCCAGTTCCCGATCGCGGAGCGGCTCGCCAACCAAGTGTTGAGTTTGCCGATCGGACCGCAGTTGGAGGAAATGAGCATTGACGCAGTAATCACAGCATTATGTCACTGGTGCTCCAAAGTAACTGTGCATTCAATTTCTGGGCAATAATACACGGTATGCGTTTCAAGGACTGGTGTATTGTCACGGGGTTAAGCTATCAGTTAACCAGTCAAGATAAGTTCCAAAAATCATTTCTGATATACCAGTCATCCCAGTTGGAGAACTTCTCAAAAATCCGTTCATAACCATTCCGTATAAGCAGGTCATATATTTTTTCCCTTATTTCAGTATAGTTGTGCTCGACCGTAATTATACGAATGTTATATTTTGAAAAATCAAAGTTTTCTAATATAGTTAATTCTGAACCCTCTGTATCGACTGAGAGATAGTCAATTGCATGTGGTGCGTCATGCTTTTCAAGTAAATCGCTTAATGAGATAGTTTCTACCTCGTATATCTTTCCTTTCTGCCGATGCCGAAAATGACCGTCATTACCAGAGAATGTATTGATTGTAGAAAGCTCTCCAGCAGGAACCTCATTGAATTCAAGCCGCTCACCACTTTTACCCCAAACACAATTTGTGTCTATCATGCAATTTCTGTTGGACCTCAATTCGCGATGCCAGCACTGCGCGGGTTCAACCAGAATTCCCTTCCACCCAAAAGACTTTTCCAATAAATAGCTATTACTCAGGGAAATGCCATTTGTGGCACCAAATTCGACGAAATATCCACCCTTCTTTTCATTTGTCATAAAAAGTACGAAAGCATCCTGAAAAGCCTGTGCTGTTGAACGATTGAAATTTTTGAGAACATATGCCAAAAATGCATGGCTTTTATCTTTAGAATGTACTGTTTCTTCATTGTTATATTTCAGTAGAGCGGTAAATAGCTCCGCAGGTTCATCAGCATTTATCAACTTTAGTCCAAACATATTTCCAAGTTGACGAAGTTTTCTTTGGGAGAATTTTTGTTTTGTCATATTAGTTATCTAAAGTTAGATGGCGGCAGGCACAGACGGGGTTTTCCTCACTGAATTTGTAAGAATTGTAAACACGGTTGTTTGTTGACTGTCATTTCCACAAGTGTCCATAGCGAATTTTTCTTGGAATCAAGCCCAGCCAATATTTCCTTAAGATTTCCAATTTTGCACTTATGGAAAATATATAAGTTTCCGCATCTTTACACACATACCAACTATTCATTCCCGTACGAAGAATCAACTGGTAGCGGTTTGATTTCATATGGTTGTGTTTTTTATGATCAATCACATGATCTTCCAACAAAATCAGCTTGGGCCTCCACTTTGTCAAGTTAAATCCTGCAAACATTTCCATTTCATGGCCCTCTATGTCGATAGACATGAAATCAATCCCTAACGGTACGTTATTTTCTTCCAATATTGAGTCCAGTGTCTTGCATTGAACTTCTATTGTTTGCAATCCATTAGCCCCTTTACCCATTAATAAATCCGGATTTAAGGTTGAACCTCCGCTTGCCATTGTCAGCTTGAGCAACATATTTTCATTTTCAGGACTTGAGCAAGCATGCTGAACTACAGTACCACTTCGTTTTTCTCTAAGCATGTCGCAGTAACTTGGTGTTGGTTCAATAAGCAAACCTTTCCAACCAATTTGCTCCAAGTGCCAAGTCTGCGACTCGATAGTTGGGTGATTAGCACCAACGTCAACAAAATATCCATCATTTTTGCTATTAAAGAATGCCCTGATCAACTCTTGTTCACCAACAGGTGAATTCTTAAATTTAAATACTTGTTTGGTTCCAAAGTTTATTGATGTCATTTTGCTCATCTAGAATATTTAAGTTTTCAGAAATTGCTCACAAGCTTGAATGAAGACGACATTATACATTTGTCAGCAAAGCCTTCCCGTCTTACTCACTATTTTGTAATCCTGTCTTCTAAGCGGCTGTAAATCTTTGCATATTCCAATGCATCCAATCTTGTCATACATTGGTAAATGAAAGTTATACATAAAAGCCTATCTTCTGCTTTTCTGCTAAAGTGTTCCCTATGAACATGACCAGTGCCCAACTTTATTTTCGTCTCCTTGGATACGTCAAACCATACTGGCGTGTTTTTGCAATTTCTATCCTGGGTACAGCGGTAGTTGCCGCAACCGAACCTTTAGTCCCTGCTCTGATGAAGCCGATGCTGGATGGTACTTTTGTGCACAGGGATCAAGCCATTATGCGTTTGGTGCCCGCCGTCATTCTTTTGATTTTTTTTGTGCGGGGCGTTGCCATGTTTATCAGCTCTTATGCTATCAATTGGGTGGGCAACAAACTTGTCATGGATCTGCGTGAAGAAATGTTCGGCAAACTACTTAGTTTGCCGACTCGATATTACGATGATCACGCCACCGGCAACCTTATCTCCAAACTGACTTTTGACGTTACGCAAGTTACCACTGCTGCCACTACGGTGGTTACCGTAGCGGTTAGGGACAGCATTGTAATGGTCGGCTTGCTTGCTTGGCTTTTTTTTCTCAACTGGAAACTCACGTTGCTTAGCCTATTGATGGCTCCCGTTATCGCCTCGGTTATCAGCATTATCAGCAAGCGTATGCGCACCAATAGCCGAGACACGCAAGATGCCATGGGTGGGGTTACTCAGGTAATTGAGGAAAGCATTTCCGCACACAAGGTAGTCAAACTGTTTGGCGGCCAGCAATACGAAAGTCACCGTTTCAATGAGCAGATCAATTGGGTGCGCCGTTTTACTATGAAGCAGGCCGCTGCGGGCGCTGCGAATGTACCAATAGTTCAAATGGTGGCGGCAGTGGCATTGGCAGCCGTGATTTATCTTGCGACTTTGCAAACTAGCACTGATGAAGTCACGGTCGGTGGGTTTGTATCTTTTATCATGGCCATGCTAATGCTGACTGCACCCCTCAAGCGATTGACTGGAGTAAGCGAATATCTGCAGCGCGGCTTGGCGGCAGCAGAAAGTGTTTTTACTTTGCTTGACACTGAAAGTGAGGTAGACAGTGGCTCTCATGAGATAGGCAGGGTCCGAGGAGAACTACAATTCGAAAACGTGCAATTTTCATACGCACCAGATGCGCGACTGGCTCTGAGCAACATTACATTGCATATACGCCCAGGTGAAAACATAGCGCTGGTTGGAGCATCTGGTGGCGGAAAGACCACGCTGGCCAATTTGGTGCCCCGTTTCTATACCCCAACCAACGGCACTATCCTGCTCGATGGCCACAATCTTGCCGACCTTACCCTGTCCAGCCTGCGCGCCAATATCGCACTGGTCAGCCAGGAGGTCGTGTTGTTCAATGACACCGTTGCTGCGAACATCGCCTACGGACAAATGCGTGAGGTGCCCGAATCCGAAATCATTTCAGCCGCCAAAGCTGCGCACGCCATGGAATTTATCCGCGAATGGCCGGAAGGTTTGAACACGCTGGTCGGTGAACGCGGCATAAAACTTTCTGGTGGTCAGCGACAGCGCATTGCAATCGCACGCGCGATCCTCAAGAACGCTCCCATCCTTATTCTCGATGAAGCCACCTCAGCACTGGATAGTGAATCGGAACGCCACGTGCAAGCTGCGCTGGAAACTTTGATGCAAGGCCGCACTACGCTAGTCATAGCACATCGCTTATCTACAATCGAAAAAGCAGATCGAATAATCGTACTTCAAAAAGGCGAAATCGTAGAAAGTGGCACGCACGGGGAACTGCTCGCCAAGAACGGAGTTTACTCTCAACTTCACAGAATACAGTTTGCATCAGTTGGTAAAGTTTAGCTGAGTGTTCAGTCCAAGCCTTGCGCTATGCCAATTCACGGTACAATTTTTGGTAAAGCTTCTCATATTCCTGTGCCACTTCACGCCATCCGCGTACAAATGCAGGAACAGGCTCGTTACGGCTTAATTGTTGTTCGATAGCACCTACCCAGGTATCGAGCGAAGCCGTGAGCGGCAACACTGTACCTGCACTAGGCGTTACATGTGTAGCCGCTCCGCATACATTGGATATGACTACCGGAACTCGCGCCGCCATCGCCTCGCTGATCACCATCCCATATGGCTCGGCTTTCGCCGGGTGCAGCAACACGTCAAACTCGGCGTAGTGTGACTGGTCGCTCCAACCTACCAACTTATAGCCTCCCTGCCAATCCGCAAACAGATGCTGCACATCAGCGATAGCGGGCCCAATCACGGTGAATTGCAAATTCGGACGTATGTGGCGCAATTGCTTAACGGCTGCAACCGCCAACGGCAATCCTTTGCGCTGCCACTCCTTACCGACAAAACCGATCACCCCGCCATCGAAGGGTACTCTTCGTGGCTCGCGCGGCTCGCCGGCCAGAACGCCTGGCACGATGGGTTCGGTCAGTTTGTGCACCATTTCAGGATAATAATGCATCAGCTGCTGCTTGATGAATTGAGAGTTCGGCACGATGTACTGCGCGGCCGATAACTCGCGCCGTTCCAAAAATAATTGCATACCTACACGCAGCGAAACCAGCCTCCACCAAGGCTTTTCAAAGACTGTGGCAAACGGCGGTCCATGAAAGGTCGTAACATGAAGCGAGCTCAGCCGTTCATGGCTATGAATGATGCAATTGTCATGCGGGTTTGCTACCATCCAGGCAGCCACACGCTTGGCGAAACGTACTGCCGCCAGCCAGCGCGGGCGCTTTGCAACTTCACCGAGTTCTACCACCTGTATCCCTACCGGTTTCTCTACATGGCATCGTTCACAGATCACGGTAACAGGGTAGTCAAGTAACTGGAGTTGGCGGGTCAATTCCCAAGCATACCGCTCCATTCCGCCCACCGGTCCAAAGCGGCGCACCACATGAATGAGACCAAATTCAAAAGAGGATTTATTTTTCATTGCGATGATTTTCTGGCATAACATCTGCGTGCAACGATACCGCAAAATTCCATGTCTGACATCATTACTTCAGCCGACCAGTTTTGTTCATATTATTTGAATCTTTCATGGTTACGG
>Ga0224495_10002973_pt1 | contig 10679 bp, 5 predicted proteins | sample SF_Jul11_sed_USG_FD_168128 | JGI IMG/M metagenome (GOLD analysis project Ga0224495, IMG submission 168128) | Sediment microbial communities from San Francisco Bay, California, United States - SF_Jul11_sed_USGS_4_1 | ecosystem: Environmental > Aquatic > Marine > Sediment | place: USA: California...
ACAGGGATGGAGCCGGGCCGGCAATAATCTGATTATTCTTGCCTCCAACCACAATCATGGCTGCCTGCTCCCAATCAACCTTACTGAATCCTACACCATCGAGCAGCTAATCGATTCAATTGTACCCTTGACTTCAATAGCGTAAAGCGTGTATTCTGAAGACAAAATGGACAAATGCATCATGGCATTTACGTTTAAGCGCATCCACAAGAGGCAAGAATGGATTGGTATTACTACATAGCCCTGGCGGCAATTCTATCACAATTACTCTTTCTGGTTCAAACCTTCAACAACTATCGATATACGCTGGTCAAATACAAAAAAAAGCGTTCGTGGCACCAGCTTCGGACCGTAATTATTGTGCCATGCAAGGGCCTGGATTCCGCTTTTCACAAAAATATTACCTCACTTTTCAATCAGGACTATGAAAATTATCTGCTGTGGTTTGTAGTCGCTGAGAAATCGGACCCGGCCTATGACGAATTATGCAAATTGAAAAACCAATTGAGTCAAAACTCAAAAGCCCGGGAAGTGAAGATTTTTCTTGCAGGGAAAGTCGGTGACGGCCAAAAGCAAAGTGCCGACAACGAGCAACCAACAACAAGATATGCATGTAGTCAAAAAATCCATAATCTGCTCCATTGTTACGAGAGAATCAGCGATGACATCGATGCCCTTGCCTTCGCGGACTCTGATATTTGTGTCCGTACGGACTGGTTAAGCCATTTAGTCTGGCATCTCAGACTGTCCAGGATTGGCGCCACCAGCGGCTATCGCTGGTTCATACCAAGAAGGAACAATCCGGCCAGCCTGGCCCTATCGGTTATGAACGCCAAGGTAGCCCAATTGCTCGGCAACACCCGCTTTAATCAAGCCTGGGGCGGCTCCATGGCTATTCGCGTGGACGTTTTTCGAGAAATCGGCCTTGATAAAATCTGGCCAAAGACCATAAGTGACGATTTGTCACTCAGCCATGCGGTTAAAAAGGCCGGCAAAAAAGTGGAATTTGTCCCCGCCTGCCTCGTCGCCTCATACGAATCAACAACATGGCCAAAACTCTTTGAATTTGCTCACCGGCAATTTCTAATTACACGCGTTACCGCACCGAGAACATGGTGGTTCGGATTGGTCGGCAGTCTTTATTCAATCCTGGGATTATGGGCAGGCTCCGCCTTTGCAATTTATGCAGCAGTAAAATCATCAAGCATCGATTATCAATTATTAATTCTTCTGGCCGTACCTGTCTCCTTTTTTGCAGGCGGGCTGGCCAGCGCAATATTGCGCCAGAAAATGATTAGTAGATTACTGGAAAAAGATTGGCCGAAATTGAAGCTCGCCTGCGCCGCCGATATCCTCTTCTTTTGGGCGTGGTCAATACTGCTGCTGTTTCTTATTATCTCTTCGGCCGTCGGCAGAACAATCTGCTGGAGAGGAACACGCTATAAACTACTCGGCCCAAGTGAAACAATCATCGTGAGTGGTTAGCCGGCACGCCAGGGCCAAGGTTATCCGGGAAATATCGCCCTGAATTACTCCGAAACAACCTGGGTGGAGTCCTTGCACCACCGCGAATTTGATGTTATTATAGTGACATGATTAAAATACACGGGGGCAAAAGAGACAAAATGCAACGGAACGCCGGGGGAGCAGTGCAAAGGAGCCTCAGCCAACGGCGCAAAAAACTGCTGGTATCGTCCGCTTCGAAAATCGGATTGTGGGCGGGTCTGCTCAGTGTCTGTTGCGCCGTCATTGTAGTGCATTGGCCGGCGTTGTCAGCCAAGGCATTGTCTTTTGATGACAGCCAATATCTCACTAAGAATGTGTTGGTGCAAAATCCCGGTTGGACATCCGCCCGCCGGTTCCTCACCGAGGTGCTGGAACCTTCAACGGTGGAGGGATACTATCAACCACTGACGATGATCTCACTGATGTTTGATTACGCCTTAGGTGGACGACCTGATAACCTATATTCATTCCATCGCACAAGTCTTGCCTTGCATGTTGTGAACACTGCTTTGGTGATTGTGCTGCTTTACCTGTTGTTTGGTCAAGCCTGGATTGCGGCAGCGGTGGGTTTGCTCTTTGGGCTTCATCCTATGACGGTGGAGCCTATTCCATGGGTGGGTGAACGCAAGACACTATTGGCGGCTTTCTTCGCGCTGTGGTGCCTGATACTTTATGTGCGTTACGTTCGCAAGCCTAACCGGCCCCTTTACATTGGCTGCCTGGCGATGTACGTGCTGGCATTGATGTCCAAGCCGACCAGCACGCCACTGCCGCTGTTGATGCTGCTGATGGACTATTGGCCCCTGAGGCGCTGGAAGTGGACAACCGTTCTGGAAAAGCTGCCTTTTATTGTAGTGGGGGGCGTCTCGGCAATAATAACCTATATTTCGCAAAGTAGTGCCGCCCCCGCTCTGGTTGCGGGCGGTTACGGATTCGAACGCATCCCGCTTGTCCTTTGTCACAACATCATCTTCTACCTCCACAAGATTATCTGGCCGGCGAATCTGTCATCACACTACGTTTTTCCCGAGCCGTTGGGATTGTCGGACCCAATGGTGCTGGCAGGTGTGATCGGCACCTGTATACTGGCTCCTTTGTTGGTCATTTCGCTGCGCTGGACACGGGCGGCGCTGGTGGGCTGGCTATTTTTCTTTGTAGCGATTTTCCCCACGATTCAGGTCCTGAGATTCAGCAATGTGATTGCAGCGGATAAATTTGCCTACCTGCCTTCAGTAGGTCTCTTGATGGTGGTGGCATCGCTCCTGAATTGGTTCTGTGGAACCGGCAGCGCCGGCAAATCCACGGCGCGGCGCATTGCAGTAACAATAACGGTGTTGGTGTTAGCAGGCGCCGAGGCAGTTGCAACACGCTCATACCTGGTGCACTGGCGCGATACGCTGAGCCTTTCTAAATATATATTGACGAAAACTCCCGATGCTCCACAGGCGCGTAACATGCTGGGCCTCGAACTTCAATCACAGGGCAAACTTGACCAGGCAATCAGTCAGTACCGTCGCGCTTTGCAGGTCAAGCCCAACTATGTCGAAGCCCACAACAATCTGGGCATCGCACTTCAACTACAGGGCAAGCCTGATGAAGCAATCAGCCACTATCGCCGGGCCCTGCAGATCGACCCCGGCTATGTGGAAGCGTACTACAACATGGGCATCACGTTTAGAGCACAGGGCAGAAATGATGAGGCAATCGGCTGCTATCGTCAAGTACTGCGGCTAAAGCCCAACCATGTCGAAGCGCACAGCAACATGGGCAGCGTGCTTTCAGCACAGGGTAAATTCGACGAAGCAATCGAGCACTTTCGCCAGGCCCTGCAGGTCAGGCCCGACTTCGCTGAAGTACATTACAACCTGGGCCTCGCGCTCAAATCACAAGGCAAGCTTGACGAGGCGATCAAGCACTTTCGCCGGGCCTTACAGGTCAAGCCCGACCTTGCCGAAGCGCACAACAACTTAGGCCTGGCACTGACAATGAAAGGCAATCTCGATGAGGCGATTGAGCATTTTCGGGAAGCCGTGCGTCTGAAGCCTGACTATCCGGCGCCTTTGAACCGCATGGCGAGAATCCTGGCCATGCACACAGAACCAAAGCTGCGAGATCCGGGCCAGGCGATTGAGCTTGCCAAACGTGCAGCCGAATTAACAGGGCATAAGGACGCGACCATTCTTGAAACATTGGCGGCGGCTTATGCCGCGGCTGGCCAATTCGACCAGGCGGTGAAGACCGCGGAGGCAGCACTCTCGCTCGCCACTGCCGCCCAGGCCGATGAACTGGCCAATCACATCCGTAAGCAAATACAAATCTACAGGCAGGCAAAACCTTAGCACGCACCGGCACAAGAGAAAGGCGGAATTAGCCTCTATACTACTTATTGCCCGGGCATCCTCGGAATTCGCTTGACTCCATCCCCTCAAAGACATATATTGGACACCTCTTATGGAGTGGGCATTGCATAGCCTGGGCAGTATTATGAAAAAACATGATGTATCCCGTTTCAATCACACGTTCCCATTTTGCCGTCTTCCTGCAGGGACTCCAAACATCCGACAAAGGTGGATTTGGGAATCCTCAAAATGGACGCTCGCAGCCATAATTGCCATAATGGTTATGGTAATGATTGCAGGCAACACCGCTGCTAAAAGTCCTGGTGGCGGCGCCCTTGCCGGCAATCGATATCGAGTGATTATCTCAACGGACATTGGCGGAGGGGACGAGGATGATATCCAGTCGATGGTACATTACCTTCTCTATTCCGATTTATTCGATACCGAAGGTATTATATCATCGCCGCCTCAGAAAGGTCGAAAGAAGGACATCCTCGAAGTGATTGATGAGTACCAAAAGGATTATACTAATCTCAAAAACCATTCGGACAAATACCCCGAACCAAATTATCTTCGCTCGATAGCAAAACAGGGCGCAATAAATCCCGCACCGGAAAAAGGCTACAGCAGTCCGACCGAAGGTTCAAAATGGATTATCCACTGTGCAAAAAAGAAAGATCCACGGCCCCTGTATGTGCTTGTATGGGGCGCAATTACCGATGTCGCACAGGCCCTGAGGGATGAGCCCGGCATAAAGGGAAAAATCCGCGTTTACTTCATTGCTTCGTGGAACCAGAAAAATGACCAAAGTGCCTTTATGTATATCGACAAAGACCACAAAGATTTGTGGCTTATTCATAATAACTCCACCTTCCGCGGCTGGTATATGGGCGGCAATCAAAATGGAGACCTGGGAAACAAATCGTTTGTTGATAGGCATGTGAAAAATCACGGCGCTTTGGGAAAATATTTTGCTCCCTTAAAAGGCGGCAGCATAAAAATGGGTGATACACCCAGTTATGCCTTTCTTCTGCGCGGAATCCCGGACGACCCGACGAAAGAAAGTTGGGGTGGACGATTTGTAAAGAGAAAAGGACGCTCCAATTGGTGGATTGACGACCCTGACCCGGCCCTTGCCGAGGGAGGACACCATGGAGCAAAAACGGTCAATATGTGGCGCCGGCAGTACCTAAGCGATTGGCAGAAACGTATGGATCGCTGCAAAGAAAAAGCACCTCCCGGCAGCACTAAAAAACAATAGCTTAATCCTATCGATAAGGAGTTGAGAATGATGAACAAAAAACTTAATATATCCAGACCCACGATTAGACAATCATTATTTATCTCTATAATGCTGCTCGCCTCAAGCAGCGTAATGGCGCAGGATTTTGCTCCCTTTGTTATCCCCGCTCGGCCAAATCCCGATTCGCTGATAGCGTATCCTTCTTCTGAGCCAATCAAGACCGACAGCGAATGCCTCACTGCTCACTCCAGCCATTTCTTTCGCGGCAAGCGGCCCGTCCGCCTCTGGGGTGTAAACCTGTCGTTTGGAGCAAACCTGCCCAACCACGAAGATGCACCTTTCATTGCGGCCCGCCTTGCAGCAGCCGGCGTAAATGCCGTCCGCTGTCACCACATGGATACCGCTCGGTGGCCCCGTGGGCTCTGGAACGCACAGGACGGCAAAACCATCGCTCCGGAGGCCCTCGATAGATTAGACTTTTTTATCGACCAGCTCGCCAACCGAGGAATCTATATCAATATCAACCTCCACGTCGGCCGGGCACACAGTCAGTTTCTGGGCCTGCCCGAGACAAACCGCGAATACGATAAAATTTTTAACATCTTTACACCTGCACTCATCGATGCCCAGAAACAATATGCCCGCGAGCTGCTGACCCACGTCAACCGCTATCGCAAGCTCCGCTACGCCGACGACCCCGCTGTGGCGATTGTCGAAATCACTAATGAGAACAGCCTCTTTATGTGGGGCAGCGAGCAGACACTGCGGACGCTTCCACCATACTATGCGGATATTCTGCAGGACAAATTCAATGCCTGGTTACAAAAACGCTACGGCTCAGACCAGAAACTGCGTAATATCTGGTCCGAAGGCGCAGAAGAACTGGGGAAAAACATGCTCGATAACAGCAACTTCCAGGCAATAGAAACAGGCAGAAACGTTCCGAATAACTGGAATCTCGAACAACATTCAGACTGCAAGGCATCGCTGTTAAGCACTCGCTACAAAGACAAAGACGCATTGCGAATTGATATTGACAAGGCTGATGACACTGAATGGCATCTTCAGCTCAACCAGGGAGGATTCGCTGTCAAGGCAGGAAAGTACTACACAGTTACTTTTGATGCCGCTGCTGATAAGTCACGCCGGATTAGCTGCGGCGTCTCCCAGGCCCATAGTCCCTGGAACAACCTCGGGCTGTCACAGCAGGTGGAACTAACCGACAATTGGAAGACCTTCCGATACGGCTTTGTTGCAAAGGCCGATGATGAGAATACCCGTATCAGCTTTTCTTTTGGCGCAAACAACATTCCGATATATCTTTCGAACGTCGAGTTTCGGCCCGGTGGACGGGTGGGCATGGAAAAGGGCGAGTCAATCAAAGCCGGCTCCGTTACACTCTACGCCGACAGTGAAACACCCACCCGCACACTTGACCGCATGCGTTTCCTTGCAGAGACGGAAAAGGCCTACTTCGACCAGATGCGAAACTTTATCAAGAATGACCTGGGCTGCAAGGCGCTGGTTACCGGCACCATCGTCTTCGGGCCGCTGGGACTCTACGCCCAGAGTGACATGGACTTCATCGACGCCCACGCATATTGGCAGCACCCGCGCTTTCCCGGCAGGCCGTGGGACAGCGGCAACTGGTTAGTCGACCAGAAACCAATGACCGACTACCCCGCCGAGGCAACTTTGTTTCGCCTGGCCGCCGAACGTCTCCTCGGCAAGCCTTTCACTGTCAGTGAATACAACCATCCCGCCCCTCTCGATTCACAAGCTGAGTGTGTGCCTATGATAGCGTCCTTCGCGGCAGCACAGGATTGGGACGGCATCTGGCTATATACATATAGTCACAGCTCGGACGACTGGTATCGAGAAAACCTCAACAGCTATTTCGACATAGACACCAATCCCGCAAAGTGGGGCTTTATGCGGGCCGGCGCCGCTCTCTTCCGCGATGCCGGACCTGGGATTGCTCCCCCAAATATTGGCATTGCCCAATTAAATGAATTTTCCTGTGTTTCATTAACTAAGTCTTTGGATATCGTTACAGACCTCGCAAAGCTACACCTCAAGTATGACCGTAATATGTTCGGTCTCCTGGCCGAAAAGGCGAAAATCGGTTGGCAGGATTTACTCAAAAAGCAGATAGTATCAGCGATTGCCGGCTACGGCGGGCAGGGAGGTATTGAAGAAACATCGAAACTCGATTGGTCTGTTGAAAACGGCAAAGGTCTATATTCAGCAAGCAGCCAGGGAGCATGGGTCTATACCGGCCACGCCGAAAGGTTCGAGAAGTCTGCCAACGATCAGCTTTCTGTTACAAAGCCGGAGTTTGCTGCAGTGACGATAACACCGTTGGACAAAGCAAAACTAAATCAAAGCCGAAAAATTCTGGTAACCGCCTGTGGGCGCTGTGAAAATACAGGTATGAAATTTTCCGAGGACCGCCGTACTGTCGGCCGAAACTGGGGCGGCCCACCTGTCCAAATCGAAGCGGTCGAAGGGACATTGGTTCTACCTAAGGGCCAATGGACATGTAAAGCCCTTGGCCCTGATGGACTAACAAAGCACAAAGTTCCCGTCTCCTACCAGAATGGCCGGGGCGTTCTGAAACTGGAGCCGAAATATCAAACTATGTGGTACCTTCTGACGCGGAATCCGGAAAAATAGGTAGGCCGAATCCCTAACCAAAGCATACAAGGAGAAGATAATGAATAAGACTAACTCTACCGTGCTATTTCTGGCATCGATTTTATTTGTTGCGACCCTCCCTCTGCACGCCGGGGAGCAGGCTCAATTGCTCACACTCTTTAGTTTTGACAAGGGCTTTGATACCAACAAAGTCATAGCCAGTGATGCCAAAGTAAATCTTTCACAGGACGGCACACTTCGTATTGAAACAGGCACAAAACAGAATTGGCCCGGCATCACACTCAAAGCACCGGCAGGCAGGTGGGACTTATTAAAATACGAATATATAACCGTCGACATCAAAAACGTCGACGCCAAACCGGTCACTGTCTCTTGCCGCGTGGACAATCCCGGCGCCGATGGCAGAAATAACTGCGTAACCGATAGTATCACTCTTACTCCGAATTCAGCAGAAACACTGACGGTACGTCTCTATCCTACTGAATATCAGCTCTCCGAACCGGTTGAATTGATTGGTATGCGCCAAGGACCTGCACAACAAGGCAGGCTGGATGCCTCAAATGTCACCCAGTTGCTTTTGTTCGTCACCAGGCCCGGCACCGAGCATATCTTTGAAATCGACAACATCCTTGCCGGCGGTTGCGTAAAAATAATAGAGACAAAAACTTTTTTCCCATTCATTGACGAGTTCGGCCAGTTCATCCACAAGGATTGGCCGGGCAAAACACATTCTCAAGAGGAATTAATCGCCCACGGCAAAGCTGAGGAAAAAGACCTTGCGGCCAACCCCGCCCCGGCTGACCGCAATAAATACGGCGGCTGGACCGCCGGGCCGAAACTCAAAGCCACCGGCTTCTTCCGAGTGCAAAAATACAAGGGCAAGTGGTGGCTCGTCGACCCGGAGGGCCGACTTTTCTGGTCGCATGGAATCGACTGCGTCGGCAGCGCAAACGCCACACCCATCTCAGACCGCGAGCACTATTATTTCAATTTACCGAAAACCGATTCACTTTTTTCAACATTCTACAGCCGGGGAGGCTGGGCGCCGCACGGCTATTACAAAGACCATTCACCCTATAGAACCTACGATTTCAGCCAGGCCAACTTCCTGCGCAAGTACGGCCCGGAGTGGCAGCAGAAATTCGCCGATATCACACACCGGCGACTGAAAAGCTGGGGCCTCAACACCATCGCAAACTGGTCGGACTCCAAAATCTATGCTGTACGCAAAACACCTTACGTGGCGACAATCAGCTATAGTTCCAGAAACATGGAAGGCTCGCAGGGTTACTGGGGAAAGTTCTATGACGTCTTTGACCCGAGCTTCCGCCAGTCGCTGCGCAGCCGATTGGAAGGAGAAAAGGACACCTCAGCCGGTGACCCCTGGTGTGTCGGCTACTTCGTCCATAATGAGCTTTCATGGGGCGATGAGACATCCCTTGCCATAGCCGCTCTTATCTCCCCGCCCGACCAGCCCGCAAAGAAGGTATTCACCGAGGACCTAAAGGCAAAGTACAAGTCGATAGACAAGTTGAACAATGCCTGGGGAACGAACCACAAAACCTGGGATGATTTGCTGCTATCCACCCAGACGCCGGATAAAAAGAAGGCCCACGATGACTTAACCGCTTTCTATACCAAAATCGCAGAGACCTATTTCAAAATCATTCGCGAAGAGTGCAAAAAAATCGCCCCGAACCAGCTATATATGGGCTGCCGTTTCGCATGGGTCAACGACCGTGCCGCCCTCGCTGCAACAAAATTCTGCGATATCGTCAGCTACAACCGTTACAGTTACAGTGTAGAAAATCACCGCCTGCCTGATGATATCGACATGCCGGTTATCATCGGTGAGTTCCACTTCGGCGCGCTGGACCGCGGCATGTTTCACACGGGATTAAGGAAAACCGCCAACCAGCAGGACCGCGCAGACAAGTACAAAAGCTATATCCAGGGAGCGCTCCGCAATCCGTATATCGTAGGCACACACTGGTTCCAGTACAAGGACCAGGCCACGACCGGCCGAGGTGACGGCGAGAACTACCAGATAGGTTTCATCGATATCTGCGACAAACCTTACCCCGAAACCATAAAGGCCTGCCGTGAGGTCGGATACACAATGTACGAATATCGCCTAAACGCCAAGTGAGCCGTACTACATTCACAATAAAAAACCACTGGATTCTCTACAGGTGATACGGGTGGCGCTGAGGCCGGCCCATCATTCGTCGGGCCTGTTCGTCACCGACTATTTCCTGTTTGGCCGGGTCCCAGTTGAGCTTCCGGCCATAAATGAAGGAGAGGTTGCCCAGCACACAAAGGTTCGCCACGCCGACTGCGGCCTCGATATTCATAATGGTCTTGGCGCCCGTCTTGATACCCTTGAACCAGTCCTCCTTGTGCCCGGGGCTCTTATACACATCCTTCGCGCCGGCAGGCGGCTCCCATTCGCGTGCTTTCTTCTCGGCCCACGTACCGCCGTCGCCGCCCCAGTGGATGAACTCGCCCTTGTCGCCGCGGTAAATGGCACCGTAACCGGGACGGCTGATTCTGCCTCCCGGCTCCTTGCCGGTCCTCTCTTCCGCCTTCGGCAGTTTATCATTGGGCATTTGCGTCCAGGTCAACGTCCAATCGGGATTCTTGAAGGTATATGTCACCTCCATCAATATAGCGCTGTCCCACAGGCCCTTTGTCGGTGCGGTACCGGTCGCCTCGATAGAAACCGGGCCCGTCCCATCGGCACCCATCCACCACATTGCACAACTCATCACGTGTGCTCCGCGGTCGCGTATCTGGCCTCCGCCTGATTCCATTAACCAACGAAAGACGCCGTGACAATATCTCTTGTTATATGGCCGCCAGCGAAGCGGTCCCAACCACAGGTCCCAGTCAAGCTCCGGTGGCGGGTCGCTGTCGGGAACGGGATTATTATC
>Ga0224495_10002974_pt1 | contig 10679 bp, 7 predicted proteins | sample SF_Jul11_sed_USG_FD_168128 | JGI IMG/M metagenome (GOLD analysis project Ga0224495, IMG submission 168128) | Sediment microbial communities from San Francisco Bay, California, United States - SF_Jul11_sed_USGS_4_1 | ecosystem: Environmental > Aquatic > Marine > Sediment | place: USA: California...
TCTCCGTTGACTGTCAGTAGCGCTTCGGGTTCGGTAAACCCTACAATATAGATTGACGCCTCACGTGTCAGACTCCCATCCGGTATCAGAGTTCCCGTATCGTCTTCCATCCATGCGTCAAGATACATGAAGGTATCGACATAGAATGTCAGCGTTAGGTGAGGTGCAAAATTGCCTCCATTATCAACGGCGTCGACATCGAGCCAGTGCATCCCTTCCGATAGCTCGAAAAATGGTGCAACGGAAATCACATTGTTGGATATTGTTGCGAACCCTGTCAGGGGCCACATTCCATCCAAAGTGATCGACAAACCTCCGATTCCTGAGTACGCCGCGGTATCGTTGAAGTACAACTGCATAATCGGCATCGGATCGTTGATGACCTCTCCATCAGTGGGCCAGATTGGCTCAATGACTGGTGCTGCCTTGTCTAATAGTATAATGTACACTGGTATCCTGTAGCTATCCCCTGCTCCCCAGAATCCGAATGACACATATCCAATGTACATTCCCTGAGCATAGGGCAGATCATAAGTGAAGTTCATGGAGAAATTAGTCCAGGGATTCACAGTCGCGGGGACATCGATTATTTCAAACGGCGTTGTTGAAATCGGATACTCTATGAACAGGTCGTAATTGGCCATTACGCCCGGAACCGTGTATCCATAGACGCTCGCTGCATAGGTTCCCTGGGGCGGCGCATGTATCTGGACCGTCTCGTCAGCCGTCGCGCCCGCACTCATGCCCATTAGCCACCAGTCGTTGCCTATCGGATCATACCAATATACTTCCAGATCGATGTCAAGCCCGCCGACAACCGAGGTCGTAGTCACCTTGAGGTAATCATGGTCGTCAGTCAGTTCGAAGTATGTATCTGTGTAGCTGCCCTGGTAAGCGGTGAGCCCCATGAAGCTTTTCTGTGATATCGGGCCGAACGCCTTTGCGCTGAAAGGAACCCCGGTCATTCCCGAGAGAGCTCCCGGAGATATGTCTATCGGTATCTTGTCCTTCGGTTCGACAGCTGGGATATTCAGCCAAAACACAATCGAGCCTGGGGAATAACTCAGGCTGTCGTTGAACACCCTTGTTACCCCCGTTATTAGCTCGTACGGTAACAGACCAGCACCTATTGGATTCCTCAGCACAATCTCGTTTAAGCCATTACTAAATGGTACTGCGACGACCTCCTTGTTAAATCCTGTAGATGTCTTGAAGGCAAAGGTGCCAGCACCGAGATAGTTCTCCTCGCTTCCGCCGATCTCTCCCAAATGGAACGGTTCGTCATTTATGAGCCAGGGTGCGCCGACATTTGACAGCATGTGCACATCGATATCCGTCGGAACATCGGACCAATTGACTGTCACATACAGTCTATCATCAGGACCTATTACGTATGCGTCAGGCACATCGGTATAATATGTTCTCCAGTTGCCGACCTCGTATCTCCATTCCCTGTCCGCAGTTCCGCTGACATTATTATCAAATATCGTTTGATCCAATAGATTTCCGCCAAACTGGAACTCCGGGTCGTTAGCTGCGACATGAAGGAGAATCGGCATCACAGTGACATTACCGTCCGCCGTGAGATATACCGCACCTTCGTATGTCCCGATTGGCGCATTCGCAGGGAGAGTCAGTGTAAGCATATTCGCCATTGTGCCGCCCGCCGGTATGTTCATTGTGCCGAGTAGCTCGCTCACCCAAGTCCAATCGGTCTTCTCATAATTCTCAATCCGGAAGTTCCAATCGATTCCTGCTTGACCACCCCAATAGACAGTCATCCTGAGATAGAGTCCGTCATCGATCCTCGTTAACGGGTCGTGCATGAGTACTTGCAATATGTTAGATACGCCTCCATCGACAGTCACCCTGTTGAATTCCGAGGTGGCCGCGACGCTGTCGTTGTCAAGATCTATCCAGTTATGCAGTTCAAGTCCATAGTTGAATATCGGACTGTAGGTCCTTCCCGGATCGAAATAATCGTCGTATGAACAATACGCCGTAATCCTTGTCAGGTCAGTACCGGCGGGTATGTACCCTGTTATGTCCATGAAGAAGGGGTACTCATCGGCGGTAGCGTAGTTCAAATCGGTCGTCGAGGTCTTCGTGAAAATAGCATCAGAGACCGTGACCGTTACTGGCGCAGTTACATTATGGTTTACGACGTTGAATGTCTTTGCCCCTACATCCCCTGGGAATACCACATCGGGGAATGTCAGATAGTTTGTACTGCGATATCCGCCCGGGTACCAGACATTGTCAGCTATCGGAATACCACTGTTCGCGTGGACCACGGGCTCAATCGAAATTCCATCAGTACCGGAAGCGAGCAGGACTCCTCTCTCGGCATTGATATAGCCAGCTCCTTGCTTCAGGACATCAGTGTTGATGTCATCCGCGGACGACATTATCAGTGCTTTTCCGATCTCACTAGATGGATAGACGCCATTCGCGTCAAAATACGCCTGATACATCAGGGCTATGGCCCCCGCTGCAACAGGGCAAGACATACTCGTCCCGCCGAATGTCATCCAAGAATCATTGCCGTTCTCGGCTCCGAGATAGAAATACAATGGCGCAGGAACGAATCCATATGCTCCTGCAGCGACAACATCCGTATGAAGCTTACCCGCTTTTGTCGGGCCATCATCAGAGAAGGGTATCACATCGCCGTACATTGCGTCGTCTGTCGCTCCCTGACCCAACAGATATCTGTATCCCATCGATGTCGCCGCTCCCACCATTACCGCAAGTGGATGTGTTGGGCCGCTTGAAGTGCCGTACCCCGGTCCGCCATTCCCGGTTGACCACATCCAAAGAGTACCTGGCCAGTATGCAGCAATCAGATAGTTCCAGCCTGAAACAGCATCATTTCCGGATTCGGTCGCCGTACTGTCGAACCCGTAGCTGTTGCTCGCAATGTTAGCCTCGTCTCCTGTGCCGGCTACTCCATCATAGCCTATCGCCGCTACACTCCAACAGTCTATGATGCTACCAGATCCAAAAACGGGAACGGCTATGACTGTGGCGTTCGGTGCCATTCCTGAAAGCAGACCGTCAATTGTCCTTCCTGTTCCAACTGCAGAAGAAGCGGTACCAGTGCCGTGAGATTCCAAGTAATTGAACTCACCAACAAAAGCAATCATTTCGCCACCTGAGGGTATTCTTGGCGTTGTGAAAATTACATCTGCTAGAGGCATCGAGTTGACGCCGTCAGATATCCAGTATATCATTCCACCAGATATGTCTGCGATGCCATCACCAGCGTTCCACATAGAATCATTCCATTCGTCAGTGTTCTCATTGTAAACATCGAAATAGGAAATCTCATCTCCTTTCATGCAGGGCTTGTCGTTGTTGAATGTCTTATCGTTCAGAAGATCGACATACACCTTCTCACTGGCGCCAGTTGTTAGATTCAACACAACCAGTACAGCGACAGGTTCCCCGTAATAGGTAGCCAGATTTGAATCAGGATGATATCCAATTCTATAATAGCTCATATTAGAAGGGATTTCGCTGACATTGTATTTGTACCCATCAAAATAGATAAAATCTCCAAGTCTGTAGGTTCCATAAGTCTCGGTGTACCAGGTATTGTCGGCGAAGCCAGTATTTTCGTATATTTCAACAGAAGAAACGTCAAAAACCAAAGGCCATCCGTCATAGGGAGATGCCGGATTGTTGACTCTTGCCTGCCTTCCCTGGAGGTCCGGATGTCCGAAATCCACACCGCTGTCGAGTAAGGCGATTTTCACACCCGTACCGTCGTATCCCATTGACCATGCATTAATCGCCTTATGCTCCTCGACCGTATAGCTGTCTCTTGGTTGTGGTATCAAGGCCTCAGGAATTTGATCGTCTGGTGCATCAAATCCAGTCAGAACTGGTTTGAAATAAGGTGCGACAATTCTTACAGAGGGAAGCTGTTCAATCTTTGTGATAGTACTCTGAGGTACAGAGAGGTGAAGTACATTTAAGCCAGGAATCATCCTGCGTCCCGTCGGATTCAAACCTTCTTGGACAAGAAGTGCATCGAGCTCGAAGACATCGGTTGTGTCAATATAGATGTCAACAATTTTTTCTGCGACCAAATGATCGGGCAACTCCATGATTTTATCCTGTTGATTTGAGGCTATCAAAGGTTCGGGAGAAATCGGAATTTTTATCTCATCATTTACCTTTGCCGATTCATACCCATCTGCATCGACTGCTGGTATTACTGCTGTTAATGCAGAAGCGAGCATGATAAGTACAGTGATCATAGCCAGACTTTTTACAAATCGAATTTTCATTTCAATTCGCTCCTTCAATACCTTCATACACCGGCTCAGGACCGGCGTTTCCCCCCACTGAGGAAATCGGTAAAGAACTTTATTGTATGATATTTATAACTACTTTCAAGAATTGCCCTGAGATAAAATCGAGATTATTTTTCAGCTGGGGATTACATAGAAATGATTGCAGAATAGTTACAATAATTCCGACCTTTTGATGGCGAGACTATGAAGAGAAAATTTTCAAGAAGGCTATTCCCGCATATCAAGAAAACATTCGCATTAAAATCCGACTCGCGGAAAAAAATCATAAGATATAAATTGATTTCGGAAAAAGACACAAAAACTATATCGTTGGGAAATAAAGAATGCTCTTTTTAATGTATTTTTAATGTTTTGAAAACATTCCAGCCGTTAAAAGAAGGGTTCTTATACATTTACAGTTTTGAGGTATTTGTCCGGTTTGGAAATATTTCCAGATTCAAGGGGCGGCCCCGGAAAAAACGAGGTTGGAATTGTTCTGACCATTTCTCATTCGAATTAGAGTCACCGGGAAGGAGGGAGAATCCAATGTCCAATGAAAGATACATAGAAGAGTACATGAAAAAGACCCCGAGATCGAGGGAGTTTTATGAGAAGGCCGCAAGAAAATTGGCGGGAGGTGCCGAGAGCAATATCCGTCTCTTCAAGCCATATCCTCTTTATCTTACGCATGGGCGTGGCCAATATATCTACGATGTAGACGGCAACGAATACATCGATATGATTTCCGGCATGGGTGCAATAATTTTGGGACACAACGATCCTGAGGTCAGAGCTGCCGTAATCGAGAGGGTGACAAAAGGGGGAGATGTCCTCGGCTGCCCGACAGATCAAAGTATGCATTACATCGAGCTTGTCCAGAAGGCCTTCCCGAGCATGGAGCTATGCAGGTTCAGCAACTCAGGGACCGAGGCGACAATGAATCTAATCAGAATTGCGAGGGCATATACTGGGAAGGATTGTATCGCAAAGGCTGAGGGAGCCTATCATGGTGGCCATGACTATGTACTTCATGCGTTGCATCTTACCGACAATGAGCTCAATAGCGATCCGAAAAGACCGCCATGCCTGCCATACGGGTCAGGCATACCTAAGGTCGTCACGGAACAACTTATCAAAGTAATACCCTACAATGATGCCGAAGCAACGGCGGAAATTCTCGAGAAAGATCAAGATAAAATCGCCTGCCTCATCTTGGAACCGGTTATGGGCGGAGGAGGGCTGATTATTCCTACTGATGATTTTCTAACTAAAGTGAGGAAGATCACAGAGAAGCTCGGCATCGTACTGATTTTCGACGAGGTTCTCACAGGATTCAGAATCGCTTACGGAGGAGGCCAGGAACGATTTGGAGTTAATGCCGATCTTACTGCTCTGTCGAAGATTGCAGGAGGGGGCTTCCAGATGGCCTGCATCGGCGGAAAGCGCGAGGTCATGGAGACGATTCTGCCAAAGGTGCAGGGAACAGCTGCAGAGGTCAGCGCGGGAATGAGGAACGCTGTCCAGGTTGGTACCTACAACGGCCACCCGACAAGCCTTGCGGCCGGAGGAAAGACAATTGAGATACTTGGTAGATCTGGCACATATGAGTACCTGAACAAGATCTCCGATATGCTCTGGGGCGGTTTGAAGGATCTTCTGGATGACAAGAAGATCGTCGGCAGCGTGAACTATATCGGTCCTCTTGGGACAATATACTTTGACTGCATCAGCGCAAATACGTGGAGAGAGACCTTCTGCCTGAATGAAGCCAAATGGACCCATTTCTTCTTCGGCATGATGAACAGGGGCGTCTATCTTGGAATACCCCACTGTGACGAACGGTTCTTCTTGAACAAGGCGCATACCGAGGAGGACATCCAGAAGATACTTGACACGGCCGACGAAGTACTTGATGAGATCAAGAGGGAAGGATGAAAATATCCTCCCTCCATTTGATTATTCCTTGATATCTTCCTGATTGAATCAAGAGGGACGAACCGATGGATGAACCGGGCGAAAAATGGTTTGAAAAATATAAAGATCCAGATCAGAACCATATATGCAACATATATCGAACGAAAGACCAGCAGTTCTCATTGATAATTCCTTTTGCATTGAAGGGGCTTTCGGCCAACGACAAATGCCTCTACATCGTAGATGAGAACACCAAATCGGATGTTCTGAAAGAATTTCACGAGAGATGCGGCAGCTGGAAATCCAGTGATTTTGACAAATTGATCTTCATGACGAAGGAAGAATCGTACCTTCGAAATGGGTATTTTGATCCGGACAGTATGATAGGATTTTTGCGGGAGACCGAGCGGCTAGTGCTCGATTAGGGATATCAAGGCCTTAGGATCATGGGGGAAATGACCTGGGTCCTGACAAAACTACCGGGTATAGAGAAGCTGATGGATTACGAGGCCAAACTGAATTATTTCTTCCCTGGCAGTCGGTCTAAAGCAATCTGTCAATACAATGAGACGAAATTCAATCCTGACATTCTCCTCGATGTCATTTATTCCCATCCCGTCGTTGGATTATATGGCTCCCTTTTCCAGAACCCCTATTACATCTCTCCCGAGCTCTTCCTGCTAAGAAAGAGAAAAGATGTACCCATCACAGTCTATGAGAACATCAGAGACAGCCTGTTAGAATCAGAAAAATTGCGCATATGATGTCTGATTCACAATGCCCAGAGCTGTCCATAGGAATCTTCAGGAAAGCAACTTTACTTCTGCATTCCTTTCAGTCTCTGATATTCCTTGACCTTATACTTCTCCTTCAGGCCAACATCGATATACGTCGCAAGGAAGTGAGCAGCGACTCCTATTCCCCATCCTGCCGTCATCCAGATGAACCAAGGATATGAATCCGGTCCAGATGTTATCAACCATATAATCGCGACAAATACGTTCACGATCAAATACACACCGAAATGAATTAGGAAGCTGACTTTCTCGCGAGCTATTTTCTCAGCCTCTTTGATCATCTCTTCCTCAGACATCATTGACGATTACCTCTCCCAGTAAATCTGCTCACGGCTAAATATACTTCTGCAAAAATGAATAATTGAGAGATCACCGGGCAGGTGATCCCTGAGATCCCTTTAAAAGAATTTAGTAACGACGTCGAAATGCTCTGTGACCTTGATTCCTCTCCTTCCAAGCTCCTTGAAGAACGGATAGGGGTCGACGGTCACTTCTGCCGGGTACACGCCTGGCTCTTTGATTTTCTTGACACCCTGCCACCAGGACACAATTGCCGGTGGAACCGCGGTATCCCTTGCAGAGCTCGCATTCCTCTTCGGGTCGTTCCAAGTCTCAATAAAGTATGTTACGGTACTCGGCGTGCCGCTCTTCTCACCGAAGCAGTCGATCCTGAACATGTCGTATTCGAACGGCTCATCCGGCGGGGTCTCTCGGCCGGCAAGAATCGCGTTCTGGTACATGGCTGTCAGGTAGTCAATCGGTGATACCTCGCCCGTTCCAGCCTTTAAGGCTTTGGCGCTGGCAAATCCGAGCTGAACAAGAGTCTTGAAGGTGTTCAGATCTGTCTCGGGGAACCCGATTCTGAATGTGACATTCTTTGCCCTCAGGTTCTTTCCCATTGTCGCGGGTTCGGAGTGCTTGATGTAGTACGACTTGACTTTGCCGATGGGGTCAGGCATTATCACTTCCTTCTCGCCCGACAGAATTGGCTGCTTCTGATGTTTGCTTCCGATCCACATGATAGGGTTCTGTGTGAACTCGTCGATGACTGTCCGGATCGAATATCCTGGCCAGCCTGCCTCCTTGACAGGAAGCGTGTTCCCCCAGGAGCAGTATAAGTCAATAGTGTCGACCTTGTCCAACTTTTTCGCTCCCGCGCCGCCAGCAACATTTGTCATGCCAGGGGTGCTTCCAAGTCCAACAGTAGCATTAACTCCCGCGTCAATCCATTTCTTGTTTTGTTCAATCTGCTTTAGGCAGGTGTCGAAAAATCCGCCCAGGTCTGTGTAATGAACGCCGTTCTTGACGGCGACTTCCATTACGCCTAGGTTCGTCTGGTACCATGCGCAGTTTGCAACGCAATCCGGCTTCTCTTTCTTCATGACTTGATCGAGCTTTTTGAGATCTTTTGCATCGAGCTCCATCGTTGTGACTTTGTTCGGGTCGACTTTTAGGTCCTTTATAGCCTTCTTTGTCCTTTCCAAACTACGGCTAGACGCAATCACATCGACCTTGCACATCTCAACGAGGTCTTGAACACAGAGCGCACCTATCTGTCCAGATGCACCCAACACAAGTGCTTTCATTTTCTGCCTCCTTTTATGACAGAGGGGAGAAAAACTCTCTCCGTCTAATCGCGTTTCGGCGATTACTTCATTGATATAACTAATTTGTCTTGCATATTTTGGAGACAATTCGAAACAATCTTCAAACAATCTTGCTGGCTTGCTAATTATTATATGCAAATTGGCAAGACTCCACCCCTTAATGTTAAAAAATGAACAAAAACTTCCATAAATTATTGCAAGTGTGAGATTTATCTAAGAAATCAGAACTTACTTGAGGTCTGCGAAGTCTTGATTTTTCTTCATTAAGGCCTCACGAGCCTGATGTCCTTCAAGTATATCTGCCATCTTTTTTCGTCCTCGACCTTGTTCATCAATTCGCCTTTCTTTGTTTGAAGATCGTTTTCCATCTCAACATCATGAAGATCGTTTATTGCTTTGATTAATCCGGATATCTCATCGAGCAGGTCCATTGCCGCCCTCTTTGTCAGCTCATCGTGTCTCAATCTGTTCTCAAGGTCCCTCTTTCTATCCTTGATTTTCCCGATAAGGATGTGCGCAAGCATCCTGTCATTTTCAGTGACACCTGCCTTCGTTCTGAGTTTGAACACAAGATTCCTCAATTCTATCTTTGTTCCATTGAAAGTCTCTTTGTCAGGTATCATATTACCTACCCAGGCGAAAACAGCATGTGCTCTCGCCAGTATCTTTTCTCTCTCCTCCTCGGAAAGCAATTCCTTCCCGGGATCAACCTTCTTGTCCGTCATAATGCATCAATTCCTGTTGGCTTTGAGGAAATATCATTGAGTGTCCAAGACAATCACGATCGGGGCGATTCAATCAGATCATATGGTGATCTCGAAATATATATCGGCCTCAGAGCCATTTGGAGGACCCATATCATCCCCGAACGAGAACATCAGATACCATGCAGATCCTACCAGGAAGACTGGGATTCTATCTTCTTGGTGCATGATTTGCCCGTCTGCATCAATTGTAACATTGAAGGAAATGGCGCAGTAGTCCGTGATTTCGATTCCAAACTCGGTTTCAAACTCATCGCTCATTGTTGTGATGTTCGCAATGATGTCAGCCGGAATATCCTCCTTCAGAATGACATTCCTGTAATTGACCGTAACAACAAATTCCTCGGCCTGGGAGAAGAAATTCTCCTCAAGTTCGAATATTATGCGCAGTCTGTCATTGCTGAATTTAAAAATAGTCTGATCAACCGTGCCTGCAGCGTTTTTTTCGTTCATCTCATGTATGAACTGGTCGAAGGCTTGTTCCGGCGTTGCTCCTCCGGCTCCCGACGCACTGAACTGGAAAACTGTCAAACCGATGATGGCCGGCGTTATAACGAGTATTGCAAAGATTATCAAGACAGCTATGATTGCATTTCTTGACGGAAGGCCATCTGGCGGTGGAGGAGTTTCTATCACCTCTGTTTGTTTAAGAGGTGCAGGTCTCCATTTGCCGCTTGCGATATTCTCCTCTATGATGTCTATTCTATGGTTGATGTCGCTGAGACGGAGTCTACGCGTCCTGCCAAAGATGCTCTGCATGATATTGACACCGGCCCAGACAAATAGGGCAAATATCGCAAACCAGAGGAAAGTGTACAACAGCCAATATATCTGCAGCGCGCTGGCGAAGGATGGAAGCATGTTGAACAATTGAACTCCGAAGATCGTCAGAATTACCGCTAAGGCAATAAGTACAATAGCTCTGACCCATTTCTTGACCATATAATCTGTGGCTTTCATAGATCGTTACCCATCCATTCAACGGGGTTTGACAGATGTCCGAGACGATAATGGTCGATTTAAGGTCAAAAGGTTTGCTAGCTGAGTATTTAGGCGGGTTCAGACATTTCATACCAAAATCTTTTTGACAGCACAGATATTAACCGGTTACTGGCATTGAATGCGGGGATGGCCCAGCCCGGTAAGGCGCTGGATTGCTATCCTCTGTCCCTCTGGGACAAGGCAAATATCCAGTGCTCTTTGAGCTCGAGGGTTCAAATCCCTCTCCCCGCGCTATCATGCGTAGCCAGACATATATTTTTCATTTCAGGAAAAAGCCTTATCTCCTGCTGAATG
>Ga0224495_10002975_pt1 | contig 10677 bp, 10 predicted proteins | sample SF_Jul11_sed_USG_FD_168128 | JGI IMG/M metagenome (GOLD analysis project Ga0224495, IMG submission 168128) | Sediment microbial communities from San Francisco Bay, California, United States - SF_Jul11_sed_USGS_4_1 | ecosystem: Environmental > Aquatic > Marine > Sediment | place: USA: California...
CCCTCCTTGGGCTCAAATATCTTTATCTGATATGTGAATTCATGATCAAGAGTTCCTTGGTTCTCGGCGGGTCCCTTCTTCTCTTTTTTCTTTTCCGGAAAAAATCTGCGTCAATGAGACACTTTCTCCTCTCTTTTTCTCTTATCAGTCTGCTTCTTCTACCCTTCCTTTCAACTTTTATTACGGGGTGGGAAACGCGATTACTCCCTTCTTGGCAGACTGGAGAGAACAGCTCTTTTGACATTAATGAAGGGAACCAAAACAAAGACTCTCTTCATCCTCTCAGCCAAAAAGATACCGCTGTCCAAGCGAATGGCACTGCACTTTCCGGTCTTGAGAATACCAAGCATCAAGATAAAAAAACCGTTTCCCAAAAAACCATAGACAAAAGAACTATTCTTGGACTGAGTTTGATTACAATCTGGACCGCTGGATTGGGTTTTCTATTGATCAGGATATTCTTAGGGCTGTACGGAGCACACAGATTGACGCGACAGGGAAAACAAATATCAGGGCCATTCTGGCAACTGCTCCTGCAACGCTTCCTGAATGCTATATCCATAAGACGAAAAATCAGTCTGTTATGCCACGATCAAGTACGGGTTCCTCTTACCTGGGGAGTATTCAAGCCAGTCGTGATCATGCCGGCCGAGGCTGAAAATTGGAATAGAGATGAGTGCTCTTCCGCACTCTTTCACGAACTTTCTCATGTTAAAAGGAGCGATTTTCTCTTCAAAATCCTGGCCCGTTTCAGCTGTGCCCTCTACTGGTTCAATCCCTTAAGCTGGTTCGTGTTCAGATTGATGAGAAAAGAACAGGAAAAGGCCTGCGACGAACTTGTCTTACAAGCCGGAGTCAAACCATCGACGTACGCAGCCAATCTTCTTTCTATCCAGAGAGCCGGACAAATCCAATGGAATCCACCATCCACCGTACTGGGAGCTGTGGGAAAATCACAGTTGAATGAGAGACTCATGGCTATTCTTAAACAACAACTAAAACCTAAGGAGGTTAAAATGAAGACAAAAATTTTGCTCTCCGTCTTTGTTATGGCAGCTATAACATTTATCGGACTGGCCCGACCGGCACAGTCTGCAGCCTCTAACACGGCGATTTTTTTGGATAATGCCGAGTTAATGACCGAAATCCAAAATTCTACTCAGGCTGAAAGCGTCCAGGAGGAGCAGGAAAAGAAAAAAACTGAAAAAGCAGAAAAAAAGGAACCCACGGAAAAGCAAGATAAAAAAAGTGAGATTACCTGGATTTTAAAGGACGGGAAAAAAGTTCATATCTCGCTCTTAGTCGATAAGGATGAGAAGGGGAATAAAATCATTGTCACCGGAAAACCGGTCATTATCGTAAAAGAAGGCCACCCCGAAAAGGGAATCGTCCTCAGCATCTCGGGAAAAGACTTAGTGCTAAAAAAATGCGAAGAGGGCCACTGGACGCTCAAAACAGATAAGCTGCATCTTATCAATGAAGACGAAGACAAAGTCATCAAACTTGATGAAGATACTGAATTCACTATCACCATCGAGAAAGGAAAAGACGACAAGAAAATTCATATAATCAAAGCTCCTGAAATCCACATAAAAAAAGCTGTAAAAGTCCCAATGTCTTACGCGATTCATATAGAAGGAGGAAAGAAAACACTGAAAATTGATCCTCATGGATTCGTATGCGCTGTCCCTCTTCTGGATATCCATCCCCTGCTCCATCTAAAAACCGAACATAAAAAAATGAGAGAGAAATTAGAGGAACTCCGAGACAAGCTGAAAAAAATCAAAGAACTCAAAGGTGAGGTGGAAAAAGATGAAGCCCGGGAAGAAGCTTTAAGGGCTGTCGAAGAAGTACTGGAAGAATTGAGAGAAGAGCTCGAGAAAAAACCAAAAGAACTCGAGGACCTCCACATCAAGATCAATCCTGACTTAAAATATAAGCTGGCGACTAAATTCAAGAATCTGAAAACGTTCAAGGATAATTTCGTATGCGTTCAGGTTGAAGGTGACAAAAAAATCATCGGCGTTGTGGACAAAGATGGAGGTTTTCAAATCATCATCAAGAACCAACTCGACAGCGAAAATAAGGCCAAATACGAGGAAATCCTGAAGAAACTGAAGGAAGAACTGCCGGAAGATTATGAAGCTGAATCCGAGATCGACGAAGAAGAGAACACCATAACCATTAAAATCACCACCGAGAAAAAAGATGAAAAATCAAAGATAGAAGTGAAAGAACTTGTGAAGAAAATCGTTGATGAACTGAAAAAAATGGAGAAGAAATAATCTAATTTCATTTCAGGATTCGGGTTTGATCCAGGCCGCTTTTTTCATAGCACCAAGTCATAGAATATTATCAATTTGACTCTTTTCCACTTTATCTGTGCATAAGCTTGTTGAAAAAGGGAGATTTTCTTTTTTAATGGATTGATCTGATTATAAATCCAGCATATTGCACAAGTTTTGGGCACATAAATAGTCACCCAATATTAACACTTTTTTCATTCCCTCGATTTTCACGATTCGACAAGACTGTTAATTACATTCTTCATAGTCGTGATGTATTCCTTCAGGCTTTGATGGCCTTTATCCGTAATGGAAAGCATTGTATGGGGACGCTTGCCGATAAACTGCTTCTTGATCGCCACATAGCCGGATTCCTCCAGCTTGGATAAATGGAACGAAAGATTCCCTTGTGTTAAAAAGGATTTTTTATTTCTCTCTTTATCTCTTCTAGCATCTTTTTCGCATTCGCATTATCAGGATTAAGCTGAAGCGATCTTTGGTAATATTTTTGTGCTAAATCATACTTCTTCATTTTAAAGTAGCACTCAGCCAAAGAATCCCAAACATTCCAATAAAGGGAGTATCCTGTCCCCGAGTTTAAGGAGAAAATTTTTCTTTTAAGGCGGCGGTCAGCTCTTTGACGACCTCATCCGGCAAGTGGAGGAACTCGAGCCCTACATCATAAACAGCACCTGATCCAGGGGGGAGCTCTTTAATCCAAACGACACGGACGAAACCCTTCCCGTAAAATCCATTTGGAAAATACAGTTCAAGTTCAAGGTTTTGATCTATTTCAAAGCGTTCATCGCTATAAATGCGGACTCCTCCCAAGCTGATGTTGGAAACCCGCTGCCTTAAGTCTTCTGATTTGGCCACACGATAATAAACGGGCGTACTCAGTCTTGGGAAACGCCGCCTCTCTTTTTTGGATTTATCGTCTTCGCTCATTTCTAACTTTTCTAATAAAGACAAAGACCTCCACTTTCTGTAGTTTATGTAAAAATGGAGGCTTCTGTCAATTTTTTTACAGGTTTGCCGCATTCGGTTCGCCCCGACACCAAACCTTCCATTGCGAATATCCTTATCTGTGCTTGCAAAGAATGGATTGACGAAGGATTCTCATACATTCAGATTGATCGCCAGGAGTTTCAACTCTGTCATTTCTTCGATGGCATACTTGAGACCTTCGCGTCCGAATCCTGATTCTTTGACCCCTCCGTAGGGCATATGGTCGATCCGGAAGGTAGGAATATCGTTGAGAATCACCCCTCCCACATCCAGGATTTCATACGCCCGGAAGGCTTTCTTCAAATCGTTGGTGAAAATCCCTACTTGAAGCCCATAAATGGAATAATTGACACCCTTGAGGGCCTCCCCAAAATCTTTATACGGATACACAACCACCACAGGGGCAAAAGCCTCTAACCAGGAAATCCGAAGCTCAGGCTTGACATTCTCCAAGATCGTAGGCTCATACAAGGCGCCTTCTCTCTTCCCCCCGCAGACTAGTCGCGCTCCGTTCTCAACAGCCTCCTGAACCCACTCCTCTGTCTGCTTGGCTGCGTCCAGGTTGATCATCGGGCCGATATCGGTTTCTTCATCCATCGGGTCACCCAACTTGAGTTTTCTCGTGGCAGCCAAGAACTCGGCCATAAACCTGTCGTAGATCTCCTCATGCAGAAAAATACGCTGGATGGAGATGCAGATCTGGCCAGAATAGGCATAGGCTCCCAGGACAGTCCTCGGCAGCGCAAATTCAAGGTTGGCATCAGGTTCGATGACAACGGCCGCATTTCCGCCGAGTTCGAGCGTCACTCTCTTTTTATGAGCTTTCTTTTTCAGTTCCCATCCTATGTCCGGACTTCCTGTAAAGGTGATTTTTTTGATGCGATCATCGCCGAGCAGGACATCGGCAGCCTCATATCCACAGGGGATAAAATTAAAGCCACCTGCAGGATAATCTGTATTTTTGATAATCTCGCTGAGCAGCGCAGAAGTTATGGACACCTGAGAGGCAGGTCTCAGCAGGATGGTGTTTCCTGAGGCCATGGCCGGAGCAACCTTGTGAGCCACGAGATTCAACGGGAAATTAAAAGGCGTGATCCCAGCAACAACACCCACAGGGAACCGCCTGATCAATCCCCATCGGTTGGCGGTCTGAGGGCTCAAGTCCAGAGGAATGATTTCGCCGTTCATTCTTTTCGCCTCCTCGGCTGCGATCTTGAACGTGCTGACCGCTCTCTCCACCTCGACACGAGAGGACTTGATGGCCTTTCCCGCACACAGAGCGATGGATTTTGAGAGCTCCTCTTCATTCTTTTCTATCTGATCAGAAACACACTCAAGGGCTTTGGCTCGCTCATAGCTTGAAAGCTTTTTCGTCTCATGAAAAGCACCATGAGCCGCATCGACAGCCTTTTCGACCTGGGCTTTATCCGCAAAATGAACCTTCCCCACCACACTTTGGTCATATGGGGACTTTATCTCTTTGACGTTTGTTCCCTCTTCCCACTTTCCATTTATCAACAACTTGTATTCTTTGGCCATGATTCACTCCTCCTCTCAGAATGGATTTCTCGTTAGCATCTTTTCTACATTATTAAATCGCAAAAAGAAAATGGCAACTGAAAAATAATCAGCACGAAAGTATGGCAATGGAAACAATGCCATCACTCTCATTTTATCCTTGACAGCCACTAAATGGAGTCATAAACTGAAGCGTCATGCCCTTCTTCATACATTTATATCCACCTGGAGGTATCATATGAAAACCATAAACCTGTCTGATGTCAGGGACAAAGTCAGAGAAGTCGTCCAAAAAGCCAATTTCGAACTCCAAGACGATACATTGGAAGTCATAAAAGAAATGGAAGCTAAGGAGGAGTCTCCAGCCGGAAAGTCAGTATTCAAACAAATTAAGGAAAACGCCCGGATCGCAAGGGACGAAAAGCTAGGACTCTGTCAGGATACTGGCCTGGCCGTTTTCTTTGTGGAGTTAGGAGAGGACATCGAGCTCAACAAAGCTGATGGACTGGGAAGCCTTCATGAGGCGATCACAGAAGGAACGCGGCTTGGATATGAGGAAGGCTATCTTCGCAAATCCGTGGTCGAAGATCCGATCCGGCGTAAAAACACGGGCGACAACACCCCGGCCTACATTCACTGGGAAGTGGTTCCTGGGGATGTGTTCAAGGTGACCTTCATAGCCAAAGGCGGAGGCGCCGAGAACATGAGCGCTGTCCGGATGTTTGCACCAGCGGCAGGACAGCAGGGTATCGAAGATTTCGTGGTCGAAACCGCGGACAAAGCAGGTTCAAATCCCTGTCCCCCGATTGTCGTAGGCGTAGGCGTGGGCGGTAATTTTGAGTACTCTACCCTCCTGGCCAAGAAGGCTCTCTTGAGAAGGCCCCTTGGCTCCCACAATTCCGATCCTTTTTATGCAGACATGGAGAAGAGGTTGCTCGAGCGGATCAACAATCTGGGGATTGGCCCTCAAGGAATGGGAGGAAGATGCACGGCTCTGGCTGTTCATGTGGAATCCTTCCCCTGCCACATCGCTTCTATGCCGGCTGCTGTGAACATCCAGTGCCATTCCCATAGGGTTCTGTCGTTCGAGTTGTGAATGACAGGATGGTTACAATTATTTATAATAATAGGTCAATATAACTGATTAGCCGCCCACGAGCGGCTGGAACTCATATTTAAATAGTTGCTGCTTATACACGATACACCAAAGATTCCAAAAGTCATTCATGGTTCTTTATTTTTCCTATAATATATATAGATATGATAATTCATCTAAGAGGAAAGAAAGACCACGCGGAAGGATTCGCAAGAAGAGGGATGAAGGATTTTAGAAAACAGGACGGAGGGAGGCATGCCACAAAAGGGTTATGTTGAGATATCTGTGGAAGGCTGTAAGGGTTGCAACCTGTGTGTGATCCATTGTCCGACCGAGTGTTTGGCACTCAATACATCGGATACGAACAGCTACGGTCTCCACTACGTTTATCTGTCTGAGCCGGATGAATGCATCGGCTGCGCAAACTGCGCGGTCATATGTCCGGATGCAGCCATCACGGTCTACAGGAAGAAGAAGGCGGCTTAAATCTCTGAGAGGGAGGAAAAAGTGGTTGAAGTCAAACTCATGAAAGGAAATGAAGCCCTGGCAGAGTCTGCCATCCGTGCCGGTCTCCAAGGCTATTTTGGATACCCGATTACTCCCCAGTCCGAAGTGATCGAATATCTGGCAATGCAGGAACCCAAACATGATTATGCACTTATTCAGGCAGAAAGCGAACTGGCAGCCGTGAATATGCTCTACGGTTCAGCAGGTGCTGGCGCGCGTGTGATGACCACCACCTCTTCGCCAGGATTTACCTTGATGCAGGAGGGGATTTCTTATCTCGCTGGTGCTGAAATTCCCTGCGTGCTGGTCAATGTGGTCAGGGGTGGTCCTGGTCTGGGAACTATTCAACCCAGCCAGGGTGATTATTTTCAGGCTGTCAAGGGAGGCGGTCATGGCGATTATCACCTAATCGTTTTCGGCCCCAACTCAGTCCAGGAGATGGTGGATCATATCTTTTTAGCGTTTGAATTGGCGGATAAATACCGTACCCCGGTTATGCTTCTTGCCGATGGAGCAATTGGTCAAATGATGGAAAAGGTGGTCCTTCCCAAACCAATCAAGTACAAGCCCAATAAACCTTGGGCCACCACAGGCAAAACGCAGGAAAGAGAAAGAAACATCCTCACCTCGCTGTTCATCGAGTCTGAGGAAATGGAGAAAAGGAATCTGATACTTCAGGCCAAATACAAAGAGATTCTAAAAAATGAAGTCCGCTATGAAGAATACAGGACAGAGGATGCAGAAATTGTCGTCGTTGCCTTCGGGCTTTGCTCGAGGATTTCCAAAAAAACGGTCGATATGGGAAGAGAAGCCGGGCTTAAGCTCGGTCTTTTCCGGCCCATCACCCTTTGGCCATATCCCTGGAAAGAGATAGAAAGCCTGGCTGATCATGACCGGGTGAAATTTTTCATTTCCGTGGAAATGAATGCGGGCCAGATGGTGGAAGATGTAAAGCTGGCCGTGTGTGGAAAAAAACCAGTGCATTTCTTCGGCCGAATGGGCGGCATTGTCCCCACTCCCGAAGAAACGTATGAGGCCATCAAGGCAATATGCTAAAAAACATTGTAGGGACCGTTCCCTGAATGGTCCGAAGGAGTGAGCCGATGAAAGAAGGATATGAATTGATATACAAGAGACCCAAAGCTCTAACCTCCACAAGGATGCACTACTGCCCGGGATGCTTTCACTCGACAATCCATAAACTGATGATGGAAGTTGTGGAAGAGATGGATATTCAGGATAAGACGATTGGTGTCTGTCCGGTAGGATGCTCGGTTTTTGCTTACCACTATTTGGACATTGATATGCAGGAAGCAGCTCACGGGAGGGCCGCAGCCGTGGCTACAGGAATCAAGCGCGTGCTCCCGGACAGAATCGTGTTCTCCTACCAGGGGGATGGAGACCTGGCAGCCATCGGCACGGCAGAAACTCTGCATGCCTGTAATCGAGGCGAAAACTTCACCTTTATCTTCATCAACAATGGTATATATGGCATGACAGGCGGTCAGATGGCACCCACGACTTTGGAAGGACAGATAACCTCGACCACACCATACGGTCGAGATGTGGTCTCAGCAGGAATGCCCATGAAAATGGCAGAAATCGTCTCAAGTTTTGACAGGGTAGCCTATGTAGAAAGAGTTAGCTGTAACACCCCTGCCAACACGAGAAAAGCCAAGCGTGCCATCCGGAAAGCTTTCGAATATCAGATAGAAGGATTGGGCACAACATTTATCGAAGTCGCCTCGAACTGTCCCTCAAATTGGAAACTCACCCCAGAGGAATCTCTGAAGTGGTTGGAAGAGAAAGTCTTTCCCTATTATCCGCTGCGCGTGTTTAAGGATATAAAGAAAGAGAAAAAAGAAGAAAGAGCAGAAGAAAAATGACAAGATTGGAGGTTTGAGATGTTGCAGGAAATGATCTTTGCCGGGTTTGGAGGCCAAGGAGTGCTGTCAATGGGAATGCTCCTAGCCTACGCTGCCATGAAAGAAGGAAAAGAGGTAAGTTGGTTTCCCTCCTATGGGCCAGAGATGAGAGGAGGCACGGCTAACTGCATCGTCAACATCAGCGATCAGCCCATCTCCTCTCCTATTGTCAGCGCGTATGATGCTGCCATTATACTCAATCAGCCTTCGCTGAAAAAATTCGAATCCAAGGTAAAAAAAGGCGGCATTCTCATCTGGGAAAGCTCGATTATCAAGGAACCTCCAACAAGAGACGATATAAAGATCTATGCCATCCCGGCTGTGGAAAAAACCACTCATGAACTGAAAAATGTAAAGGTCATGAATATGCTCCTGCTGGGAGTGCTGGTCAAGATAAATAAGATCGTTAAGAAAGAAACCTTGCTCCTGGCTCTAAAAGAAGCCCTTCCCGAACGCCATCACCACTTGATTCCTTTGAACAAGAAAGCTATCGATCTGGGGATGAAGCTGGTCTAACCAATGTAGGGTCCGATCCGCTGTGATGACAGATCAATAGCGGAGGTAAGAGGAAATCGAGGAGAAATATCCTAAAATCAACAGCACTCCCACGATGACCAGCAACACTCCTCCTGCAGCCGTGATTATCTTGAAATGCTTTCTGATCGTCCTAAAATATTCGAAAAACTTGTGGATGATGATCCCTGATATAAGAAAGGGGATGCCCAATCCGATGGAGTAAAAAACAAGAAGAACAATACCTTTTGTGATGTCTTGCGTGGTGGCGGCCATGGTCAGTATAGCACCAAGGATAGGTCCTACACAGGGAGTCCACCCCACACCGAAAGCCATCCCAACAAGGGCTGTTCCAAGATATCCCAGGGGCTTTTTCTGCATATGAAACTTTTTCTCTCTCTCTAGAAATTTCAGCTTAAACACTCCTGCAAAGTGAAGTCCAAGGATGATGACGACGGCTCCTCCAACGATTTCGAACCACCGGATATGGTCTGAAAGAAATGTGCCGATGAAAGTAGCCGAAGCCCCAAGGGCAATGAAGATCACAGAAAATCCAAGTATGAACATCAGAGAATTGCCGACGACTTTTTTCCTAATCTTTTTGAGATTCACCTCTGTCTGGAGCTCCTCAAGGGATATCCCCGTGATGAACGCCAGGTAAGAAGGAATCAACGGAAGAATGCAGGGAGTCAAGAACGATATGAATCCCGCAGAGAGAGCAACGAATATTGATACGTTCTCCGTTCCGGGCATGCTTTAGTCTTCTTTTGAAACCTCATTGAAAAAATTGATCAGCATCTCTTTAGACATCGTGCCAATCTGTTTATGTCTTATCTTGCCCTTACCGTCAATAATTAGAGTTGTAGGGATGGCTCGTGGTTGCGGATAATCTTTAAAAAGGTCTCTAGTCGCCATAACAACAGGATAATTCATCTCGTTTGTCCTCACGAACTGGAGCACTTTGTCTGGGCTGATTGTGTCTACTGAGACGCCCAAAATTTCCAATCCTTTGTCCTTGTACTCATCATACACTTCGATGAAATCAGGAATTTCTGCCCGGCAAGGACCACACCAGGTCGCCCAAAAATTCATAAACAACACTTTTCCCTCATAATCAGCGAGGGAAACCTCTTTTCCTTTCAAATCTCTCAGTTTGAAATCAGGCGCGGCGGAGTAATCCTCAAGAGCACATACGGCATCTGCGCTCACCAGCAGAAATAACACCAAGCTTACTAGAAGAGCTAATCGAGCAATTTTACTCATCTCTATCTCCTTGAAACACATTCATTTTCATTATCTGTTAAGCCCTAACCTTACCTTTGGACTAATGCAGACAGAATTATTATTAAGAATATAGACATTATAGGATTTCTCTCGTTATTTTTCAATATAAAATTTCAATTATGTGGGGGCTGTTCCCTGAACAAACCGGATGCTCTATTTTCTGAATGGCTGTCCATATCGGATTGTCTGCAACGGACCCTTCGGGGAACGGTCCTTACATCGAACCATGAAGCTTTACCAACGGTAAGCGATGGCGGCCCAGGTGAAACCGGCGCCGAAGGCATCCATCATGATGATGGTCCCCCTCTTCAATTTTCCAGTCTCATAGAGCTCATGGAGGGCAATCGGAATGGTGGCCACCGAAACATTCCCGTATTTATGGATATTGACATAAACCTTCTCTGGAGGAAGTTTCAACCTTCTGCCGGTCGCCTCGATGATCCGGATGTTGGCCTGATGAGGGATGAGATAGTCGATATCATCCTGGGTCAAGCCTGCTTTCTTCAAAGCCGCCATAGCCGCCTCCCCCATCCTTTTTACC
>Ga0224495_10002976_pt1 | contig 10676 bp, 5 predicted proteins | sample SF_Jul11_sed_USG_FD_168128 | JGI IMG/M metagenome (GOLD analysis project Ga0224495, IMG submission 168128) | Sediment microbial communities from San Francisco Bay, California, United States - SF_Jul11_sed_USGS_4_1 | ecosystem: Environmental > Aquatic > Marine > Sediment | place: USA: California...
CGGGCGGGCGCTACAGCCAACCCATCATAACCGCCCGGATTCAGTCCGGATTGACCGCCCGGCTTGCCCTGGAATCAATGCCCGGCTTCCGTCGGAATCACTGCCCGGGTTCGCCTGGAATACGCAGAAGCCTGGTCTCCAAGGTCTTTTCCCTGGCCAGAAGCTTTAACACCTCGTCGAGTTCTGGGGAAATATTTTGTGCCGTGATTTGGCAAGGATACGGCGCAGGTCTTTTGTATAGGCGTTGGTGTATTCACTCGTCCGAATCGGCCAACAAGTCCTGGACGCTCTTGAGGGTCATTAGCCGGCCTTTGCCGGCCTCCTTCATCGCCTCGATGGTTTCCTTGTTGGGGATCAGTGGTTCAAAGGGCGAGGCTTTTTCCCTCGCTATACGTACAAGGAGTAACCGGAAAGCGTCGGAAACGGTCAAACCCATCGCTTCCAGGACAGAGGCGGCCTCGTCTTTTATGCGCGCATCAATTCTGGCGCGAACGACTGGTCTGCGGCTTAAACGGCTGGAGGAACATTCCGCCCGTGAGGGTGTGATACTTACCGAAGCGCAGGTGGCCGCCCTGGAGACCGCCAAGGAGGAGAAGGAGGCTTACGGAGAAGTGGAGAGCCCCCATCCCGGCTTTCTTGTAGGCAGGACACATATTACGTTGGTTCTAAGACCGGCTTCGTCAGGCAGACTCAAAACCGGCCAAAGTGCCCCCTGGCTCGGCGGAGAGCTGGGGCGCAAAACCGACCATTCCGCCCCCCGGGTCATCGGCTGAAGGGAGAAGTCTTTGCGGTCCGCTGTCCGATGTCATCTGCGGCAAACTTGAGGCCGGCCTATCAGCAAAGAGGGTATGGCAGGATCTGGTGACCGAGCATGGCTTCTCCGGCGGTACGACTCTGTGAAGCGTTTTATCCGGCGTATCGACAATAAATCACCGCTCCCCTTCCGCCGGATGGAGTGCGATACCGGCTCCGAGGCTCAGATAGACTTCGGCTCCGGTGCCTGGGTCATCGAGAACGGCAAAAGACGCCGGCCTCATCTGTTCCGGATCACGTTGTCGCACTCGCGCACGAGCTACAGTGAGGCGGTGTGGCGCCAGACCACGGAGAGCTTCATCCGGGCCATCAAGAACGCTTTCCGTTCGTTCGGCGGCGCTCCCAGGACGCTTGTGATAGACAACCTAAAGGCCGCGGTGAAGAACGCCGACTGGTTCGACCCTGATATCAACCCGAAGATAATCGAGTTCGCCCGGCATTATGGCACGATGTTCCTGCAGACCAAGCCGCGCACGCCACGCCACAATGGGAAGATCGAGAGCGGCGTCAAGTATGCGAAGAACAACGCGCTCAAGGGGAATCGCCCGACACCGAGTTGGATGTGAGGCCCCATTATATCATCGGCATATATGGCCTGGTAAAAAGTTATTTTGCCGAAGCGGAGGGTGGAAAACTAACCAAACTATAACCATATGAATAATCTAGATCTAAAGGTCATGCGGCCCTTTATTATGCCGCCATGCATAATAAATAATACTCTGGCTTGACACATTATACTCGTAACATTTTAATGGGATTTTGATTATTTCGGACATTTATTGCAAGCGGGAGCATATCAAAACATATGAGTTAATCCAATTATATCTGGAGCAACTTGATGATTCCCGCGTTGAGCGTGAATTTAACCCACTATTCTCAATACGTTACATGCTTGTCATAAAAATACTCCCCTGAAATACAAATTCCTTTGGAAGTGGTATCGTATATGCAGTATATCCATAGGAATAGGTAGTATTTATGCAAATGAAAGAATCGCGTCTAAGGCAACAAGAAATCTTTTTGATATCCCTTATTGTTACAATTTCTTTGAGTATATTCATATGGGATATCTTCTCGCCGCTGGGCGTCGTCACCGGTGTGGCGTATATCGGGGTAGAGTTGATTACCCTTGGGATTCTGGGAACCAGAATAGTCATCATCACCGCCGCCGTCACAACTGTATTTACTGTGGCAGGCTATTTCCTCTCATCGCATGAAGGAATATTGTGGATTGGTGTATCAAACAGGGTGATTTCCATTTTAGGTATTTGGCTTACCGCCATTCTCATATTGATAAAAAAGAAAACACCTAAGGAATATGAAAATGTCGCTTCATTTTCAAACGTCAGTCCGCATCCGGTTCTGAAGGTGAATGGAGAAGGGACGCTGATATACGCCAATCCGGCCAGTGAGGAGCTTTTGCGCAACATGAAATGCCATGTCAATGGCGTATTAAGAGCGGATTGCCTGAAGTATATACAACAGAGTCGGGACTCTGGCAAGCCGGTTGAGTTTCAGACCACGGCCTCCGGCAGATATTATTCAATGCAGGTGATTCCTTCCTCCAAGGAGGATCATCTTTATATATTCGCCATTGATATCTCCGAGAAGAAGAAGGCGGAGGCCGAAGCCAGCCTGGCGGTGAAAGTGTTCAAAAACACCAAGGAAGGGCTGATAGTAACCAATCCTGACGGAGTTATCCAGTATGTGAATCCATCCTTTACGTTGATAACAGGATATACCGCTGAAGATGCTATTGGTAAACCTGCGAACCTGCTGAAATCCGGAAAGCACGACAATATTTTCTTCAAAAGGATGTGGGAGACTTTGGCTGAATCCGAAGAGTGGAGTGGCGAAGTGTGGAACAAACGCAAGAACGGTGAGATTTATTTGCAGAGAATGACAATCACCACTGTAAAGGATAGAGATGGGCAGATAATCCAGTATTCCGGACTTTTTTATGACATCACTGAAAAAAGGCGTCATGCGGAGGATGTCCGTTACCAAGCTGATCACGATCCGCTAACCGGACTGCCAAACAGGGTGCTGTTCAACGACAGGCTCGGACAGGCCATCGCCAGGGCTAACAGGTACGGCTTATTGCTGGCCATAATATTCTTGGACATGGATGGATTCAAGCGTGTGAACGACGGATTTGGCCACTCTGTCGGCGACATGCTGTTAAAGGGGGTGGCGATGCGTCTTATCGGGACATTGAGGGAGTCTGACACCGTTTGCCGTTTCGGTGGCGATGAGTTCACTATTCTGCTGGAGGATATCCGCGACGCCGGAGAGGCCGCCAGAACTGCCGACAGAATTGTCCGCACCCTAAGCGAGACATATATTCACGAAAAGCAGGAGATTATCGTGACTCCCAGCCTGGGAGTGGCGATATTCCCGGCGGATTCGGATCGCGAAGAAGACCTCTTGCGAATGGCAGACAAGGCGCTCTATTTCGCCAAGAATTCCGGCAAGAAATGTTTCAAGCTTTACTCTCCAAAAATGGAGTGATGACCGGCAATGATGATCGACCAGGTAAATTCCTAAGTGGAGAAATGGGCCAAATTCTACTCAACCACATGATAATCTGGACAGATGGTTCCGTCCACTGGATTGCCTGGACAGGTTAAGTGATTCGAGACAACTGCTATATTTTCTCTGCGATACGGTCAATTAGCGAGTAAAAGGTCAAGATTCCTATCCAATATACCTTCGGACACGTGGAATGAAATCGCTTATGTCCATAGTTTTTTGTACAAAATCATTGGCTTCAAGTTTAAATGCGCGTTCCTTGATTTTAAGCTCTTTCTCCGAGGTCATCACAATTACTGGTATAGATGAGGTTTTGGGGTGTTGCCTAACCCTCGCCAGGAGATCAAAGCCATCCATTTCAGGCATATAGATATCTGTAATAATCAAGTTAGGCGTTACCGTTTCAAGAACCTCCAAAGCTTTCTGGCCGCTAATAGCCTCAATAACATCAGCTTCAAGCATTTTAAGATGCAAGGAGTATAGGGCTCGAGTATTTTCATCATCATCCACAAGAAGGACAATAGGCCTTATGAATGGAAGTTTTATAAAGAATGTACTTCCTTTGCCCTTTTGGGATTCCACCTCGAGGTTCCCGCCATGGGCCTTTACAATATCCTGAGATAGTGGCAGACCATAACCTGTGCCTCGTTCACCAGAAGTTCCAATTGTTGATGTTTTTTTGGAATAGCTGAAGAGATCGGGTATAGTTTCCGGATTGATGCCGACGCCCGTATCTGAAACCGCTATTGTTGTAGGCTCATTTTCGGGAATAAACAATGAAATGACATCCCCTTTATTTGAAAATTTAATCGCGTTGGTGACAAGATTATGCATAACTTCCTCAAGCAACTCCAAGTCAGCGTATATGCGGGTATTTTCGGGAATGTTGTTATTCAATGCAATTTTTTTACTTTCGGCAAGGAAGCTAATCTTCTGAAAAGCGCGCAATGCCAGAATGGACGCGTCAAAAAAGGTGAAATGAGGTTGTATCCTTCCTGAACCTATTCGGCTAAGACTTAATATTTCATCAATAAGCTGTACCATATTGTCCGCCGATTTTAATGCTGTATCCATTATTAATACGGCCTTTTCATTTGGCGGTGGATCTTGAATGCTTTGCAGCAGTTGCAGAAAACCAATAATATTACCGATAGGGTTTTTCAAGTCATGAGATACAAGTGAGACAAACTTATCTTTCAGTTTCGTAGCCTCCTCAGCCTCTTCCTTGGCTCTTATTATCTTTTCGGTGGTGCGTTGACGTTCTGTTATATTAATAAATGTAACTACGCTTCCCACAGTCTTGCCATCACTTGTTATGGGTCGTGACCAGTATTCAGCGGGGAAGCTTGTTCCATCGGAGCGCCACAGAATCTCATTATCCACGTGTGCAATTTCCCTTTGTCTAACAGCCTTGTAAATATGGCATTCGTCCACCGGATAGGACGTTCCATCATTTCTTGTGTGGTGTATGAGGCTATGCATATGCTTTCCCAACAACTGATTTACGTTATCGTACCCAAGGATTTGGAGGGAGGCAGGGTTTGCAAATGTGCAATTACCATGTATATCCAGGCCGTAGATTCCCTCTACAACTGATTCGAGGATCATCCGATTATTTTCTTCCGCCGCACGTATAGCTTCCTCATTATTTTTCCTTTCAGTGATGTCCTGCAATGTTCCAACCATGCGAACCGGGCTTTCATTGCTATCATATTCAATTTCCGCTTGGGCATGAACATGCTTTTCATAATGCTCGCTCAAAACAACACGATATTCTGTATTGAAATGAGTTAATTCAAAGATTGCCTTGTAATAAGAGTGCTTTACTCGCGCTATATCCTCCGGATGCGCATGCTTTATAAAATCTTCATAGGAAGGAGTGAATTGCTTTGGTTGATAGCCCAAGATTCTGTAAATCTCATCGGACCAATAGAATTCATTTCTGTCCAAAATCCACTCCCAGTTGCCAACATGAGCGATTTTCTGGGCGTGTGACAGGCTTTCCGCGCTTTTTCGAAGGGCATCTTCAAAGAACCTTGTCTCGGTAATATCTTGTGTTATCCCAAGCAACTTCTGCGGGCTTTCAGCCTCGTATCGTTGAAGATACGCCTCAGAGCGAAGCACGACCAATCCACCATCTTTCCGTGTTAGCCTATATTCAATCACATAGGGTGAGCCGTCGTTTAACGCCTTCTGATACACTTGGTTAAGACGCCCCTTGTCATCAGGATGAACCATGTTGTGAATAATCTCATACGAAGGGGCCACTTCACCCACTTCAAAACCAAGCAACCGATACATTTGATCGGACCAATTGGTCTTTCCTGTAATTATATTAACTTCCCAGTTTCCCAAATTGGCGATGCGCTGCGCTTCAGCCAGGCTTTCCTTGCTGCGCCTTATTTTTTCTTCTGCTTCTTTCCTGCTTGTTATATCGCGTACAAATGCGCAATTGTATTCTTGCTCGCCAGAACGTATGTGATTAACCATCACTTCAACGGGGAAAACATGTCCATTCTTTTTTTTACCCCGCGTTTCAAAGGTAAATGAACCACGTTTTTTTATTTCCTCCCAGTGCTCCATCCATGTTTCCGGCGAGAAATCCGGGCTGATATCATGAATTGTAATATTCAACATCTCCTCACGCGAGTAACCCAATAAATTAGTAGCCGAAGTATTTACATCATAAAACCTTCCATCCTGGGTTACCCAAAACACCGAATCGTAGGCATGGTCAACGGCGAATTTTGTGATTATTAAATTTTTCTCGACTCGTTTGCGTTCCACTAAATTTCCAATTAGCTTTGCCGAATCATGCAAGCGTCTCTTGGCTAGCTCAACCATGAAAGGAGGGCGTGGTTTATACTCCTTGGCGTATCTGGTGAGCTCTTCAATATCGATGGAGTATTTTTCCGCCAGGATCATCAGTACATCCGAAGCTGTCGGAGGATTTCCATAACCAAAGTTAATGCTGCCTATGCATTCTCCGTCGGCTATTATTGGGAGAGCGTACAAACGAAGCCCCCCATGGCATTCAATATCCACAGGCTTGCATTCCTTAATGCTAACCTTGGAGGCGTCACTCCAGCACGATTCATGACAAAGCCATTTCCCTTGGGCCAGGGCGCTACGGTTATCAACGGCGCCGCATTGTTTTCTAGCTGCGCTATCCATAAACCGGCACCAGTTGGAGGAGAAAATACCAAGAGCGTAATCCCCATTTGCCTCATATATCGCTAATGAAGTCCCTAACAGATCGATAAAAGTGTTGGAGATGTCATACAGAGCGTTTCTATCTACCGAGTTTTTGATTTCGCCGTTATGATTCAGTTCTGTCAGGTCGCCGTAATCTGGCGTGAAGTCTTTTTCCTTAATTGAAATATCTCTGGACTCCGATTCTCCCTTTAACAGCCAGTTAATGCTTTGTAATGCCTCTTCTCCTTTTTTCCGAGAGGTGATATCAAAAAGTGTAGATCTAGAATACGTGATTTTCCCCTTTTCGTTTCGGATTGCGGAGCCGCTAAGAAGGATGTTGATTATTCTTCCATCCTTGCGGAGAAACTCGAATTCAAGGTCGTTTATCATGCCGCTGGCCAGATATTTTGGGAAATTGAGCCTGAATATCTCCTTGCTTTCCTCTGTCATTAGATCCGTCGCCTTCATTTTGCCGATAACTTCTTCACGCGAATATCCCAGCCACTGTAATTCCGTATCATTTATCTTGACGAATACTCCATTGTTATCCAGCGAATGGTAACCGCAGGGGGCCAGATTGTACAAATCCACAACCTCTTTTGTACGATCATGGACCATCTGCTCCAAGTCCGCGGCCTTCCCAGTTACGCTAAGCAGGAAAATAGAAAGCAGGCCTGAGAACAATGTGCCAATGGAAAGGGAGGCCCATGTTGACCATGAATAATTCTTTTCCAAATATCTCACCGTGGGGGATAGAAGAATTTCCCATTTTCGACCTGCGATGTCGAATGCCATCCGATAAAAAATCCCCAAATGCGGCTTTCCTGACGCTTGATCAGCTTTCGCGCGTTCGGTGTCCGAGTCGCCCCCAAATTTTACGAGTGTCTGTTCTTCTTCAGGCGCCGACAGGTCCTTGACGGTGATGAAATGTTCTTCGCCAATAATCCCGGACATGGCGGCCTTTACGCTGTCCACCACGACCAAGACCACACTGATGTACCCTTTTAGGGTCACTTCGTTTTCACCAAGGCCGTATACTGCCTTTAAAAACAACACGCTATATTTTGTCTTAGTGTCTTGTACTAGCCATATTCTTTCAGAAACCGCCGCATGTCCTGTATCCATGGTGCGCTTCAGTCCTTCCAGCCTTTTGGGTTCCGAGGCAAGGTTGTAGCCCAAGGCCGGCTCGTTTCCGACATATGGTTCAATATAAAAAACAGGAACATAATAATCGCGGTGTGGCGCTGTTAACAGGCTGCCATTTTCACTTTTTTCAGTTATCGAATATTGGGGAAATCCTTCACGATGCGCTTGTTCTTCATGGCCTTTCCGGGCTGCAGGCCAGACAATGGGATCCCAGGATATTGCCTTGATATATGGATACCGCGCCAAAATTGGAGCAACGAAAAAGTGGAACTCTTCCCGCGTTACTTCGCGGGAATGTTGCATGAAATCGACAATGACGTCAGAAATATCTACTGTTGCATTAAGGTTTGTCTTGACGGCATCGGTTATCAGCAAAGCCTGATTTTTATATTCCGTTTCTATTCGCGCCTGCTCGGCTTGTGATACACCCAGGTACAACAAGATCGAAGCGGTCATCGCTCCCACGATTGGCAAAAAGAGCAATTTCCGTCTGCGGCCCCACAGCTTTTCAGGCTTGGCCAGCCAGACTAGTATCAAGGGGGGAGCGAGTAGCACACCCAGTGTGTCACCCAACCACCACACAAGCCAGTTTGCGGCAATTTGGTCATGAGAAGCTATGCCAGCGATCAACAGGATAGTGACCCCAATGGAAGAACTGACCAAACAGGCCAGAGGACCACCAAGAAGAAAGAAGAGAAATATCTCCTTCTCATTGACAAGCGGATTGGGCCACCCAATATTACGGCGTATCAGGAATGATCCTAGAATCGCCTGCAATGCGCCGCCAATGCCTATTGCTACAGGGATGATGACCGATTTCATCATCGCGTCGGTAGTTGCGATATCTAATGATGTTCCGACATTTACCAGAAAATGTCCGATGACTATACCAGGCCACACGCCTCTGCCGAAAAGAAGAACACAGGTGAGCGCCAACCCGGCCGCTGGCCATATGGGCGAGGCGTACCCGGGTGGAACGGCGAGGAGCAACGCCGCCTTGCCTGTAAGATAATAAAATAAAGCAGTGCCGGCAATATGTAATATATTGAGGCTAGCAGAATCGAGTGGAGCAACCCCTTCCAACTTCGAAAAGTTCTTTTCGTTGACGTCGATGGGGGAATCAGGAATCCCGCTGGCTTGGTGACTATTCATAAGCCATTACAACCTGTTTTATACACCCAAACGATATGAATAAAGTATAGGGCATTAAAGAGTACAGCACAAGTTCTGTGTTGCAGCAGAGTGAGGGAATTTCCTGCCCATCAATGGCGGTGTCTCATGATACTTCAGAAGATATAACATTTTCTCCAAGAATAGACCATTCACGTGTATCATATAGATACATAGCATTCTATTGTGGCAATATATCTGATTCTTGAAAACCACTTTATGATAGTTTGTTACATTCTCGTAAATGTACAAGTATATTAATCACCTGGGATTGACCTTACCCCGTAGATTGAGCAGTGAGCAGAGTGAATTATCTACGCCTTGGACTCTACGAACAATACGTCAACGAAAATGAAAGGGAGGATGTGATAAGCGCCAAGCTTGACGCCGGACTGTCGGCCAAGCGCATATTCCAGGACCTTGTGATGGAGCATGGCTTCGTCGGCGGTTATGATTCCGTGAAGCGTTTTCTCCGGCGCATCAATAACAAGGTACCGCTCCCCTTCCGCCGGATGGAGTGCGATCCCGGCTCCGAGGCTCAGATGGACTTGTTTTAAGCCAGCCGGACTGACTCAGAGCACCTGGCGCAACTACCAGCTCAAGGATAAGGCTTGCAGAATAAAAGACCAAAATGGAAATTATATTATGGATAACCTGGCTGGTTTTTTGGTTAAGTAAATTGGTAAATTTATCTTAACCTAAAGGCCATGGCTCTTCACCTTTAAAGAGCTCCACCTGTAAACGCTTTTAGTGACTAGGGCAAATGGTTTGTAATACCATCAAAATACTTATAATTAATTGATCTGTCAATATTTACAACAGCTACGGTATGGAATAACTTGCCTTCTTGATTTGTGTGTGTTTTATCATACCGCTTCAGTTTAATTAGGATAAGTAATTCTAGATTCAAAGTTGCCAACATTCGTTTTATCATTCCATGTGAGCACAAAAGACGAGTTCCTGAATGATCCCTACCCTCATCATAAATATCATGATATCCCCATGCTTCGGAGCGGGCACAGATTTTTCCAGTATGATCTTTCCAATTCCTACCAAATGGGTCATTAGTTATAACCTCAAGGGCTTCGACTATCTTTTTTGTTATGCGTGGACGCCGTACAGCGCATATCCCGCCGTTAAGATCAGTTTCATCCAGCCGTGCGACGGTAGATGGATTCACAATCCATGGAATATACTCTTTGCTGCTAAATCCTTCCTCCTCTTCGTTATATTCATCAAAAGTGGGAAGAATGGTGTATAAAGGATTTTCTTGTATTACCTGACTTGCTAAAGCCTTCGACCTTTTTGGTGACACCAAGGCTGAGGTAATATGGACATATATATCATCAGGTGAGTGCCAGCTTCCATCTACCACAATTTCTTTATCAAGATTAGTATCATTGATAATTAAACTCATTAACTTTTCCTTGTTGCGAGTTAATTCCAATACATTTGTCCCTTGTTCAAGCAAAATTAATTTTGTGTTTATCGGGGGTCTGTCGATACCATCGGATAACCATAATCCATCCTTTCTTGTTAACAACCACTTATCTAAATATTCTTTCCATGGATCGTCACCATAACTATCATCTGTTACTGGATGTTCTGATAACAATCGGCCAGCAGCTATAAAATGAGCGTGCCAACCAAGCTGCTGGCCGTAACTGTGATATTTATTGCTCCAAAAACCATAATTATGAAATCTCTGAAAAACACCCCACCAGCTTTAAATTCCCCCGATTTCTCACATTCTCGCGGCCCGGTTAGGTCTTCATCCGCCATATTAATGGCGTTTTAACCTCGTTTCCACACATCCGGAC
>Ga0224495_10002977_pt1 | contig 10675 bp, 15 predicted proteins | sample SF_Jul11_sed_USG_FD_168128 | JGI IMG/M metagenome (GOLD analysis project Ga0224495, IMG submission 168128) | Sediment microbial communities from San Francisco Bay, California, United States - SF_Jul11_sed_USGS_4_1 | ecosystem: Environmental > Aquatic > Marine > Sediment | place: USA: California...
GTTTCGAGTCCCATCAGTCTTCTCCCATTTGTCTTGTACGGTTTGCTTCGTTTTTCGCCTCATGCAAGATCAAGAGTCTCGACCGCGCAAGGGCTTTGTCCGCGATGAACTGCGATTCCAACTTCGGGTTTTGCAGATACCTTCCCGCCATGATTGCGCCGACCTCTGCCATCATCCAATCCGAGGCGTGCTTCAACCACTTGTTCTCAATGTTGCCAGTATCCAGTGCCGTATCCTTTGCGAGGTAACGGAACTGGATAGTGTACACCGCATCTGGCGTCGGGTGCAGCGCAAGGGTGCCTTCGAACTCGGAACAAAAGCGCGGACGCCCCGGCTCAGGATATTTCTCCGTCATTGTCCAGTAGTTCTTCTTCGCCAGCAATTCCTTCTTCGGGGAAGCCGCTGCGTCATACAGCCAGATCGGGTGCTCTTCCGACCAACTGATGAAATCCGCAGGCAGTGCAATCTTTTCATCCCCTGCAACCGTATCCGTACTCGTCACCAGCGGTGTCAGCAAGAACCAAGGCAACAGCGCCCCATTGCCCTCGAGCAAGTTCTCCTGCACATTCACCATCTCCAGCAGAATCGAGGCGTCCAGGTCTGTCCTGTTCCCCAGCCGCTTCCCCATTAAGCTTATAAACGTATCGCGTAGCATAAGAGCTCCTAACGCATCTCACCCACGAGATCGTGAGTGTAATTCATCATCCCAACGTGGCCGACCGTTCGACTCACCCCGTGGTCGATGTAGAGGGGAACGCCAGCCTTTTCCAGCGCCTCACACATTGTCCAGTCTTCGCCTTGGTACGTATCCGCCTCAACCTTATAAGGCATTTCAAAGGCGTCGTGGGGAATCTGCTCGAAGGCCTTTCGGCTCAACAGCATCACCCCCGTACCGATGCGCCATACCTGCTGCAACCCAACCGAATCGGGGTCAGTATATACGGAAACCCCTTGCGAATCCAGTCCCTTTGCCCTTGCCGTCGGAGCCGCCGGGATGGACTTCGTGACGCAGTTCGCCGCCACTACATCCTTCTCCGCCTTCAGCAGCCTATGCAGCAAATCCGGCTGGAAGGTGTGGTCTGAGTCAAGGAAGAGCAAATGCGTGGCCTCAATCTGCTTCGCCGCCTTCACCCCCTGCAGTCGCGCCTTGGGAAGGATACTCCCCTTAATGTTCATCACTCGGAGCTCGTGCGCATCATAGCCTTTAACAGGGGTATTCGCAAAGTGCATCGTGAGACTGATAAGGCTCGTAGCGAAATCGGCAACCCAATGGCCACCGCTGGGCACAACTACGAGAATTTTCAGGGTTCGCATGGCTTCCCCTTCTCGTGCTCGTCAAAGCGCGTTTCTATCACAGCAATCCGCGTACCGAGTGAATTGATCTCAGTCTGCAGATCAAACTTGATAGCATATAAGGCCACTCGCAGTTCCTCCAGACTCTGCAACAGGTGCTTGCCGATGTAGGCAACTAAACCCACAATACAGGTAAGCAAAAAAGGTGTGAGCCAATCCATGTTAATCATCCCCCTCGTCAAAAAGCCCATCGAACTCGGTCGACTCAGGCACAATCTCAGCCTCGAAATCCTTCAGGCAGATACTCGCCCGAGTCTTTCCTTCGCCCTCATAGGCCTCTCGCTGTTCCAGCGACTTTACCGTCCCCTTCACAACCACATTGACCTTGTCCCCGATAGTCAGATTTTTCAGTTCCGACACCGAATCAAGGTCAATGTATAGGCCGGGGGAGTACTGAACTTCCACGGGGTTAGCGGCCTTACTCGAGATCTTTGTTTTTTTCTTTGTCGGCATATTACACTCCCTGAGTTATTAATTGTAAATTAAGACGCGCCATTGCCCCGAATGCCGTGTCTTGGCTGACGTCGGAAGCCGCAAGCAGTGCTTCGCAATCTGCCAACGTCTGCGGCAGTGCTGCTTGCTGGCAAGCCGCGAACAGTGCATCTGGGTTCTTCATTAGTGCTGCCATCTCCGCCCGAATGACCCCTTCGCTGATGAAGTGCGTAGCTGGCGCGACCCCGCCCGGCGCGATGCCAGTTGTAAACATCCCCGCGCCGGAAGCTCCGCCCAGAGTCTCGCACAGCATCTGCGCCAATGCTTGATTCGCGGCGGTTACTATTAAACATATTCGCTCATTTGCCATTTTAATAAGCTCCTGTCTTGCTGTTCATGTAGGCTTCCATCGTTGCTCGTTGTGATACGCTAGTTGCGGCAAACCTACCTACGGCTCCGTAAAAGTTGCCTGCGTAGAATGCAACTGGCACAGTATCGTAAGCGAAGAGCGACATTTGCGTCGTAATAATATAGTTACCTGCGGAGATATTCGCGTCAATGTACGTGAGCGCGATAGCACCTGCGTCAACTGTCATTTTCAACTCATCCGCAACTGCTACTTGTGCATAATCCGAATAGGTGCTTACAACGTGTTTTGAAGCTGACGGGTATACTGAATCTGCCCTACAAGATGAGGCTGCACCGGCATCACTTGTATGAGTAAAAGCAAACTTGTCAGTTTGTTTCGAAAGGTAAAATTTGCGCACGTTAGGAAATGTATTAAGGATGCTGGCAATTATCGTCCCGCTGCTTCCTCCAGACGTAACCCCGACAACTAATGCTAGGATACCTGATGCGGGTGTGAATACGGGAATAACCATAATGCTATTCGTACCATTCGCTTCCAGATAGTATTTCCCGTTTCCATCAATACGCAGTATAGGCCTGTTAATAGCGGTCGCCTGCGTTGCGTGATTGCCCCTGCCGGACTTATCAAGCATCTTACCTACAGGGTCACCGGCTGCTGTTACTGGTGTGGTTCCGGCACTGTCCTGAAACAGGGTAGTGAAGTCTGATGGGTCGTAGATGAAACCTTGCTCCCCGGACGCGAACAGCTCCGAGATCAACTCCGCTAGGGTAGTCGACCTTTGAAACCACATACCGAGTCCAAGACCAATAAACATATTAGTACATCCCCTCGAGTCCTGTCGCCGTTGTATTGGCTGCCCAGACACGTTTCGCGCGAATCGGGCGCGTTTCGCCTGCTAGGAAATTGCAGATGGTGGTCACATCATCCGCACCAGTAATTTTGACCGTGCCAGCGGCATTTGCGCGAATCGCGCGAGTAGCGATTGTTAAATCAACGGAGTCGCTTGGGGTGATCAGAAACACCCCCGTAGCGCAGCCGGTCAGACTTGAATATTTAGCGAGATTCGTCATGAATAGCTCCTAAGTTACTGTGGAAAAACGCCGGGAATAATGTAGCATTACCCCCGGCGATTACTACCCCTTACACCACGAAGTTGCTCAGCCAGGCCGAGGTCTTCAGGTGCTCGATTTCCCAACCGGCTTCGGTCAGCCACTGCCCCTTGACCTCGTCGGCATCCGGCAACTGGATGTTGTCCTTGAAGGTCGTATCACGCATTGGCCGGTACTTCATCGCAGTCGGATCGATCACCACCATATCGTTAGTGAAGCGCGTATGCGTATTGAACAACGGGTGAGACTTGATGTACAGTACACCTTGCGGCATTGTCCACTTCTGCAGCTTCATCCCGTAGACATCGACCAGGCCGTCATAGTTCACCCGAACGCGTGACTGCGAATTGGCCAGCCGATTCAGCGAGTTCAACGCACCGTTACCGGCAAAGACAATCCGCTCGTCCCCGGCGCCAGTGTCGTAGTCAAACACCTTATACACAGCATCGGTGAAGGTCGTCTCGGTCGGAGTCGTGGCGAACACGGTAATCATGCTCGACGCATACTGCGACATCATGTAGAGCAGACCGCCCGACATACGCAGAGGCTTACCATTGTCGCCAGTACCCTCGAAGCGCTTACCGAACAGGGCGGCAAACTCCAGCGCCGTCGCGTGATCGAACATCTTGCGCTTCTTATCATTCTTCACCGGGTCACCAGTGCGGGAACGAGTGCGCTTGGCGGTCTCGGTGATGTCGTAGGTCGTCTTGAAGATCTGCACATAATTGTACAGCTTCGTCGGATTACGAGTCGAGGAGGTTGGCGCGCCAGAACCTTCCGAGAACACGTTACCAACCTTGGTAAACTTCGCCCCGATTGGAATGGCCGCTGCCACTGTACCACCCTGCCCCCGCTTGAACACCACCGTAGTCGCATCAGTCACAGAACTGACGATCATCAGTTCGTGGTCATACGCAGTCGTCAGCGTCTTTTCTACCTGGAACACGTCACCTGGTACGCAATCCTGCGCGGTTGTCACGTTCGAGGTAACGACGATGGTAGTATCCGTCGAGATATAAGCCGTGCCGTTGGCCATAGTCAGGCGCAACGCATTCAGTTCCTCTTCCCACCAGGAGAATTCCGGGTCATCCGTCGACTCAGTCTTCATCTTGGACATGAGGGCGGTTAAAGGGGAGCTACCGTTCGGATTTCTCCAAAGGATAAGCTCACGAAAGTTCTTAGGGCGTTCGTCAGTACCCCAATCACCTGTACCACGCATTCCGGCAATAGCCATGTTAATACTCCTTAATTATATTTCTTGGTCAAACTCCGAAGCGAGTTTTGCCCATTCGTTCTGGGAGGCCGGAGCCCCACCACCAGTTCCACCACGCGCTGGCGTGAAGGGCTGTTGAGGTACCCCCGCCACCGGAGCCACTGCTTGCGCAGCACCCTTGGCAGGCAACCCCAGAGACACACGAGCTAACTCGCCAATCTTTTGTATTGCTTCAGCCCTTGGCGCAGTCGGATTGATCTGACGGTACATCGCCGCAATTTGCAGCACCGCAGGTTCATACTCCGGCTTTGCCAGGTCATCATTCACACTGAAAAACGCTTGCCGCGCTTCGGTTTCCGCCTTCGCCGCATTCGAGGTCGTACTCACAATCTGAGGCACAACCGTCTGCATTGAATTCAGAACACTTTGCGTTGCTTGCAAATGCATTTTAGCCAACAACTTCGGGAGCACCTTCTCAGGTTCCGTAATCATCGCGTGTGCATCATCTTCCGACAACGCATACAGCTGCTCCAACGCTTGCAAGTGCTGCTGTTCCTGTGCAGCTCTTTCTTCCGGACTCGGTTGCCGTGGTGCCTGCGTTGTAGGTGCTTCATATGAAGGTACAACAGGTGCTACCACTGCCGCAGGCACGACCGGAGTCGAACTTGCCACGGGCGCAACTGGCGTAGGCTCCACAGGAGGCGCCGAAGCCGCAGGAGGGACAACTTCTAAATCACCCTCAACGGTCTCAACTTCATCCAGGCCACTTTCTACCTCATCCCAATTAACATCAGAGTTCGATTGCGGCTCTGCTGCAGGTTCAGGGGGCGTTACCACTTCCACTTGGGTTGGAAGTTCCGGTACTGCCGCCGTTGGTGTCGTCGATTCGCTCATTTATTTGTCTCCTTAGATTGTTAATAGTCACTTCACATGACTCCAGTTCCGTCTCCACTAAGGCCGAGAGGCATAAGCGCCCCTCTAGTTGGCCCTTTTTATACTCTTGTGATAGAGTGCTGTCAAGGGAGGTGCATGGGGTGTTTAAGATGTCTCGTTGCAAGCCATCGACCTGCACCTGCACCAACGACACCGCCCTGCGCCAGCCCTTATTATCAAGCAAAAGCTCCAGTTCCCTCTTCGTCTCCAGCGCCTTTTGCAATTCTTGTTCGCAGTTCATTTGCACCTCCTTAACCTGTTGCGCCCATGCCAGGAATCTGCCCCGGCTCCATAGCATTCCCCGGAGTAACCATCGGGACACTGTTCCCCGAGGCCACTCGCTGTGCCATCACCTCGTTTGGAACGACCTGAACCTGAAACTGCCCGATGTTCTTCAGCCCAGCCAACTGTGCCACATAGCCAAACATCTTACCGATGTCATAACGCGCCTGCACTTGCGGAATCGACGACATCCCCTGCAACATCTGCTGCCAGAGGTTCGCTTGAGCAAAGCGATCAATCGGCATCGTGCCGTCCACAGGGACAAAGTCGTAAAAACCCTGTATCTGGTCAGGTGTAACATTCATGTACTTGTCGCCAAGCGTGGCCAGGTCCCCCACAATCCGATACTTCCGCTCTTGATCGTACATCTGCTGGGTGCTTTGAATCAGTTTCTGCGTCCAGGGCGACCAGCCACACACGCTCATCCATTCGGCGGTAGTTTTCAGTCTGTTCGCCGCGAAGGAGGTGGACGAACGCACCTCCGTGGCGGTCTTGCGGCCACTCGAGTTCACCATGCCCATGATATTGTCAGTGACTCCGGTCAGCCGCTGCGCCAAGTCCATAACAACCTCGCTATCGGCCATATTCTGCCGCGTCACGTCCTGCGTTGGGAACTGTGTCAGGAACGCCCTCACATCCTTCCCGTATGCCGCAGGTTTCAGCCGCACCAAGCGTCCCGGATTCGGGTCTTCTAGGTCGCTCATCATCACGCCTGAGGGGTCTACGATGAACTGATCATTCAGGGTCTTTCGCACATTGTAGAAATGCGAGTTGAAAAGCCAAGTCATCACGTCATTCATAGGCTTGGAGACCTCCAACTGCGAGCGGTTGAAGATCTCATAACCGCCGATCTCGTACTCCAGCACGTCGAAGGGGAACTTGTTGTGCGTGTAACCCAGAGGCTGCGCCGACACAATCACATTCTCGTTCGCAATGGTAAAGACCCACTTCTCCGGCCTCTTACTCCCCGACAGTCCATACTCCGAGGGGATGAGTTCGAAGTGAAACTCGTGAATGTTGACTCTCGAGGGCGACTTCCCATCCGCGCCGTATAACTGCTGGTCAAGATACGCCGTCTCCGGCAAGGTCGTCCGAGGCGAACCCAAGTCCCGCTCCCCATTCAGCGACTGCGCGCCCTTTGCAATCTGGTCAACGTTGAAGTACTGCCCCGACAGTTTCCTCTCCACCACGCGATTCCAGCTGATCTGATCATAGCGAATGAGAAACTCACCTTCTTGAAAACGGTACAGAGGAACCCGAGGGTCGAAAAGGAAATCCTGCGGCCTGACGTTGAAGTGCCTATTCCCCTCATACCCCACACTCTCCGACGTGACCAGCTCCTGTTTTGTCTTACCCGGAATCGGAACGCCGAGGAAGGTCACCGGCACTTCCTCATACCGTGAGGAGGAGATCACCTCCTTGTCCCAATAATGCCCCAGCACTCCGTGCCCGTACTTCAGCGCGTCGAGAAGCCAAACGTACAGCGAGGGTAAGGCCTGCCCCGCCGTCAGCTGATAATCCAGCAAGGCCTCTATCGCCAGTTCCGCCTGCTGCGACGCACCGTGCCGCCCCTGCACCTGCAAGATCGGACTCCGGGAAAGGAACACCGAGGTCAGATAGGTGTGCGCGGTCAGCATTGTGGCGTATGCGTAGGGAATCTCGATCGTCACGTATTGGGGCTTGCCGCCCTTCTTCGCTCCCTCGCGCAAGTTGTCGTTCTCCGAGGTCGGCAGATACGCCTTCATCATATCCTCGGATTCCTTGAACTTAATCGAGCGCAGTTCCAGCGCGCTTCGGGCAAGCCGCAAGCGATCCTTAAACGCGTTCATGATCAGCTTGTGCTTCGGTGATGTGAATTCAATAGTCATGGGCATGTTCTAAACTCCAGTCGTCGTTTGCTGTCCGTGGGAACCTCAGCGTATTCCCCCTCAATCCAGTCGTCAATGCCGATGCTCTGAGCATAGTCAATGCCCATCGCCGCAGCGTCCAGTACGTCATCGTGATTCCTCGAGGTAGGGGAGTAGTTCCCATACTGCTCGAGAAACTTAAAGTGTGACGTTTTAACCTTTAAGCGGCCATACCCCGCCGCCGAGCCAATTGCTTGTAAAATCCGATCAGCCTTGCGGCGCCGATCTTGCACCCGATGCACAGGCACATAGAGCCGTTTCTTCCGCATCTCCGTCTCCACGTACCAGGCCAACACGCGCTGATACGAGACGCTCTCAACCACAATGCCTAAGGGCTTGTAACGCTGGGTGTACTCCATCAAGGTGTTCACAGCCGCCTCGGGCATCTCGCCCTTCTCCGCCGAGTATTCAACGATATACACGTCCGTACCTGACAGGCCAAGCACCATAATCACCTGGTCATCGGCCTCTTTCGAGTCGCTCGACGCAGGGTCAATCGTGATGATGTAGATGAGCTTATCCGGCAGCACATCCCAATACTTCAGGTTTTCCGGGTTAAACGAGGCGCCGCCCTCAGGCACGATCTCGCACTCCATCTCGCGCATCCACAGGGCCAGTTGCCCGCGCCGCACATGCGCTTCCTTATCCTTAACCAACTCCTCGGTCGGGAAGCGCGAAGGCCAGGCGCTCTGCTTCGTCAGCGCGTCGAAGCAACCGAAGCGCAGGGAAACCCACTGAGGGTCTTTGGCGCAGGAACTGATCAGATCATTGTCGTTGAAAGGGGTTTGCAGCAGCACCATCTTCGCGCCCGGGGCCTCACTCGTCGGCGCAAGGGATTTCGCCAGCGCGCCGAAGAACAGGTCAGAGGTCTTGAGCCGCTGCTCCGCGGTGGCTGTGGTCTCCTCGTCATCCGGGTCATCCACGACGATCAGGTCAGGCCGATAATCGTCGATGTTCACACCCCGCACCTGCCCCGTGATACCCAAGGCGAGCAGGCGGATAGGGTACTCGTCTACACCGTGCATGATCTCGATGTCCTCGTTCGACCAGCGCTTCCCCTTCGTCAGCTGGAATGTCTGGGCCCAGAGCGTATTGAACTCGACTTGTTTCTTAACCCACTCCAGCGACTTGATCGAATGCCCCTGCGCGCTGGACACGAACAGGATAGTGTGGGAAATTCCGTAGGCAATGCGTTTCGAGGTGAACAGGCGGAGCTTAGTCGTCTTTGCCCCGCCGCGAAAGACCATTATGCTGACGTAACGCGCAGGCGAGGCCAGCACCTCATCAATCTTGCGGTGGAAGCTCGGGGGGACTTGCCGAAAGGTCTTGGGGAAGAAGGTCTTGGCGTAGAGCGTATCATCGACGGCGCAAAGCCGCACGAGTTCCCCTAGGCCGATGGTTTCCTTTTCGCTCACTTGTGCGTCACCTTATGCATTTGCATCATCTTGTCGTGTTCCTTCTGGTCAGCCTTGTTGAACTCCTTAGCTACCTTAGCCGGTGGGCAGCTTTTATACCCTGCCCCATGCGCGCAGGCGGCCATGAAGCGCTCTTGTTTCTTCGATTTGCTGGGCATGTCGTTCTCCTCAGGGTTTCCAAATATGCACTTTGAACTTCTCACTCACCTGGTCAACCTCCGCCGCGAGGATGTGTGGCTCCGGCAGCTGAATCGCAGGGTCGTACCACTTAACCACCTCGCAAACCTCGAACCTCCAAAGGTGCGGCGGGAAGCACTTCTCAAGCACCGGCATGTACAGCCTGCGCGTTTGCCACCAGGCCAACACCGTGTGCGAATACTTCACCTCAACGCAGGTGATCTTCCCTTGCGCGAGGTCAATGAGCAAGCCATCGGGCTGGCACCAGCGCCACTTCCCTTCCGACTGAAAGCGGAACCAAGGCGAGGGCATGTAGGTCTCGGGGAATAGGGCCTGCAAGTGCTCCTGCACCTTCCGTTCGTATCGGACCCCCTCGGCCCTGCGCCCCGAGTAGCGGCGCTGGCGCAGGAAGGGGGGTGGGCTCTTGGAGAGGTAGGCCGAATCGACCTGCCCTGCGGGGCTAAACCCTGGGGGCTGGCAGTTCAAGCAGCTCTCCTTCCACCGTAGGTGAGTTACGCGTCTGCATCAGCTCGCGCGCCTCGGTCAGGTCACTCGCGCTGATCGTGAAGTTGTTGATTTGAGTATTGTTCACCACCTGCGCGTCGACCGTTGGCGCCTTGGCCGCAGGCGCATAGCCCATGCGGTGGAGAATCTTATCGGTCGCGTCGATTAGGAGCTTAGAGTCGTTCGAGGTCTCGAGAATGTTAGTGACGCGGTCGAGGCCAATGTTCGCGGCGGCGCGCAGGCGGGACGGGATGTCCTGGGCGATGCAGCCGAAAACCGCATCCTGGCGCAGGAGCAACTTCGCCTGAAAGATGTCCGAATGGATGACTGTCGAAACCCACGATTGCGTGTACCCGAAATAAGCTGCGGCGTCGCGCAGGGGACGGTCGGGGTTCTCGAGCAGCCAGTTAATCAGGGCCTCGTGCGAGTAGCTAATCCTTTGAATTTGGGCTGATTCGGCCAAGGCGAACTCCGGGGTTGGTGGGCGTGGCGCGAGTATGGAGGTGCGGGGGGCGAGCTTGGTAGGGGGCGTTTGAGGGAAGGGGTAATCCCCGGTGATAATTCCCTAAAAATCATGCACTCCGCCGCGCGCATATCCCCCCACGCTGTCAGACCCCCGTGGGGGGTGGTATGGGGGTGCGCTGCAGGCTGTTGATTATATGGGGAAATTCGGCGGGCTTGCCTTCCGCCCCGGCTGTGGTATTATGTGGGTGTTGCGGTCAGGTGGCTGCGATGCGCAAGGCGGGGGCGGATTTCCCGCGATGGAGGTTATGATGAATGTTAGAATTCCCCCTCGCGATGTGTGACAGACAGCGCCGGGGGTAATTTTGCCCAATTGATGAAAGGATTAGAACCATGAACAATAAACCTGATGAAGTGAAAGCGCCGAAGTTCCTGGCAAAGAATGTCGAGGCGGTGGAGGGTTGCATATTCACCCTCGGCAACGGGCAGACAATTACGGTTCTGCTGGCCGATATGCC
>Ga0224495_10002978_pt1 | contig 10671 bp, 12 predicted proteins | sample SF_Jul11_sed_USG_FD_168128 | JGI IMG/M metagenome (GOLD analysis project Ga0224495, IMG submission 168128) | Sediment microbial communities from San Francisco Bay, California, United States - SF_Jul11_sed_USGS_4_1 | ecosystem: Environmental > Aquatic > Marine > Sediment | place: USA: California...
TTTTCAAGTACTTGTCTCCCGACTGGACAAGAAAGTCGGAAGATCTGAGATCTCTCGGAGACGGTTTCTCGATCTTTGAATCCGCACTGAAATATATCGAGCAAAAATGGTGATTGCCCCTTCCGACTTTATTGCCTCACACCACCCTATAGCAATCTCACAAAGCTCATCATTCGAATGCTTCATTAGCAACGATTTTTTTAAAAATTCATAGCACGGACAAGCAAATCCGACAATCGTCGATAAACATCGTTAAATCGAATATAAAAGTATAAGAACACGTGGATTTTTTCTGCTCCCCTATGAAATCGGGGGAGAAGCGGCATTTGAGGTTTTTTAATGAGCTGTCAGCACTGTCGGTGCATTTAATTATCGTGATATTCTTCAGCTCGATGCTAACGATTATCTGGCCTCTCCGATTGAATGATAACATCGAGACCTGGTATTTCTTGCATTCTTCTGTATTCCAAGGGGTCGCCGCTCTCGCCGGAATATGCCTAATTGCAGCCTTCTTCTTCTACGAGAGACTCGAAGTCCATTTGGAGAACCTGAAGAACGATTGCGTCAGAACAGTAAGGAGATTGATCAAGAGAGGCGGAATCATGTTCGATGAGGCGACTATTATCGGCATTCTTCAGGATACCGGGAAGAAAATGAAACAATTGGAAGAGACGGCAACACAGAAAAGTGTGGGCACTGATGTTGAAAAAGCGAAGGAGAAGTGGAACGCTCTTTATGATTCCTACATTTGGGTCTATGAATCTCTGAAGGATATCGCTCATACTGAGGCGAGAAAATCGAGTCTCACAAAATTCGTCGAGGATTATTTCTTGCCAATGTTCGCGCCAATACTGTGGTCAATCATATCAATATGTCTCACGGAGCCAATGATATCCAGCCCGTTTCTGTTGTCCTTCTCGATGTATCTGTCGTTGCTTTTAACAATATTGGTCATCTCTAAACTCGTCTATGGGATGATATGGGGAACCTGGCATGAATTCGTAGTGAGACGCCTAGATCCGTCAGATTTCATCTTGAACAGCCTTGCGAGACTCGGGATAAGTAATAGCACGGCTGATCTAATGATTGAAATGGAGAAATCTTTGACATCGAAGGAATAAAAAAAGGGTAGAATTAGAATCGTAGAAAATGGTGAGAAAATTCGGTCGCGTCAATCACTTAGCTCGAAAGAGAGATTATGATTTCGACCTGATCTCCATCTCTAAGTCCGAGCGTTCTTCTAAGATGATATTTGCATACAATTTCAAGCACGTTGGTGTAATGAGATCTCGTCGGCATAACCACCGCGCATTCCATGTTGTGTATTTTGGCGAAGAAGCATTTCACATCTCCGAAGGTCCTGCCCTCCTTCTCGAAGCCTTTCACAATCACTCCTTCGGCTTTTCTCAATATGTCGAGCTTCGGCAGTTCGGACTCGCCGACCTTGATATTCAGAGTGCCCTCGTACGGCTTGAACCATAGCTTCTTCTGGAACTGGTCGAGGTACTCAGGCTGATTGACATAATATTGACCTTCTCCAAGACCCGAAATTACGGTGCCGATAATTACAAGATGATCCTTCATTTCGAATATTCTCTGGTAGTCCGAATACTCCTTCCTGAGGAGGTCAAAACCCTTCTCTGTAAGCTTTATCCGCTGCCTTCTTGCGCCGAGATCCCTCTCAATCAGACCGTTCGACAACAGCTCGAGTATCTTTTTCGATGCGGATTGCTGGCTTATGTCCAAGAGCTCCCCGAGTTCTCTCGATGAGATGGCGATGTAGTCGTGCACTCCGCCGAGCAGAGCAATCTGTTTGAGAGTGGCGATATGCTTGTCCCTCATCGAAGGTCGATATACGTCTCTGTTTAAATGATTTGTGCAGGAAAAAACACGGCATTCAAGCAAAATCAAGCCGCTGGCATTCTCTCATCCTTATGACTGGTATTGATGAATTTCGTAGTATCTTTATAAGTTCTTGGTCATTGGTGACGACTGCCGCATGCTCTTTCTTGGCAATCTCTATCACTCCTCGGTCTCCCTTTTTAGATGCTTCGACAACGCGGAACTTATTCGCGAGCTTAATTGCGGCCTTGGCTTCCGAAGCTTTAATCTTGGTCAGCTCATCGATCACGCAAGACGGGACGATGATTTCCACATTTCCAAGAAGCCTCGTAATCTCAGAGACAATATCGACCTTGAACTGAAAGGGAATCAGAAGTGCGTTCGAATCCAGAACAACATGTTTGATGTCGCTGAGCACAGGGATCACGTGCCTTGGACCATTATTCGAGTATTCCGTAGCCTATGAGCCTCCATTTTCCGGCTATGCGCCTTGAGATGGCGATTCTATGGCCTTTCTCCGCACAAATCGGGATCTTGAGCGATACCTGGGACACATCTTCTCTGCCGCTCTTTACAACTCCGACCGTCGTCGCAGTCCCCGCGCTGAGCATCAATGGCTCATTCGTCTTGACACTCTCCACGGATACGTTCTCTACCAGCCCTACAACTCTCTTGAGAAGGTATGTCCGCATGGTGAAATCCTTCACCACTTTCGGAAGAGTTCCCGGTTTTCCAGCCAATCTCCCGACGAGCGAATCCGATTTTGTGAGCGAGGGATCGAGATATGTGCCAATCGCTATCAATCCGCCGGGGCCGACCTTTTCGAAGCCGGAGCCTCCGGCATAAAGAGAGGACACCTTTGTCCGCAGGGGTATTTCCTCTCCTCGTCCTCCGAGCTCAATAGGTACGCCCGGGAGCACCTCGATCTCGTCGTCGAGGGCGATTTCTCCCTGGCTGAGGCTTCCTCCTATCACGCCTCCCCTGAGATCTTCTGGGTCCACACCCGGCTTATTGACATCGAACGATCTAGCGACCTGCATACGGAAGGGTTTCTTCTCGTCATATGCGGGAGTCTTGATGTATCTTTGAATCGCATCGAGCAGTTTGTCAATATTCACATCATGATGAGCCGAGACAGGGATTATCGGTGCGTTCTCCGCCGTCGTCCCTCTCAGAAATTCCCGAATCTCCTGATAACTTTTTAACGCCTGTTCTTTTGTAACAAGGTCAATCTTGTTCTGAACGACGATGATGTTCTTGACACCCATTATCTCAATGGCCATCAGATGCTCCCTTGTCTGAGGCTGGGGGCACTTCTCATTGGCGGCTATCAAAAGCAACGCGCCGTTCATGAGCGCGGCCCCGGAAAGCATCGTGGCCATCAATGTTTCATGTCCTGGTGCATCTACAAAAGAGACGGAGCGGGCATACTCGCAATCGGAATTGCATTTCGGGCATTTAGGACTCGTGCAAAATGATTCGCCCTCTTCGCATGAAGGGCATTCATAGATGGGCACATCGGCATAGCCCAAGCGTATCGAGATCCCTCGTTTGACCTCTTCGGAGTGCCTGTCCGTGATCTCACCCGTGAGTGCTTTGGCAAGAGTGGTCTTGCCATGGTCCACATGGCCGATCAGGCCGATGTTCACTTCGGGTTGAGTCGGGACGTTCATGCGCCCTCCTTCTTCTCTTTTGGCTTGATGACATCGGAGATCTGCTTGGCTCCGTGAGCTGTGACCTTGAGGTTTATCTGGACCGTCTCCGGAGATATTGCACTGCCCCTCATCGACTTGCGCCTCCTCATCCCCTTTCTCGGAGCATTGAAGCCCAGCCCCTTTGATATGAGCACTTTTGACCTGCGCCCGCTCGGCATATCCTTCCTCATCGGGAAGCCGTCCTTATCGCTGCCTCCCGTGATTAGAAGCTTGTAACCGGGAAGGCCGAGGAAGATGCCGTCTATCTGATCGCCGATCTTTTTTCCGATGAGAGAATTAGCATGATGCCCTGCTATGGTAGTCTGATAAGATTTCCCGTTCTTCGGGTCACTTACATTGGCCTTGAACTCTACCAACATAATCACTTCCGTTGTGAAAGGCCCTATCAACAAAGGGAATAAATAGGTTTTGGCAGAACCAGCAGGAAAACATTGCGCTAAAAGGAGGAAATGGCTGTACCGATAAAGGCCTAGAATTCATCGGAAAATAACGGTATCGGAAAACGGGCAATTACATCGCCCAAAACGGCTCCTCTTTCCGCTTTATCTGCATGACTTCCTGCATCACTTCGACCTCATCCGACCGGAGATCCATTTTCTGTAGCTTTCTCGCATCCCCTTCGGGGATATCGATATAGAGAATGTCCTCGACTTTCAACTGCCTTCCAACGGTGACATCGTCTATCGAAATCGCGACCTCTTGCCCCATTAGCGCGACAGGCTGGCTTTGGTTTCCGCTCTGAATGCTCCTGATCTTCCCGATCATCTTTCCGTCAGACTTTATCAATGCCTGACCTGACATGATTCTCCCGGCCAGAACTCTGACGCCTACTATCGCGGGCTTGCTTACGCGAAACACGCAGTTAGGGAGCAGCTTGATCTTGCCAGGGAATATGATCTCCATGCGTTTCTGGCCCTCTATCTCCTCTTTTTTCTTCTTCTTCCAGACCTGATAATCCTCAATCAGGCGGTATACCACATTGTTGCTCAGGACAGTCACATCATGATCTTTCAGCTCGGCCTGAGCCTCGGGAGTCATGTCGACGTTGAATGCGAGTATGATGCGGTGTGTAGGATCTGTCGCCGTCTCCGCCTCGACGAGGTCCTTCTTCGATATTTTGCCGATCCGCGCGGTCCTTATCGGCATCTCGGCGTTCTTCATCTCGAAGGCGAGTGCCTCGATGGACCCTATCGCATCGGCTTTTGCGATAATGCCATCGGCCGCCAGCTCGATGTTGACCTCGCTCTCCTTCCGTATCTCCTCGACGACCTTTTCCTGATCCCCACGTATGACCTTGATCAATCCGCCTGCAAGGGCTGTCTCCAAATTCTGCGCAGCTATCTTGATACCTGCGGCGGCAGTAATCGTCTTCACTGAGTCGAACCGCTGTGTCGGGTCTCGTATCTCGTCGAGCGGCTTAGGCTTCAGCAACGCCTTGATTTTCGTGATAATCGGCTTCGAAGGGTCAGTGGAGGAAATTGCGACCGAATCGCCTTTCTTGATCTCTCCTTTGTAGATTATCACATCAAGGGTCGTTCCCAACCCCTTTTCTTCCTTGAGCTCCAGGACGGTCCCTTCGGCCGCCTCCTCCTGCTCGGATTCCAGCTGATCCTCGAGGAATCTCTGGGCAAGACCGACAAGCACCAGCAACAGGTCTGGAATGCCCTCTCCTGTTTTTCCGCTCAAAGGGATTATTGCGACCGTCTTTGTGAAATCCTCGATCTTGTCGAATCTGTCCGCGCCGATCCCGTACTCGTACAGCTTCCCGACAAGGTCGTATATGATCTGGTCGAGTTTCGCGACCGTTGACTCAGGCTGATTACGGACGGTCAGGACAAATGGTTGTTCTTTGTGCGCCCTCCATCCTTCGAGCAGGTCGATCTTGTTCGCGGCGATAATGAACGGTGTCTTGTACTTCTTCAGAATCTTCATCGATTCGATGGTCTGAGGCTGTATCCCCTGGTTGACATCAATTACAAGCACCGCGAGATCGGCGAGCGCCCCTCCTCTCGACCTGAGCGTGATGAAAGAATGATGCCCCGGGGTGTCAATGAAGAGCAGACCTGGGACCGAAAATGATTTCCCCTTTGCCATATCGCCGCACAGTTCATAGATTGTCTCGAGCGGTACCTCGGTCGCGCCAATGTGCTGTGTGATTCCCCCGGCTTCTCGTGCCACTACATTAGTGCCTCTAATCTTATCAAGAATAGTCGACTTTCCATGGTCGACATGACCGAGCACAGATACTATTGGCTGTCTCGTCGACATAGAGCTCACCGAAGGGTATCATATTTGATCGACCGTGAAATCTCAGAGCTTGCCCTCGTAAAGCCAAGGCTCATCGATCCGTTGGTATTTTTGAATCTCGTAATCGTTGAAGAACAGCTCGATTTCCCGCTTTGCAGATTCCGCGGAATCGGAGCCGTGTACGACGTTCTTGCTTGTGTGAAGCGCAAAATCCCCTCTGATCGTGCCCATCGGGGCGTCCTGGGGATTCGTCTCTCCCATCATGGAGCGGCAGACCGTAATCGCATTGTCCCCCTCGAGAACCATGCAGACAACCGGCCCGGACGTTATATACGCGATCAGACTGTCGTAGAAGCTCTTGCCTTTGTGCTCCTCGTATTGTCTCTCCGCCAGCTCCTTGGGTATCTTCATCATTTTCATTGCGCAAATCTTGATACCTCGCCCCTCAAATCGGGAGACGACATCTCCAATAAGGCCGCGCTGGACGCCGTCCGGCTTCACCATGAGAAATGTCCTCTCGATCAATTCTCATCACCCTTATCTTTCTCAGCTTCCTGAGGAACAGATTTTTCCTTCTCCTCGGGCTTCTCCTTCTTCTCAGCTTTTCCCCTGACATTTCTCTTTACTTTTTTAGCCGGCTTCTTTGAATCTGACTTGCCATGCTGCGTCTCCGCGGCGAGCCTGACCCCTTTATCACGCTTGTAAGCTGCGGTCCATTGAGTCGCACGTGGTACCCTCTTGAGATCCATAAGATTCTTGAAGCATTTATTGCTGCAGAAAATGAATGTGCTGCCATCCTTGCGGATGAAGAGCCTTCCGGTTCCCGGCTCAATGTTGTTTCCGCAAAAGGAACACAGTTTTTGTTCGACCATCAGTGATCACCATCCATATTTCGGTCAGAATATCGGTCCTATCTGACGCTCAGCTTCCTTGCCTCTCTCGCGGTCTCCTTGAGCATCAGAGTGTCGCCGACCCTGACTGGACCCATCACATTTCTCGTGATTATTCGTCCTTTGTCCCTTCCTTCGAGGACTCTGACTTTCACCTGGGTAGCCTCCCCAGTCATTCCGGTCTTTCCTATGACCTCTACAACCTCAGAAGGAATGCTATCATCCGCCATCAGAATTCGCCCCCGTTACTTCCTGATGTCCGCAATTTTCTTGGAGAGATCCTCCAAAAGCGGCTTGCCCTTTCCGGCATCAAGTATCGCGACGGATGCGGTCGGCTTCTCGAGGCCGCAGGCATTGCCCAGCTCGGCGCGGCTCGGAACGAATGCGAATGGGACCTTTCTCTCGTCGCACAGCGCTGGCATATGCATCAATATCTCGGGCGGCGTCACATCTTCAGCCATCACGACGAACTGTGCCTCTCCGCGCTCCACGAGCTTCGTGACCTCGTTCGTCCCCTTGCGGAGCTTCCCGCTGTCCCTCGCCAGCTCGACAAGCTCGTAAGCTCGATCGATAACATCCTTCGGAATCTCGAATTTTACAAATGCAGGTTTGCTCATTTGATCGTACCTCCTTCAGACGCATCGCGCGTCTTCATCATTCACGGGCTCTAAAGAAGAGCAAGGTGCAGAAAGGCTCTCGATATAAAAGTCTATTGATGATTCGCGCTTACATTGTCACGCTGATTGAGATTTTTTAATACGTTTATGTATTTCAAAGGCAGAATTTTCCTTCAGCCAGGGGTTATAAACCTTTCAACCAAATGTTATTTACCCCTTCCAATAATGGGAAAAACGCGGGCGTCGGGACTAATTTTCCGCCTGACACCTGGCAGGTGTAAAAGAAATGAAGGTTTTGATATTAGGCTCAGGAGCAGTAGGTACAGAAATCGGAGATATTTTGAGGAAACAAAAGGAGATTGACGAAGTAGTCATGGCCGATCTTCATATCGAGATCGCGAACAAGGCGGTCAAGAAGATGGAGAGCCCGAAGAAGGTCACTTCGACAGCGATGAACGCGAACAACGTTGAAGACATGAAAAAGGGCATGAAGGGCGTCGATTTTGCGATTAACGCCACATTGCCGAGGTTCTTCTTGAAGATCATGAAGGCATGCCTTGAAAGCGGTACGAACTATATGGACATGGCCACAGATCTCGGCGTTGCAAGAGAGCAGAAGGCAGGACAGAAGATCGATACAGTTCCGATAGATATGCAATTGGAACAGGACCAAAAATGGAAGGACGCTGGTCTGTCTGCTCTGCTTTGTTGGGGAGCGGAACCCGGGGCAGTGAATGTGTTCACACGGTACGCCGCTGACCAAATGGATTCGGTTGAGAAAATCCTAGTGAGAGACGGGGACGACTCGTACATAGAGGGATATGACGGCTTTGTTTCGTATTGGTCGCCGGACACCTTGATAGAGGAATGCGCTGATATGGACGCATTGATTTGGACAGCCGGCCATTTTGAAAGGGTCCCATCGCTCTCGAAATCTGAGATGTGGGAGTTCCCGGATCCGGTCGGAAGGATCAAGGTCTGGATGGTAGATCACGAAGAGAGCTCGACACTCGGAAGATTCATCAAAGGATGCAAAGAATGCAACTTTGGTCTCGCCTTGAGCGATGAAGTCGCTGACATGATGAGGATGATGAAGAAAATGGGATTCGTCAGTCCGATACCGATAAACGTAAAAGGTGTCAAAGTGGTTCCGAGAGACGTTGTCACGGCTCTGATGCCCTCGCCAACCGACCCGCACTTGATGAGCAAAATCAGAGGAAGCGGATGCGCGAGCGTCACCGTAATCGGCAAGAAGGGCGAGAAAAGATACAGTCACTTCATTTACAATATAATGAGCCATGAGGAGTGCTGGGAAAAATACAAAACGAACGCTACTGCCGTGCAGACAGCAACACCGCCTGCAATTGCGACAGTGCTTTTCGCAAGAGGGGCAATATCGAGGAAGGGAGTATATCCTCCTGAGATGCTTGAACCCGAACCTATCATGAAGGCTTTCTCTGAGATGGGGTTCCCATGGCATGAGGTGAAGAAAGAAATCAAGTAATAATCTCTGAGAGCGGGCTCTGACATGAGCCTTCTCTCGCTTATTCAATATTTTTCTTTAAACCGATTTTCCAGTTTATCTGGTGTCGCTCAAGTCGTACTTCATATATGTAGAGCATCATTAGATATTTATTGGAAAATAATATTAGATTTTTAAATTACTGGCATCGGATTTTTTACGATTTCCTGAAAGGAAATAAATAGTCTTATTCTATTCAATTAGCAACCTGGAAGCCGCTCGAACGGCTTTTCACAATTCCAGGGGGGGATTGAAAAGAAATGAAAATTGTTATAGTAGGAGCAGGAGGAGGCGTCGGTTCTGTTATGGCAGATTGGTTGTCAAGGCAGAAGGATTTCGACCAGATTGTCCTTGCTGGTCGTAAGAAAGACACTCTGAAGAAAGCTCTGGATAACATGAAGGGCAAAGAGAGAGGAAAGATAGCCATTGTCGATGCGAACAATATCGCTGACATGAAGAAATGTTTCAAGGGAGCGGACATGGTTGTGAATTCGACCCTGCCGAGATACTTCCTGAAAATCATGAAGGCGAGTCTAGGTGCAGGAGCGAATTACATTGACATGGCAACAGACCTTGCCGTCATCAACGACACACCATTCCAGAAAGTAAAAAGAGTCCCTCTGGACCTTCAGCTAGACCAGGACAAACAGTGGAAGAAAGAGGATTTGGCTGCAATGCTTTGCTGGGGGGTCGATCCCGGTGCGGTGAATGTGTTCACGAGATATATCGCTGATGGAATGAACAAGGTCGATGAGATCAAAATCAGAGATGGTGACAAGAGCATCATTGAGGGCTTTGATGGTTTTTATTCACCCTGGTCACCTGATACTCTGATCGAAGAAGTCGCATACATGAACTCTCTAATCTGGACGGACGGACATTGGGAAAGGAGACCTCCTCTTACGGTTTCGGAAGAGTGGGAGTTCCCAAAACCAGTCGGAAAGATGAAGGTATGGCTTGTCGACCATGAAGAAACTCAATCGCTCCCGAGATTCATAGGAAAGGGATGCAAGGAAATGAGTTTCATGATACACTTGGACGATGAATGGATTGAAGTCACGAGAGCGCTCAAAAAGGTTGGTCTCGTCGATTGCAAGCCCGTCAACGCGAGAGGTGTCAAGGTCGTTCCCAGAGATGTCATAACTGCATGCATGCTATCGCCTGTCGATCCGAAAATGCAGTCGAAGACGAAGGGCAACATATCTGTCGGAGCTGCCGTCATCGGATACAAGGGCGACAAGAAATACATGCATTACATCTGGAACACGATGAGCCATCAGCAATGTTGGAGATCCTATAAGGCAACGGCTACCCCGACTCAAGTCGCGATACCGACAGCAATAGCTGTCACATTGTACGCGCAGGGAAAAATCAAGGAAAGAGGCGTGTTCCCGCCCGAGGCCCTCGACCCGAAGCCGATTATGAGAGCTTTCACGAAATACGGCTTCAAGTGGGAGCAGATGAAGAAGAGAATCGAATAAATCCAAACATGATTCGCCATGAGGAGATTTTTTCTCCTCTTGGCCATGAGATATTTTTTTTTACTTGCCGAGTTCCTTTTCTTTATCAGCAATCCTCAGTTTTGTCTTGATGACTGTGTCTGGATTAAGAGATATGCTGTCGATACCACACTCGACCAGGAATTCCGCGAAGTCGGGGAAATCACTGGGTGCCTGTCCGCAGATGCCTATCTTTCTCTTTTGCTTCTTGGCTGTCTCGATGACGCTCTTGATCATCCGCTTAACGGCGGGATTTCTCTCATCGTAAAGATGCGAGACTAGCTCCGAATCCCTGTCGAGCCCCAGCAATAATTGCGTGAGATCGTTCGAACCGATCGA
>Ga0224495_10002979_pt1 | contig 10671 bp, 10 predicted proteins | sample SF_Jul11_sed_USG_FD_168128 | JGI IMG/M metagenome (GOLD analysis project Ga0224495, IMG submission 168128) | Sediment microbial communities from San Francisco Bay, California, United States - SF_Jul11_sed_USGS_4_1 | ecosystem: Environmental > Aquatic > Marine > Sediment | place: USA: California...
CCTGCTGGCCTCTGACATTTTCTGCTTTCCAGGTTGCCTCGCGATTCAGCGGATCGGACTTCAGATCCGCATTAAAGACTCCGGACGAGTTATTTTCATTTTCGATCGATTGACGCGAATCGGTTTTTGGAAGATACGTGTGAATATTGATGTTTTCACCATGGCCGTCTACCTGCATGCTGAGCGCAACATCATAACTTGGCGACGGTATCAATCCAGCCAGCGGATAGTCTAGAACGTACAGTTTATAAGCGGTCACGCTCATGGGCAGCAGCACCATGATGGCAAGTACCATGATATAAACACCACGCCTAGCGTTATCAGAACTTTGTATGACCATAAGATCGACAGATGAGGTGGATTAACAAATGAACGCGGCCGTTGATTGCGAGGAGGTACCTTGGTTTTTCATCACATATTTGTGTTGCAGAATCATCACTTTAGGTTAAGCATACCATAAAATTGACCATACGTGTGCAAATCTCACACGCAAGATACAAATCGCGTGAATAATTCATACAAATACTGAATCAGGGAACAGCTTCGTATTACGATGAACCTGATGCAATTTACCCTGAGCGACCGCAATAGATAACGTACGGCCTAAATGACAGGAATCTGGGCATCGGGAAATGAGGGAGCTTGAGTGCAGGCTTATGCTAGTCGCAACTGCGCCAGAGAAGCGGTCGCGTTGCCGCCACTGATATCCGGAATGATGCTCAACTCGAGCACAGTGACTGCCGGGAGCTCGACTTGATGGTCTTCCGTTTCGGAAGTTGTGTTTTGGGGACTGGAATTCCACTGCTGCCGCACGATATCCCGGAACGACTTTCCCCCATCCGCCGACCAACGCAAGGTATACTCTTGGGTACGTTCAGCGCGGCTCTCCTGGAAGTTCAGCCAGATCCGCCGCAACTGCAGCGGATGTGCGAAGAGCAAACGGATCGTCTGCTTTCCGGGCACCGTGGCACGCCATCCAGAAGATCTACCCGGCAGCAATGCTGACTCGACAGGATGAAATTCGTCCTCCGAGCTGATTTCAACCTCCGCGAGCCCTTCCACATGAAGCCAGCCCTGGTCGGGAACTGCGGTTTCTTGCTGAACATTGGCAATGATTCGCTTGCGCATCGGCGTATTTCCTTATTTTAAGCAGGAGAAATTTTCATCTGCCAGAGGGTTTTCAGACCATTCAGCCAAAATACCTGACTGTATCCGCATAGTAATACAGGCGCATATAATTAATGGCTTCCTTCAGCATCATAGAGACAGCCTTGCGCAGCGAATAACAACTAGCAGCCTTTCACAACCCAATCATCAAGGTTTACCTGACTGTAACATTCGCAACCCCCAACCCACGCCGAATCCCGTCACGTCTCCGGCTACGCTGCCCAATCCGCCTTCGCAGCGGCTGGCGCAAAGATCAACATGCAGCCACGGCACCTCATGGTCCAAGAATCGTTTCAGGAATCGCGCCGCCAGGATGTGGTCAGCTTCGCCGCCCAGCGTGCATTGCTTGATATCGGCGACCTTTGAATCCAGCGCGGACTCGTAATCATCGTCAAGCGGGAAGGCACACAGGCGTTCGCCGCTCTGCTGCCCGGCCTTGATTGCCTGTTGCAGTAACGCTTCACTGTTGCCCAGCACGCCGCTGTAACGGCTGCCCAGCGCCACAGCCATGCTGCCGGTGAGCGTGGCAAAGTCGATAAGCATGTCAGGATTTTTGCGCGAAGCGAGCGTGAGGGTGTCGGCCAGCACCATGCGCCCTTCGGCATCGGTATGAATAATTTCAATGGTTGTGCCGTTCAGTGCCCTTACGATGTCGTTCTGCTTGTAGGCTTTCGGGCTGATGTGATTCTGTGCGATGGCCAGCCAGCAGTCGATGTTAACTGGCAGCTTTTGTTGCGTGGCAGCGAACAGAATCCCGAGCGCAACCGCCGAGCCGTTCATATCCTCGTGCATACCGTGCATGTGTCGCGCCGGCTTGAGGTTATGTCCGCCAGTGTCAAAGCAGATACCTTTTCCGACCAACGCCACGGTCTGCATCGCTTTTTTGTGTTTGTAACTTAGATGCACAATCGCGGCATCTTCGTCATGGCTGCCTTGCGCAACAGCGACGAAAGCACCCGCACCGATCTTGCGCAGCACTTTCAGGTCAAACTCCTTTATCCGCCAGCTATTTTGTTTTGCGAGTTCCCTGATGCGCTTGCGATACAGTGCGGGAGTGAGTTCGTTAGGCGGCATCACGGTCAACGTACGGCACAACAGATTTCCCTCGGCTTGCGCCTTGAGCTTGGCAAAACTTGCTCTGTCGTCAAAACCGAACAAAACGATCTTTTGCAGCAGCTTGTGCTGGTCGGCCTTTTTCTTGTGAAGCGGGAGCGGCGCTCCGTTCACCCACACTGCATACACCGCGGTTTCGGCGGCCTGCCTGCGCTGTACAACATCGCCATGTACCACGATGGCGATGCCAGCCGGGTGCTCGCCCAGCAACAGTTGCACCGCCTTGCGCACCTGAGTCTGCAACGCAAAACTGGTTTTGGAAAAATCCAGCATCGCCCATGCAATCAGACAACCGTCTGCAGCATTGGCTGCAATTGGCGCATCGGCCATTTCCTCAACTCTGATACTGCGCCGCTTGAGCACTGCGGCCAGCAACTCGCGGTGCGGCACATCGCGAGACAGGATCTTGCCCTTGGGCAGAAGCACCAGCAGATGAGTTGCACTCAGCGAAGTGGGCAGCGAAGAAGATGCAGTTAGTTGTGCTAGCATTACGCCCTCATGTCTTGTATGTGTTGCGCATTATATAAACAGATCTGCCTGTTCGCTTCGAGAAGATAGCTAATCCGGAGCTTATGAATAAGGAATGCAATGATTCAATATTTTGGCCGCTACAAAATAATCAAGGAAATAGGTCATGGCTCAATGGGTATCGTCTATGAGGCGAAGGATCCTCTGATCGACCGTATTGTCGCGATCAAAACCATCAATCTCCAGAACCTGACTCCCGAAGAAAAAAAGGAATACGAAGCCAGGTTCTACCTTGAAGCCCGTTCCGGGGGGCGACTAAGCCACCCCAACATCGTTACCATCCATGATCTTGGGGAAAGCGAAGGCGTACCTTACATTGCAATGGAACTGATGGAGGGACGAGAACTGCAAAATCTGCTCAAGAGCGACCAATTGCTTCCGATCAAGGATACACTGAACATAGTAATCCAGGTAGCAACCGGTTTGGCTTACGCGCATGAGCATGGCATCGTCCATCGAGATATCAAGCCTTCGAACATCATGGTGCTTAAAGGCGGCAGGGTCAAGATTGCCGACTTTGGCATTGCACACATGGATTCATGGCGCTTGAATACCACACACGGCAAATTACTTGGATCGCCTCACTACATGTCACCCGAGCAAGTATCGAGCAGCCCTGTTGATCAACGTTCCGATATTTTTTCCGTTGGGACCATGTTGTATCGAATGCTGTCCGGACAAGTACCATTCACTGGCAACAACACGCATGCGATTACCTACAAAATAGTAAACGAGGCGCCACCCAAACCCAGCTCCTTGAATCCCGAAATTCCCGACATGCTGGACTCCATAGTGCTTAAATGCCTATCCAAAAATCCTGATCATCGTTACCAGAATGCCTTCGAGCTTGCGGATGACTTGCGGACCTGCCAGGAAAAATTGCTACGAGGCAATACTGATCATAACCAACCCAGGAACGGGATAATTTCACCCGGCAAATTGCGTATACTGAAATTTGCGGGGATTTTGGTACTTGCGATCATATTATTTGAACTGTTTGAAGAGTTTTTGCTGGATTAATTCGATGCAAGCCTATCTGGACCTGATGCAGCACGTGCTCGACCACGGCACGAAAAAATCCGACCGCACCGGAACCGGCACTGTGAGCGTATTCGGGCACCAGATGCGTTTCAATCTTGCGGAAGGTTTTCCGCTGGTTACAACCAAGAAATGCCATGTGAAATCCATTGTTCACGAGCTGCTATGGTTCCTGCAGGGTGACACCAACATCAAGTATCTCAAGGACAACGGTGTCAAAATCTGGGACGAGTGGGCTGATGAACAGGGCAACCTCGGCCCGGTATATGGCAAGCAGTGGCGCTCCTGGCTCGCACCCGATGGACGCGCGATCGACCAGATCAGCGAACTCATCGCGCAGATCAGGAAATATCCAGACTCCCGCCGCCTGATTGTGTCTGCATGGAACGTCGGGGAACTCGACAAGATGGCCCTTGCCCCCTGTCATGCGTTCTTCCAGTTTTATGTTACAGACGGAAAACTTTCCTGTCAGCTTTACCAACGCAGCGCTGACATTTTTCTCGGCGTGCCATTCAACATCGCATCCTACGCGCTCTTGACGCTGATGATCGCGCAGGTGTGCGGTCTGCAGCCCGGAGATTTCGTTCATACATTTGGCGATGCCCACATCTATTCGAACCACTTGGAGCAGGCAAAACTGCAACTATCGCGCAAGCCGCGCCCTCTTCCAACCATGTGCATCAATCCCGCGGTCAAGGATATCTTCGCTTTCAAATTTGAAGATTTCACGCTGGAGGGATACGACCCTCACCCGGCGATCAAGGCACCTGTCGCGGTATGAATCTCTCCATCATCGTCGCAATGTCGAAAAACCGAACTATCGGTATAGGCAACGCACTGCCCTGGCACTGTCCGGAGGATTTGCAGCATTTCAAAAAGCTAACCATGGGACATCACTTGATCATGGGACGCAAGACTTTCCAGTCAATAGGGAAGCCGTTACCGGGACGCACCACAGTTGTGGTATCGCACGACCCCGATCTGAAACTGGAAGGATGCATTGTGGCAAACTCTATACCCGAAGCGATCGCATCATGCGTCCGCGATCCTCAGATTTTTGTCGTTGGCGGAGCGGATATCTATGCCCAAACGATAAACCTTGCAGAAACACTGTATATCACCGAGATACAAAAGGACGTTATGGGGGATGCGGCGTTCCCCGAGTTCGACAAAACCGAATGGCGCGAGACAGCGCGCGAAATACGCCGTCAGGAAGTTCCTGAACCCATGGAATATCATTTCGTCACTTATCAGCACATCTAGCATCTTCTCTTCCCAGCAACTCCTCAGGCAAAGGTCTCTCCAACCAGGTTTTTTGGCTTAGCCAACCAATTTTGTCGACAAAATTGTCAATTTCTTACATTATTTCTCAATTATCTGTTACTGTTTCATCAGTTTGTCGACAAAATGGAGTACTTATGTTGATCAATGCTCCACAGCAAAGCACCTTGGCCGATGTTGCAGCACACCGACTGGCGCAAAGCATCGTGACCGGCGAGTTTTCACAAGGACAAAAACTAAACGAGGCTGAACTGGCCCAACGCTTCGGCATGGGCAGAGGTCCGTTGCGCGAAGCTTTGCGGCAGCTGGAAGGAATGCGCCTGGTCAAGCGCACCCCCAATGCCGGCGCACGCGTAGTGGTGCTGGATCGCAAGACATTGTCCGATCTCTATGCGGTGCGCGAAGCGCTGGAGGGCATGGCCTGCCGTATCGCCGCAACGCAGATGAGCGATGAAGAGATCACACAATTGAGCAAACTGCTCGATCGTCACGAAGCACAGATCAGGGAACAGGGCGGCAAGGTGTATGCGCAAAGCGAAGGAGACCTCGATTTTCATTTTCAGATCGTGCGCGGCAGCCGCAACCAGATGCTGATGGATTTACTCGGCAGCGAACAATACCAATTGCTGCGCATGTGCCGTTATCGCACCAGCCGCAACGCGCAGCGCACCGGCCCGGCATTGCAACAGCACCGCCAGATTGTGGCAGCACTGGCACTACGCGACGGAGAGCTGGCCGAAATGTTGATGCGCCGCCACATCCAGGGCGCATGGCAAAGCATCAGCGTAATGATCGACAACGAAGAGGATGCAGCATGAGCAATGCGCAGCTCGGCCGTGCAGGACAGCGCAGGGAACCCACGATGAGGGGAAATGAACGTCCGCGTGCGCTGCCCAGCTTCCGGTACGCTGAACACAATATTCACCGCCACGACAATGAGGAGGCCGCATGAACAATACCCCCGGTAACAAACTGCGCCGTGCCGTCGAAGAAAATCATCCCTTGCAGGTCGTCGGTGCTGTCACCGCTTATTGCGCCATCCTCGCGCAAAGGATCGGGCACAAGGCGCTATATCTTTCCGGCGGAGGCGTGGCAGCCTCCTCTCTTGGCATCCCCGATCTCGGCATCACGACCCTGCATGACGTTTGCGAGGACACGCGACGCATAACTGCCGCAAGCGACCTGCCGTTGCTGGTGGATATCGATACCGGCTGGGGTGGCGCCTTCAACATCGCACGCGCCACACGCGAGATCGCACAGGCCGGTGCCGCCGGCTTTCACATTGAAGACCAGGTGATGCAAAAGCGTTGCGGGCATCGACCCAACAAGGCCATCGTTGGCCAGGGAGAGATGTCAGACCGCGTCAAGGCAGCGGTGGATGCACGCTGTGACGAGAGCTTCGTCATCATGGCGCGCACCGATGCGCTCGCCGTGGAAGGCATGCAGTCAGCCATAGACCGCGCGCTAGCTTGCGTCGAAGCGGGTGCCGACATGATCTTTCCCGAGGCGATGACCACGCTCGAGCAATACTCCGAATTCACCCGCACGGTGAAGGTGCCGGTACTGGCGAACATCACCGAGTTCGGAGCGACGCCATTGTTCACTACCGAACAGTTGTCAGGTGTCGGCATCAAGCTTGTGCTGTATCCACTGTCCGCATTCCGCGCGATGAGCAAGGCAGCTCTGAACGTATACCAACACATCCTCGCAGACGGCACGCAGCAGAAAGTCATGGCTGGGATGCAGACCCGCATGGAGCTTTACGATTATCTCGGCTACCACGTCTACGAACAAAAGCTGGACCACTTGTTCGCAGGACAAGGTGCCGATTAAGACCATCATAAGGGAGTACAAAATGACAGATGAAACCAGCATACCAAAACCAAAAAAATCCGTCGCATTGTCCGGCACTGTTGCAGGCAACACTGCGGTCTGCACCGTCGGGCGCACCGGCAACGATCTGCACTATCGCGGTTATGACATCCTGGATTTTGCCGATCAGGCTGAATTCGAGGAGATCGCACACCTGCTGATCCACGGCACATTGCCGAATACAGCCGAACTGAAGGCATACAAGACCAAGCTGAGATCGCTACGCGGCTTGCCGAAGCCGGTAAAGCAGGCGCTGGAGGCGATACCCGCGAATGCGCACCCGATGGACGTGATGCGTACCGGCTGCTCGATGCTCGGCACCTGCGAACAGGAACCGGATGCGCACAGCGAATCCGTGGCGAAAGATATCACTGACCGCATGCTCGCCTGCTTCGGCTCGATGCTGATGTACTGGCATCACTACAGCACCTCGGGACGCCGCATCGACGTCGAGACCGATGACGACACGATCGGCGCACACATCCTGCATCTGCTGCACGGTGAACCTGCCAAACCTTCCTGGGTACGTGCGATGCACACTTCGCTGATCTTGTATGCAGAGCATGAGTTCAACGCCTCGACCTTCACTGCACGTGTCATCGCCGGCACCAACTCCGATCTGTATTCCTGCATCACGGGTGCGATCGGCGCGTTGCGCGGCCCAAAGCATGGCGGCGCCAACGAGGAAGCCTTCCGCATCCAGAGCCGTTACAAGAATGCCGACAAGGCCGAGGCCGATATCCGCGAGCGTGTGGCACGCAAGGAAATCGTGATCGGCTTTGGCCACCCAGTCTATACCATCTCGGATCCGCGAAACGAAGTGATCAAACGCCTGGCGAAGAGACTGGCCGAGGAGAGAGGCGAGATCGGCCTGTACGATATCGCCGCGCGCCTGGAAACCGTTATGTGGGATTTGAAAAAGATGTTTCCCAACCTCGACTGGTACTCGGCGGTGTCGTATCACATGATGGGTGTGCCGACCAACATGTTCACACCTTTGTTCGTGATCTCGCGCGTCACCGGCTGGGGCGCCCACGTGATCGAACAGCGTGCCGACGGAAAGATCATCCGCCCAAGCGCGAACTATATCGGGCCGGAGAATCTGGCCTGGGTGCCGATCGAAAAACGATAAGGAAATGCAATGAGTGCCAATGTGGAAATGAACACCCGCCCGGCGCCCGATCAGGTGCTGGTGGATATCGCACAATATGTCTGTCGCATGGAGATCAAGTCGGAAGAAGCATACGATACAGCACGCAACTGCCTGATCGACACGCTGGGTTGCGGCCTGTTGGCATTGCGATTCCCGGAATGCACCAAACACCTTGGTTCTTTGGTACCCGGCACCTCGGTGCGCAACGGCGCGCGCGTACCGGGTACCTCGCACGAACTAGATCCGGTTAAAGCCGCATGGGATATCGGCGCAATGATCCGCTGGCTGGATTACAACGATACTTGGCTGGCAGCGGAATGGGGACATCCATCCGACAACCTCGGCGGCATCCTCGCCGTGGCCGATTACCTGAGCCGCTGCCGCGTGTCCGAAGGCAAGTTACCGCTTGCGATACGCGATGTGCTGACCGCGATGATCAAGGCACACGAGATACAGGGCGTGCTGGCGCTGGAGAACAGTTTCAACCGTGTCGGTCTCGATCACGTGGTACTGGTGAAGGTTGCCTCGGCTGCGGTGGTGACACGATTGCTGGGCGGTACCGAAGAACAAGTTATCGATGCTTTGTCGCATGCGTTCGTAGACGGGCAATCGTTGCGCACTTATCGCCATTCGCCGAACGCCGGCTCGCGTAAATCATGGGCGGCGGGCGATGCCACGTCGCGTGCTGTGCGCCTGGCAATGATCACAATGGCTGGAGAAATGGGCATCCCCGGTGTGCTGACCGCACCCCAATGGGGTTTTTATGATGTTCTGTTCAGCAAGACCAACAAGGATCATCAGATCAAGCCGCCTGAACAGCGCCGCTTCAGCCTGAACCAGCCTTATGAAAGTTACGTGATGGAAAACATTCTGTTTAAAATTTCCTTCCCTGCAGAATTCCATTCGCAGACAGCGTGCGAAGCGGCGGTGCGCCTGCATCAGAAGGTGAAGGATCGCTTGCAGGATATCAGCAGGATCGTGATCCATACACACGAGTCCGCGATTCGCATCATCTCCAAGGTCGGCCCCTTGGCCAATCCGGCAGACCGCGACCATTGCATCCAATACATCGTGGCGGTGCCGCTGGCATTCGGCAATCTGATTGCCGAACATTACGAAGACGGTTTCCACACCGAGCATCCGATCATCGACCAGTTGCGCGACAAGATGGAAATCGTTGAGGAGCCGCGCTACAGCCGCGAATACCTGGAAGCCGACAAGCGATCCATCGCCAATGCAATCCAGGTGTTCTTCAATGATGGCAGCAGCACCGAAAAGATCGAGGTGGAATATCCCATCGGACATCGCCGCCGCCGCGCCGAGGGCATCCCCGTTCTGGAACAGAAGTTTCTGGACAATCTGCGTACGCGCTTTCCGGAACCGCGCTGCCAGCAGATCATGGGGCTTTGTCTGGACAAGAAGATACTGGAAGCAATGCCGGTCAATGAATTCATGGAGATGTTCGTGATCAACTGAACGCTCAACCAACAGCACATCAAGAGGAGGTAGAGGCAATGAGCTATCGTAAAGAATATGACCAATCGATGAATGATCCGGAGGGCTTTTGGCGCAAACAGGCCGAGGCGCTGGAATGGTACAAATTTCCCAAACAGATCCTGTCTCTTGATGGCGACGGGCTCGGCTACTGGTTCGCCGACGGCGAGATGAACACCACCTACATGGCGCTGGACCACCACGTGAAAAACGGGCGCGGCAGCCAGGTCGCACTGATTTACGATTCTCCTGTCACCAACACCAAGTCACGCTATACCTATGCCGAACTGACTGATGCGGTGGCACGCACTGCCGGCATGCTTGCAGACATGGGCGTGGCAAAAGGCGACCGCGTCATCATCTATATGCCGATGATCCCGGAATCGGTAACTGCAATGCTTGCGGTGGCCAGACTGGGAGCGATCCACTCGGTAGTATTCGGCGGTTTCGCTCCTCCGGAACTTGCTGTTCGTATCGATGATGCCAAACCCAAGCTGATCCTTACAGCTTCCTGCGGTATCGAGATCAAGCGTGTGGTTGAATACAAGCCATTGATCGACCGCGCCATCGAGCTCGCCAAACACAAACCGCAAAGCTGCATCGTCTTCCAGCGTCCGCAAACAGTCGCAACCATGGTCCCGGGACGCGACCACGACTGGAAATCCTTGCTGGCCAAAGCCAGGCCGGTTGGCTGCACGCCGGTCAAAGGCAGCGACCCGCTATACATTCTCTACACCTCCGGCACCACCGGCAAACCAAAAGGTGTGCTGCGCGAGAACGGCGGTCACGCGGTCGCGCTCAAATACAGCATGAAGGCGATCTACAACGTGGAACCCGGCGATGTGTACTGGGCCTGCTCCGACGTGGGCTGGGTGGTCGGCCATTCTTATATCGTTTATGGCCCATTGCTGCACGGCTGCACCACCATCGTGTATGAGGGCAAGCCGATCATGACGCCGGACGCCGGCGCGCTGTGGCGCGTCTGCGGCGAATATGGCGTGAAGGCGCTGTTCACCGCACCCACC
>Ga0224495_10002980_pt1 | contig 10666 bp, 11 predicted proteins | sample SF_Jul11_sed_USG_FD_168128 | JGI IMG/M metagenome (GOLD analysis project Ga0224495, IMG submission 168128) | Sediment microbial communities from San Francisco Bay, California, United States - SF_Jul11_sed_USGS_4_1 | ecosystem: Environmental > Aquatic > Marine > Sediment | place: USA: California...
CGGACTGGAACGCATCACCCTTGATCGTGGGTTTGATTCCTTTCCCATGTTTAGCCCGGACGGGAAGAAACTTGTTTTCGTGTCCAATCGAAATGCGAAACAGCCTCGTGAATTTAATATTTTCATTGCGGATTGGGTTCCGTAAGGAAAACTGTCCATTGGGCAAGGAAGACAAATTTTGTTTGATTTTAATTTTTTTCTTTCAGATAATGTTTGAGAAATCGAAGGTGCAGGCACAACTTTTAAGTTGCCTTATTTATGGACGCAGGCTAAAGCCTGCGGCTACCATTCTTGGAGCCTAAAATGCGAATTGCTTATTTTGACTGTTTTTCAGGAGCCAGCGGAGATATGATCCTCGGTTCGATGATCGATGCAGGGTTGAACGCCCAGGAATTGAGAAAGGAATTAAGAAAAATTCCTATCCCAAGGGTTCAATTAAATGTGAAGAAAGTCCTCAAAAGAGGGATCTCTGCAACGCAGGTCATCATCACCGGAAGGAAAGAGGAAAAATCTTGCCGTACGCTGAATGACATCTTGAAGATTGTTGAGAAGAGCCGTTTGGAACCAGAGGTGAAAAAGAAGAGTAAAGAGATATTCGAGCGAGTCGCCTCGGTCGAGGGAAAGATTCATCAAAAATCAACCAAGGAGATCCATTTCCATGAATTGAGCGGCCTGGATTCGATTGTCGATATTGTCGGGTCCGTCTGGGGCTTTCACCAACTGGGGATCGATAAGCTTTATGTATCAAGAGTTAATGTGGGATGGGGATTTGTTGAATGTGAACATGGCATTCTTCCAGTGCCAGCGCCCGCGACCCTTGCCCTGATGAAGGGAAAACCCATTTACTCGTCGGGTGTGGAAAGGGAACTTCTCACCCCTACGGGCGCTGCCCTTCTCACGTTTTTGGGTTCTGAATTTGGCAATATGCCCGAGATGAAAATCGAAAGGGTAGGGTATGGAGCAGGACGGGACGACCTCCCTCATCCAAACCTCCTCCGGCTGGTCATCGGGGTTCCTTCAGTCGATTCCGGTATGGAGAGGGTCATGGTGGTCGAAACGAATATTGATGACATGAATCCTCAATTCTATGACTATATGATTGAGAAACTCCTGGCGATGGGAGTGATGGAGGTTTTTCTCACGCCGATCATGATGAAGAAGAATCGGCCGGGGACCCTCCTCAAGGTCATCTGTCCCTCCGAAACCCTTACTTCTGTTACGGGATTTCTCTTAAAGGAAACGACTACCCTCGGGTTAAGGTGGCATCAGGAGGAGAGAAATCGGGCTGATCGAGAAATCGTTACCCTCGGGACAAGATATGGAAAAATCCGTTTCAAAATGGCTCGATGGGAAGGAAGGGTGGTGAACCTCTCCCCTGAGTATGAGGATTGTAAACGATTGGCGGTTAGGAAGAAGATACCCCTCAAAGAGGTCTTCGAAGAGGCCAGAAAGGAGGCTTTTGCTTTCCTGGAAGAATCGAAATCACGCCATCGACGTTCTTGAATAAATTCGTCTATTGCCTCGTCATTATCTTGAAAATCCTTCAACGAGGTCTTATATTTTGTTAAGAGGGAGGAAATAAGATGAAAACAAAAATTTTACCTAGCGTTTTCGGGGTGTTAGCCTTAACCCTTTTCTTTTTCTCTTCTGGATGGGCTCAATCGAAACTGGACTCGAAGGCACCGATAATTACCCATTCCTTTGCCGTGGAAAAGGGTTATTACGGGTATGTCTGGAAGATCTATATCGAGGCAGAGGACCCGGATGGGGACATGTATAAGATTGCCTCCGTAGTAGAGCAACCCGGTTATGGCCGTTATCCAACAGATTGGATCATCATCAAACCGCAATATCGAAATCGCCTGACAGGATACATTCAATGGAACACCTTCAGTTCAAGAAGTTCCGATCTCAGGGAGTGGACGAGAATTACCTTGAAGGTATCAATCATTGACAAGGCAGGAAATGAGAGCAACGAGGTCATCTTTCCGTTCACCTTTGAGACAGGAGTTAAGAGTCCATATAAGTACGAACTGCCTCCTCCTTTCAATGGAGGGAATCTCCCAAGGCTGGGTCATATCCAAATCGATCTTATTGAACCCACCATGGCAGGTAATGACGCTGGTCAACGGGATAGGTAAAAGCATAACTCCGTTTAATTGTGAAAGGTTTGCCTGTGAAAGGGCCCGGCATCCAATGGGCCCTTTTCTTTTTGCTCTTGCTTTTCTTGTTATGGAGTGGTAAGAATTTTTTATCAATTCATTAAAAGGAGGAAGTCTATGAGGCGGAAAACAATTGCTTTGTTGGGGATCATCCTTATCGGGTCCCTGTGGATGGCCTGTTCCTCGACGGTATCCGAGAAGCGGGGGGAGCCGGGAACGGCTGAGGAGAAGGGATCGACCCCCTACGGGTCAAAATATTACAGTTTTGAAGACATCCTCATCCCAGGAGAACTAAATTATCAACCGAATAAATCTGCCATCTATGAAACCTCAAAATTTAAGATGGGCTGGATGGTTTTTTCAAAATGGCGACTCGATCCTAATTCTTTGATCGAATTTTTCACTTATCACATGCAAAGGGATAACTGGAAATTGGTGAACACTTTTAGAGGAAAGGAGTCCTTTCTGAATTTTTCAAAACCCGATAAAACCTGCAGGATCAAAATCAGTGAAAAACGGTTAGGCAAAACAGAAGTTGAAATCCGTGTTGACCCATTGGGGGAGAAGAAGATGTAAGAGACTTTCATGTTGCTTCACCGTGTCAAAAGGACCATTGACCGCTACCATTTGGTGAATCAGGGCGATCGGTTAGTCGTGGGTGTGTCCGCGGGAGTGGATTCGACGGTCCTTCTTCATCTTTTAAATGCCTGTCACCAGACCTTCAATCTTTCTCTCATCGTCGCCTATGTCAACCACGGCATAAGACCTACCGAATCGGAAAAGGAAGCTGACCTCGTTCAGAAGGAATGTGAACGCCTTCATCTTCCCTTCGAATGCGGAACATTCAATGCAAAGGAATTCCAGAGAGTAGGGAAGCTCTCCCTGCAGGAGGCGGCCCGGAGGCTCCGTTTCCATTTTTTTGAGCAGGTCCTTCGTAAATACGATGCTCAAAAGATCGCCCTAGGGCACCATGCCGACGATCAGGTTGAGACCATTCTCTTGAGACTGATGAGGGGGGCAGGATTACAGGGCCTGAAGGGGATCCTCCCCATTCGGGAAGGAAAGGTGATCCGGCCTCTTCTCGAAGTATGGAGGCATGAGATCGAGGCCTTTGCCGTTAAGAATAACATTCCATTTCTCATCGATTCTTCAAATCTAAAGGAAGATTACCTTCGGAACCGATTGCGTCTCTCTCTCATCCCCCTTCTGGAAAAGGAATATCAACCCAACTTAAAAGAAATTCTTCTAAGAACTTCTGCCATCCTTAGAGAGGAGAATGATTTTCTGGAAAAGGAGGCAGAGAAAATCTATCAAAACATGGTCAAGGCAAAAGGAGAGTCTCTTACATTTCACTACCCTGCCTACCGATCTCTCCATCCGGCCATGCAGTGGAGAGTCATTCAGAAGATGCTGAGAACAATATACGGAGAAGAGAAGGAAGACCTGGAGATTTCCAAGACGTTTAAGAGGCTTAGGCAACCTCCACCAAGCTTTGTTCTGGAATTCCCCCTCGGGATCTGCATGGAGAAGAGGTACGAGACGGTTTCCCTTGGAAAGAAGAAGGTGGAAGCCATCCCCCCTTTTGAAGTTGAACTCGTCTCTCCAGGGCGAACCCTCATCAAAGAGATTGGCAGAGAAGTGGTGACTGAAGAGATGGAGGTGGAGGGACAATCTGGTTTCCCCAAGGGATCTTCAGAGACGGCTTTTCTGGATTATCAAATTCTTCAATTTCCATTGCGAATTCGAAATTTCAGGCCGGGAGACAGATTTCAGCCTCTGGGGGTAAAGGGAAGTCAGAAGCTGAAGGAGTTTTTTATCGATCATAAGATTCCCAGGTTTGAAAGGTCAAAGATTCCCTTGCTTATTTCTGGAGAGAGGATCGTCTGGGTCGTTGGCCACAGAATTGATGAATGTGCCCGGGTCAGCGATAGAACCAGGAGGATTCTGAGGGTCAATTTTGTGTAGAGCAAATTCTCATCCCATGCAGGGTTGAGGTAATTTCTTAGTCAATCGCCCGTTCTGTTCTTGACCCATCGATTCCACTCCAAGCGGCTTTTAGAATAAAAAGTTCGGCGTACTCAGGGCCTGCCCTGAGCGAAGTTGAAGGGTTGACAATCATAGGAGAAGTGGGTTAGATTTAACCATTTCCCATAGAAAAAGTATGGTTTGCTAACTCATGAAAATATCAACAAAAATCAGATATGGAACAAGGGCAATGTTGGAGCTTGCCTGCCATTATGGGGAGGGTCCAATTGAATTGAGGGAGATTGCCAACAGGGAAGATATATCTTTGAAATATCTCGAGCAAGTCATCGTTCCCCTTCGGACCGCTGGCCTCGTTAGATCAATCCGCGGTTCCAAGGGAGGCTATTCCCTGGCGAAACACCCCTCAGAGATCTATCTGAAGGATTTGGTTGAAACCCTTGAGGGTCCATTGAATTTGATTGAATGCTTAAAGGATCCGAAGGTCTGTCCGAAAGTTCCATACTGCATCACCCGGGACGTCTGGCAAGAAGTGTCAGAAGCGATCGATGGGGTTTTCCATTCGGTGACGTTGGAAGATATGGTCCATCGAAAAAAAGAAAAAGAGACTCGCTTCCCATCGATGTACCAGATATAACCTCCATTGCATGAATTCGAATATCAAAAGACAAAATAAATCCCAATGGGGAATTGGGGGACCAGGAAATTAGGATGCAGGATATCAGAAAATCAGGAAATCAAGATGAAGGATACCAGGGCAGCAGGATATCAGGGAAAAGCGGTAAAGAAGGAATTGTTAGCCTTGATGTCCTGATGGCCTGATCCCCACGACCTGGTAACCTGATACCCTGATAGCCATTAATTTTCGAATTTCGTGCTTCGAAATTTATCTGAATGGGGATGAAAAATGGCAAGAATTGCTCATTTTATTTCTGAATTGATAGGGAAGACACCTCTATTAAGACTGAATCATCTTACCAAAGATTGTAAAGCAGAGGTTGTAGCGAAACTGGAGTCTTTCAATCCCTGCGGGAGCATCAAAGACCGGATCGGAACGTCGATGATCGAGGCTGCAGAAAAGGCTGGACTGATCAAGGAAGATACAATTATTCTGGAACCGACAAGTGGCAATACGGGCATCGCGCTCGCATTTGTCTGTGCGGCAAAGGGATACCCTTTAGTCTTAACCATGCCAGAAACGATGTCTGTGGAACGGATTCATCTGTTGCAAATGTTCGGGGCAGAGGTGGTTCTAACACCTAGCCACGAAGGGATGACCGGATCGGTGCGAAAGGCGGAGGAGATGGCAGCGCAGGACCATCGGTACTTCATCCCGCAACAGTTTAAGAATCCAGCCAATCCAGAAATTCATAGGAAGACAACGGCTCTCGAGATCTGGGAAGACACCGACGGGAAGGTTGATATTCTGGTCGCAGGCGTTGGTACAGGGGGAACCATTTCAGGGGTATCGGAGGTGATCAAAGAGAAAAAACCGACATTCAAGGCCATTGCTGTTGAGCCGAAGAATTCCTCTGTTCTTTCGGGAGAAAGATCAGGTCCTCATAAGATACAGGGGATCGGTGCCGGGTTTATCCCTGGGGTGCTCCGGATGGATTTGGTGGATGAGGTGATCAAGGTTTCGGATGAGGATGCAGGGCTCTTTGCGAAACGGCTGGCCAGGGAAGAGGGAATTTTGGCGGGGTTCTCCTCCGGGGCAGCTGTGTGGGCAGCCATTGAAGTTGCTAAGCGTGAAGAGAACAAGGGTAAAATGGTTGTCGTTATCCTCCCCGATACTGGAGAGCGATATCTCAGCACCTGGGTCTGTAATGGAAAGAAGTAAGGAGTTGTTAGTTCGGAGTATTTAGTATTTTGCAGGGTTAAATCTGAGAATTTTCTTCTAACTTTTTGAAGCGAATTGTTGTCATGCTGAACCGGGTTCAGCATCTCGTTTTGTCCATGGGGTGAGATCCTGAAACGGGTTCAGGATGACGGTCCACAAAATTTCAGATATTTTTGTTGAATATTTTACTCGGACCTCAGCACTCATAACCTGGGACTTAGAGAAGGGGGTGGTGATTGTGATATGGATCATGGATCGCCCTGAAAGGGGATCTAACCCGAAATTTCAAATGTCAAATTTCAAATTGGAAAACAGCAGGATAGTTAATAGAACAGGAGGAAAAAGATGGCGAAAACCATTGAAGAGATAAACGAGAAGATTAGGAAGGGGAAGGCGGTTGTCTTAACAGCCGAAGAGATAATTGATTATGCTTCAGAAAAGGGTGTCAGAAAGACAGTTCAGGAAGTGGATGTGGTGACCACAGGGACCTTCGGCCCGATGTGTTCGTCCGGAGCCTATTTTAATGTGGGTCACACGAAGCCCAGGATCAAGCTCGGGGGAGGGAAAATCTACCTCAATGATATCCCGGTCTATGCAGGCTTTGCTGCTGTTGATTTCTTTTTGGGAGCGACGGCCATGCCGGAAGACGATCCAAGAAATAAAATCTTTCCTGGGAAATTTACTTATGGCGGAGCCTATGTTTTAGAGGAACTGGTAGCGGGCAAGGATGTAAGGCTCACCGCCACTGCTTACGGGACCGATTGCTATCCCCGAAAAAGTTTAGAAACCTACATCTCCTTGAAGGATATGAATGAGGCCGTCCTTTTCAACATGAGAAACGCCTATCAGAATTACAATGTGGCGGTCAACCTGTCGGATAAAGTGATCTACACTTACATGGGGGTTTTACAGCCGAAATTTGGCAATGCGAATTACTGCAGTGCAGGCCAGTTGAGCCCTCTCCTAAACGATCCTCTCTACAAGACCATTGGAGCGGGAACTCGAATCTTTTTGGGCGGGGGAATCGGATATGTGGTGGGGAACGGAACCCAGCACAATCCTAACGTTCCGAGGACAGAGGGAGGAGTTCCTAAAACGACAGGCGGGACACTTGCTGTCACTGGGGATTTGAAGATGATGAGCCCTAAATGGCTCAGGGGAACTTCCTTCACCGGTTATGGGGTGACCCTTACCGTTGGAATCGGGGTCCCCATTCCCATTTTAGATGAGGAAATTCTTAGGTACACCATGGTACGGGATGAAGACATCTGGGCGCAAGTAGTGGATTATAGCGAGGCTTATCCCCAATTTATCCCCGGGAGCTTAGGAGAGGTTAATTACAGCCAGTTGAAGAGTGGAAAGATAACCATGAAAGGAAAGGAGATCCCCACTGCAGGTCTCTCCAGTTATCTCAAAGCCAGAGAGATTGCCCAGACTCTGAAAGAGTGGGTCGAGGCAGGGAAGTTTATTTTGACGAAGCCCGTTGAGTCCATTCCCTCAGTGGATTCAGGGATTGTGTTCAAACCGTTAAAAGAAAGACCCATCAAAAAGAAATAGCATTGCGCAAAGGGCATAGCGCATAGAGAGGGGGAACGCTAACCTCTCTGCTCCATGCTCTTTGCCTATTCAAAAGGAGGTCTCCCATGCAGAAAAAGAGACTTGTGCTCAGTTATCCTCCTCATATTGTCGAACAACCAGTGATCTCCAAGCTGGTCAAGGATTTCGATCTGACCGTGAACATTTTGAGAGCTCGGATCACGCCCAAAGAGGAAGGAAGGCTGGTTTTGGAAATGACGGGGAAAAGGCAGGCCTTGGAGGCAGGGATCAATTACGTCAAAGAGCTCGGAGTGGAAATCCAGCCCTTGGCGCAGGATGTCAAGTGGCACGAGGATCGGTGCACCCATTGTACTGCCTGCATCTCGATCTGTCCACCCAAGGCGCTGGATGTTGACAGGAAAACCATGGAGGTTTCTTTCAATCGGGACAAGTGCATTGCCTGTGAACTTTGCATTCCGGTTTGTCCTTATCAAGCCATGGAAATTCTGTTCTGATGCATAGGCGGACGATATAGAGACTTCGCCTCATCTCCTTCCTCTCTCCCTTGAGACTGTGTCATAATCGCAAGCGGAGGGGAGAGGCAGTCGGGTTCCAAAGCTTTAGAATGCGGGTCTTTTAGATTATAGGAAATCGCCGATTGTATAAAATCGAACGTTTTCATACCCCTGGCACGTCTGAATGCGAACGGCTAAAGGTTACCGCTCTAAATCTTTTCCACCCGACCGCCTCTCTCCCTTTTCCGAAAAATCGGTTTTTTCATATTGCGACACAGTCTCCTTGGGGAGAGGAAGGGTGAGGGGAACTGTAGGAAGGGGTTCTTAATTGAAGAAGAGGGTGGTTGTGGCCATGAGCGGTGGCGTTGATTCAAGTACCACCGCTTGGCTTCTCAAGGAGCAGGGTTATGAAGTGATCGGAGCGACGATGTGCATTGGGACAATGGATAGCACTTCCCCTGGCCCAGCACGATGTTGCAGCCTTGCCGATATCGAAGACGCCAGGCGTGTGGCCCTTCAACTGGGAATCCCTTTTCATGTCTTTCATCTGAGAGACGAGTTCGAGAACGAGATCATTCAGTATTTTTGTGATGAATATACGAAAGGAAGGACCCCCAATCCTTGTATCCTCTGTAACGAAAAACTGAAGTTCGGATCCTTTTTAAAGAAGGCGCTGGATCTGGGAGCAGATTATATCGCCACGGGCCATTATGCTAAACTGGAATACCATGGAAGCATGAGGGAATATCTTTTGAAGAAAGGGGTGGATCGGAGAAAAGATCAATCTTATGTCCTCTTTTCCCTCACCCAGGACCAACTTCGCCATAGCCTTCTCCCCTTGGGAGAACACCGAAAGGGGGAGGTCAGAGAGCGAGCTTTTCAAGTCGGCCTCCGGGTTCATGATAAACCCGAAAGCCAGGAGGTCTGTTTCATTCACGATGCTTCCTACCATTCCTTTTTGCAGGAAAGGTTGAGAGAATCGATTGAGCCTGGGCCCATCGTTGATCTACAAGGAAATGTTCTGGGCGGGCATAAGGGAATAGCTTTCTACACGGTCGGACAGAGAAGGGGGCTTCGCTTGGCAAAAGGCAGGCCTCTTTATGTTATAGGGATTGACCGGGGCAGGAATGCGCTGATTGTAGGGGAAGAGAAGGAAGTTTACGCTCACACCTTCACCATCAACTCCGTAAATTGGATCAATCCCCGAGAGATGAGTTCTTCATTCTCGGCACAGGTGAAGATCCGGTATAATCATCCGGGCTCAGAGGCTACCGTCACCCCGAAAGGCAGGGAGGAGCTGGAAGTGAGATTTAAAATACCTCAGAAGGCCATCACCCCTGGCCAGGCAGCGGTTATCTATGAGGGGGACAGGGTCCTTGGGGGAGGGTGGATTAAGGAAGTGATGAAGAGTTCGGAGTTCGGAGCGCAGAGTTCGGAGTTAGAAAATTAGATTGCAAATTTTAAAAATAAAAGTTTAAGGTTAGAATTAAAGGGGATGGATCAATCCGTTGAAGAAAAATTCGCAAGACTAAAAGAGATCTTCCTATCGATGGGGAGAGTGGTTGTCGCCTATTCAGGAGGGGTGGACAGCACTTTTCTTCTCAGGGTGGCTCAGGAGACTCTTGGCAATGAAAACGTCTTGGCTGTGACGGCGCTTTCCCCTCTTTTTCCTGAAAGGGAATTAGCGGGAGCGAAAAGAATGGCACAGGAAATGGGTGTGAAGCATATCCTGATTGAGTCGAATGAATTGGAGATCGAAGGATTTTCAAAAAATCCATCCAACCGCTGCTATTTTTGTAAAAAAGAACTCTTTGAAAAGATGCAACATCTGGCTCGAAAAGAGGCCATTTCTTATGTCGTGGAAGGGTCAACCTTGGACGACGAGAGGGATCATCGGCCAGGGAGGAGGGCGATTCAGGAACTTGGCATTCGGAGCCCTCTTCAAGACGCCAGGTTTGCAAAAGAGGATGTGAGGGAATTATCAAGAACCTTGGGACTTCCTACCTGGGATAAAGCCTCGTTCGCATGTCTCGCCTCACGGTTTCCATACGGGGAGGAGATTACTCCGGAGGGATTGAGAATGGTGGATGAGGCTGAGGATTTCCTCTTCAGTCTTGGATTCAAGCAGGTTCGGGTAAGACACTACCAGAGCTTGGCAAGAATAGAAGTCTATCCCGAAGAGATGAGCCGATTGATGAACGGTTCTCTCAGGGAGAAGATCGTCAATCGTTTGAAAAAGATCGGTTATCGATATGTTACCCTGGATCTTCAAGGGTTTCGTTCGGGGTCGATGAACGAGGTGTTATGAAAGCCATCGCTCTCCTCTCGGGGGGTCTCGACAGTACCTTGGCCGCCAAGATCGTCCTGGATTTGGGGATCGAACTCGAAGCGTTGAACTTCTTAACGGTCTTTTGCACCTGCACCAACCGGGGAGAAACCTGTTTAGCCTCCCAGAAAGCCGTCAGCGCTCTGGGAATTCCCTTAAACGTGTTGAATGTTTCAGAAGAGTACCTCCATGTGGTAAAGAATCCCAAGCACGGTTACGGAAGCAATATGAACCCCTGCATTGACTGCCGGATCTTTATGATGAAGAAGGCCAAAGCTTACATGGAAGAGATCGGAGCTACTTT
>Ga0224495_10002981_pt1 | contig 10663 bp, 7 predicted proteins | sample SF_Jul11_sed_USG_FD_168128 | JGI IMG/M metagenome (GOLD analysis project Ga0224495, IMG submission 168128) | Sediment microbial communities from San Francisco Bay, California, United States - SF_Jul11_sed_USGS_4_1 | ecosystem: Environmental > Aquatic > Marine > Sediment | place: USA: California...
CCGAATATCGACCAGAACAGCATGGTGCCGCTGAACAGGGCAATAGAAATCGGGAGCAAATTACTGCTTATGAACTGCACTTCGGTTCTCCTGTTCTTGTTCGTGGGCAAATTCTATCAGAGCGGAAAAATGCGCGGGATCTTTCTCAGCAAGTTCTAGCAATTGTTGCCGTAGATTTCCATAGTCGTTCGGATAAGACCAGAAGGCCTGCACCAGTATGCTCTTTGCCTGCTCCAGCTCTCCGGCCTGCGCCAGCAACAGTACCTGTCGATACACCACCGGCCCTATCGGAACGAAATGCATAACCCGGGTGTTGATCGCCAGTTTTTCCTTGAGATGATCATCATTTACTTCGATCAGTGAACTCATGTACAACTCCGCGTAGGGCGTAAGCATAGAGCCACCATATACCGCCATCAGCTTTTCGCGCAGCAACCTGGCTGCTTTTGGATCATTGCTCGATTCAAACTTGATAGCCTGAACCTGTTCCAGATCGTGGTATCCATTCCTGAGTTGCACCAGTGAAACCAAACCCAGCAACAGCATTACCACTGCCGACACGCGACCGATGTTGCGCAATTCCAGGCTGTAGCGGGTCTCGTCGAGCGCACCCAGCAATAAGGCCGCGATTGCCACAAAATACGTGTACCACAGTGGGTACTCGAGCAAGCTGTGGATGGCCAACACACCCAGTACGGCATATCCCCACCAGTGTGCCTCGTCGAGCGCAGAACGACGCAAGCCGGATAACCAGACGCCCAACGACAATAATAACGCCAACAGCCCTGCGACGCCCGCCTCAGCCGCTATCTGGAAGACCAGGTTGTGGGCATTGTTGTAAAGGCCCACGATCCCGCTTGGATGAAGCGATGGCAGCAACTGAAAATGATGCCAGGCGAATTGTCCGAAACCCACACCCAGCCATGGCGACTGCAAGAACATAAGTAACGCTTCACGCCACAGAAACATCCGTGCACTTCCCGATGCATTGTCGCCAAACAGACGCTGAACAGTGTTGACGCTACTCTCAGCGCCGCTCACGAAAGGCAGTTGCGCGACCAGGTGCATGATGCCAAATCCTGCAATCAACATCAGGCTGTAGCGCAATAACGGGCGCCTCCCGGTGTCGCTTCTTGCCGACCACCACGCCAACCCGGCCATCATCAACAGGTATAACCAGGAACTGCGCGAACCGCTCAGTGTCAATACGAATAACAGCGGTGTTGCCAACAGCACCGCCTGAAACGTACTAATTTTTTTTATCTGGAACAGCAAACCGAGCGAGATCATTCCCAGCGCAATGTAATTGGCGAAGTGATTGGGTTGACCGAGGTTGCCGTAAACGCTTGGCGAATTTTTTATGATTATCACCGAATCCAGCGGGGTATGCCAATGATAATGCTGCTGAATCCCTATCAGTGCATTGAGCTCCGCCCCCACCAACAGGAACACCGCAAGCGCCACCGATATCTTCGCGATTCCCAAGCCATCGCGCAACCTCGCACCGAGCAGCATCAGCAATGCCGCAAACAGCAGATACAAAATATACAGCAAGCTCTGGTCAAAATAGGCGACCTTGCCCAAACCCCATTGAATCAGCACAATCCCAATCAGAACAGCGGGCAACTGCGCGATACGCGGAATTTCCGGATCCCTCCAGTAATCTCGTGAAATCAACGCGGTCAGGGCCAGCATGCCAAGCAATGCGCTCCACCATTCCTGGTAAAACGTTGTCAAGGGATTTGCGTGGCGATAATGCAGAAATGGAAAAACCCACATCAACCCGACCAACGCCAGGCTGATGTAGGTCAGGTTTACCGACCGCAATGCGTTGTTCAGCACGCAATGGTGCTCTTGATGCCGATTTTCGCCAGTATATTATTCAACGGGCAGATATTGCTGAAACCGCTTTGAAACAGATTCAATCCAACAAAACCGGTAAAAAATAAAAAATACTTACTGACAAACAGCGGGCTGGCTTCCACACCCAGCGACAGCGAGAGCAGGATGAAGCTGCCTGCGACTATACGGACAATGCGTTCTGCGTTCATAGTGAAACTCCTTGATTCAAAGTTAATGGATTTTACTGGATTTTTTTGTATAAGGCGGCGTAATACAAGACCGGGATCACCACCAGAGTAAGCAAAGTGGAGACAAGGATGCCGAAAATCAACGAGATCGCCAATCCGTTAAAGATCGGATCATCCAGGATGAAAAATGCTCCGAGCATTGCTGCCAACCCAGTCAGGATGATCGGTTTAGCCCGCGCACTTGCCGCGGTTACCACGGCATGCTGCAGGTCGATACCATCGCGCAGTTGTAAATTGACGAAGTCTACCAACAAAATGGAATTGCGCACGATAATTCCCGCCAGCGCTATCATGCCTATCATCGATGTTGCGGTGAACTGACTGCCCAGCAGTGCATGTCCCGGCATCACGCCGATGATGGTAAGCGGGATCGGCGACATGATAATAAGTGGTACGAGGTAGGACTTGAACTGTGCCACGACAAGCAAATATATCAGCATCAGACCCACTGCATATGCGATTCCCATATCGCGGAAGGTCTCGAATGTCACCTGCCATTCCCCGTCCCATTTCAGCGCAAATCCTGCATACGGATCGCTGGGCGGCCCGAAGAAATAACTCTCCAGCTTGCCACCCAATTCCAGCCCGGTACCGCTGATCTTGCTGTTGATGGCAAACATCCCGTACAGCGGACTATCCACCTTGCCCGTCATATCCCCGAACACATACACCACCGGCAGCAAATCCTTGTGATAAATCGGATAGTCGCGTTGCATGGCAACCGCCTGCACCACTTCGGAGAGCGGCACCAGCACATCGTCCCGGGCACGCACCTTGAGCTTCAATACTTCATCGAGGCTGGCAAGCCGGTCCGGCGATAACCCGATGCGCAACGGTGGAGCATATTTTGCGTTCTCGTCATGCAGGGCAGTCACATCCTGGCCGGATAATGCCATGCCAATCACATCTACAATGTCACTTGGAGCAACACCCAGCAACGCGGCCTTGCTCTGCAATACCTGCAACAGCATTTTGGGCGCTGCTTCAGTAACCGTATCGTCGATTGCCACGATGTCGGCAGTCTTGCCGAATTGCTCTCGCACTTTGCCGGCCACTTTGCGCGCACCTTGATAATCAGGGCCGTAGATTTCCGCTACGATCGGCGACATCACCGGCGGACCGGGAGGTACTTCGACCACCTTTATTTTTGCCCCCCAGTCTGTGGCGATCTGTTGTACCGGTTCAAGCACTGATGTGGCAATTTCATGGCTGGTTCGGCTACGGTGATGCTTGTCGCGCAGGTTAACCTGGATATCCCCCTGTTCTGAAGCGCTGCGCAAATAATATTGGCGCACCAGACCATTGAAGTTGATTGGTGAAGCCGCGCCTGCATAGGCTTGATAGTCGGTGACTTCCGGCACTGTCGCAAGATAACTGCTGATTTCATGCAGTACTGCGCTGGTTTTTTCCAGCGGGGTGCCGGTCGGCATGTCCACGACTATCTGGAATTCGGATTTGTTGTCGAACGGCAGCATTTTCAGGATTACCAGTTTCACCACTCCAAGGGAAACTGCAAGCAGCAGTCCTGCCGATATCGCCATCCACAGCTTGCGTCGCGCCGGTTTACCATGTTCGCCATTCAGGAACGGGCCCAAGCGGTCGCGAAAGAAGCGATATATCGGGGTATCTCGTTCGTCCTTCAGTTCTTCATGGTGGGCGCTGGCAAAGCGCAACACCAACCAGGGTGTAATCACGAACGCAACCGCAAGCGAGATCAGCATACCCATGCTGGCATTGATCGGTATCGGGCTCATATAGGGGCCCATCAGCCCGCTGACAAAGGCCATCGGCAACAATGCTGCAATTACGGTAAAGGTGGCAAGTATGGTCGGACTGCCGACTTCATCCACCGCTTCTGGAATGATTTCAGAAAGTGGCTGGTGCGACGCCAGGGCTCGGCGGCGGTGGATGTTCTCTACTACAACTATCGCGTCATCAACCAGTATCCCGATCGAGAATATCAGCGCGAACAGCGATACCCTATTCAGGGTAAATCCATAGGCCCACGAGGCAAATAACGTAGCCGCGAGTGTCAGCAGTACCGCGATGCCCACCACCAAAGCTTCCCGCCTGCCCATCGATAACCACACCAATGCAACCACTGCTGCGGTAGCGAACAGCAGCTTCTGAATCAGTTTCAGCGCCTTGTCGTTTGCGGTCTCGCCATAATTTCTCGTCACACTCACGTATACATCATCCGGTATCACGCTTCCCTTGAGTTCATCCACACGATTCAACAATTGCCTGGCGACATCTACCGCATTCGCTCCCGGCTTTTTGCTGATCGCCAGGGTTACCGCGGTAAATTCGCCGTTCAACTTGATTTGTTTGTCCTGTGCCGCAGGGCCGGTTCCGATCCAGACATACTTGTCAGGCCGATCAGCACCATCCTGCACATCTGCAATATCGCGCAGGAACACCGGCTTGCCTTCTGAGACGCCAACTACCAGTTGCCTCACTTCACCGGCATTGCTCAAAAAGCTGCCAGTTTGTACCAGCACTTCGCGGTTATCCCTCACCAGGCTTCCGGCATTTCGCGATACGTTGGAGGATTGCAGTGCTGCGCGCACATCCCGCATGGATAGCTGGTATGCATTCATGCTTTCCGGATCCAGCAAAACCCGCACCATGTGTTGCGTTGCCCCCAGCGTAACCACTTCTCGGGTGCCGGGGACACGCTTCAATTCCGTTTCGATGGCATGAGCCACGTGGGTCAATTCCAAGCTACCGCCAAGCTCCTGCTCGCGCCACAGGGTCAACGCCACAACCGGAACATCATCTATACCCTTGGCCTTGATAATAGGTTCTGCAACAGACAGTGTTGGCGGAAGCCAATCCGAATGCGAACGAACCACGTCATACAACTTGACCAGAGATGGAACATGTTCTTCACCGACCTTGAATTGCACGGTAATGATCGCCATGCCTGGTTGCGATACCGAATAAACATGGTCTACACCGGCGATTTGAGACAATACCTGTTCCGCAGGGGTTGCCACGGTTTGCGCTACGTCCTTTGCAGATGCGCCCGGGTAGGCAATCATCACGTTCGCCATGGTAACGTTGATCTGCGGTTCTTCCTCGCGCGGCGTCACCAGCACTGCAAACACACCAAGCAAAGCTGCTACCAATGCCAGCAATGGCGTCATCTGCGAGTGCAGAAATATTTTTGAGATGCGTCCAGAAATGCCCATGATTATTTGATTCCAGAATATGGAGATTGATGCTCGTCGAAAACCCTATTCGGCAGGCTCAGCTTGTCAATTTTTGCTGATGCCCACCTTGACGGGATCCAGAGCTACTTTTTCACCAGGATTCAACCCTGCCAGCACTTCCACTGATCCATTGGCTGTAGTTTCTCCCAGTCTCACCTGGCGTAGCTTGACACCGCCATTTTCATCGACGACATATACCGCGACTACCTCACTGCGACGCAGCACCGCTCTATCGGGTATCACCAGTTTGTTGGCTTTGCCTACGACAAAATGCGCCCGCACGAACATACCCGGGTACACCCCCGGCTCATCCTTGGGCAGATAGACACGCACTTGGGTGCTATGGGTACGCGCATCAGCCAGCGGCTGGATGATTGTCGAAGCCGCTTTGACCCATCGTTTCAACGATGGCACCTCCACCATTACCTTGGGATGCAGGCCGACCTCTGACAATTTGTACTGGGGGACGCTCACCACTACACGCATCTCCGCCGGATCGAAGCCAATCATCATTGGCTTGCCTGGGGTGACCATCTCTCCCACTTCGACCAGTCGCGCCGCAACTACACCGCTATAGGGTGCTACAACTGCACTATATCCATGGGCAAGGCTTGCTTGGCCCGCACCCGCCTCACTCGCGGCAGCCTGCGCACGTGCAACCTGGTAATCAGCTTGTGCCTTGTCCAGCGCGGACTGGCTGATGAACTTCTGTTCGTATAGCTGCTTGGATCGCTCGTAATTGGCCTTGGCGTTCTGCAACGTGGCTTGCGCCTGCAGGACTTGTGCGTTACTGCTCGCCAAAGCTTGTGCTGTCTCGCGCTCATCGATGCGCAGAATCACCTGGCCTTTGTTGACCCGGCTCCCGACATCAAAATTGATCTCCTTGATGCGCCCGCTGATTTGCGCGGACACGGTGGATTGACGCGTCGCCTCTACCAATCCTTCAATACTAAAGGTCTGCTCAACTTCTCGATACTGCACGGAAGCAACCTGGAGTTGTTCAGCCGCGTGTACGTTTGCCAAATACAGCAGCAAAGAAAATATCAATGATTTTTTCAAAGCAATCACCCCATTTACAATTTAGTATATAAGCATATACTAATATATTTCGAGGGTCAACCTTTAAATTACGCAAAATACGTCGCGCATCATTCCGACGAGCTTCAGGGTACGCAAATCACCAATGCGATAATAGACCCGGTTCGCGTCCTTGCGTGTCGCTAAAACGCCCTTGTCGCGCAAAATTGCGAGATGCTGAGAAATATTGCTCTGGGTCGTACCCACCTGATCAACAATCTCCTGAACACTGATTTCCTGATCACCCAGCACACACAGAATTTTCAGGCGCAACGGATGTGCGATTGCCTTTATAGCCTGTGCGGCCAGTTGTATATCTTCATCTCTATCTATCAGTTTGTTTGCCATATTTGTTTCACCGATAATCATGCTCGCCATGTATTGAATATATTTCCAGGTATCCGGCCAACCGCACAGTACCCGCACGCCAACTCATTAGATGAAGCCGGACAATTCGGCTAGAATGCTGTTTTATCAAATTACCATGTGCTTATATTCTACATCAATGAATGTCATCCCAGTATTGCTCCTTATCCTCGACGGTTTTGGTTATCGCGAGGATCCCGATCACAATGCCATTATGGCCGCCCGAAAACCTAATTTGGACAGATTATGGAATGATTATCCTCATACCCTGATCAACGCATCAGAAAAATTCGTCGGTTTACCGTCGCTGCAAATGGGCAACTCCGAAGTCGGTCATCTCAACATAGGTGCGGGTCGTGTTGTATACCAGGATCTTAGCCGCGTCGACCTGGAAATCGAGGATGGCAGCTTCTTCACCAACCCGGCGTTGACCAAGGCGATTTCATCTGTAATACAACATAACAGCGCGTTGCACATCATGGGGTTACTTTCGCCCGGTGGTGTGCACAGCCACGAGAACCACATCTTTGCGATGTTGGAGATGGCTGCTCGCAACGGTCTCAAGAATATCTATGTGCATGCATTCCTTGACGGTCGCGACACTCCACCCAAAAGCGCCGCCCAATCCTTAAAGTTGTTGCAGGAAAAATGTTCCGAATTGGGTGTGGGGCGGATCGCCAGCATAACCGGACGTTATTTCGCAATGGATAGAGACAATCGCTGGGAGCGCGTTCAATCGGCATATGAATTGCTTACGCTAGGCAAGGCCGGATTTACAGCGGATGATGCCTTGAGAGGACTCGAGTCAGCATACGCACGCGGTGAATCGGATGAATTTGTCAAACCCACCTCCATCGTTCCCAGCGGGACAACGGCAGCCACGATGCAGGATGGCGACGCAGTCGTATTTATGAATTTCCGTGCCGACCGCGCCCGTGAAATCACGCAAGCAATAACAGACACCACTTTCAGTGGATTCGCGCGCGTTTCCATACCAAAGCTGTCCTGCTTCGTTACGCTAAGCCGTTATGGGGACGACTTTGATCTGCCCTGTGCCTATACCCCGGAGCCGATACACAACGGTTTTGGAGAATATGTTTCCAGCCTTGGGTTGAAGCAATTGCGTATCGCTGAAACCGAGAAATATGCGCATGTTACTTATTTCTTCAACGGCGGCAGGGAACAACCCTATCCAGGAGAAGACCGAATTCTTGTGCCATCACCCAAAGTTGCCACATACGACCTTAAGCCTGAGATGAGCGCGTTTGAGGTGACAGACAAACTTGAGGCCGCCATTCTTGGCCGAAAATATCATGCCATTATCTGCAACTATGCCAACGGTGACATGGTCGGCCACAGCGGCAACATGGGCGCAGCCACCAAAGCAATCGAAGCACTAGATATGTGTATAGGTCGCGTGGTCGACGCAATGCTTTCCATCGGCGGCGAAATCATCATCACCGCAGACCACGGCAATGCGGAACAAATGATTGATCGCAACACTTTTCAGGCACATACTGCACACACTTTGAATCCGGTACCGTTCCTGTACATCGGTCGTAAAGCCAAACTTGCTGATGGCGGCGCCCTGCGTGATCTGGCACCCAGCCTGTTAACCATGATGGGCTTGCCACAACCCGAAGAAATGACCGGACACAGCCTGATCCAGATGACAGGAGACAAATGACGGGAGATAAATTGTCATTTGAAAATACCGCTATCAATGCAAAGAAAAATGAATGTAAAAGGCGTTTTTTCGTTTGGTTACGCAGCGTTCCCTTTCTTTTTTTTTCTGCTTTAAGCCTCCAGTTTTCATCCTGCTGTTTTGCGGCTGATTCAGAGCGACATGAGGAACTGGAAAACCTGCGCAAACGCATCGCTGCCATGCAACTCGAAATGGACAGGACCAGCGAGTCGAAGTCGGAAGCTGCAGATGCATTGCGCGAGTCAGAGCGGGCCATCAGCAGTATCAATCGCAAGCTTTCCAAGCTCGCCGCACAACAGCGTGCAGCGGATCACAAACTCGGCACTCTGCAAGAGCAACAGCAAAAATTTAATGCAGATATAGCCCAGCAACAGGTCCTGCTTGGTAAATTATTGTATCAGCAATATCTCGGCGGCAAACAGGAATACTTAAAGCTGTTATTGAATAATCAGGATCCCAATCAGGTCGCTCGCGACTTGCACTATTACCAATACATCGCTCGCAACCGGACAGTCTGGCTTGCCTCCTTGCGTGACGACCTTGCTGAACTGAATGCAATCGGCACCGAAGCGCGCGATCAACGCGCAGAATTAGCCTCATTGCGCGCAGAACAAGCGGCGCAAAAAAAATCACTGGAACAGGAGAAGCATTCCCGGCAACGTATGCTGAGCAAGATATCTCTGCAACTTCGCCAGCAGCGCCGCGAGATCAACCGATTGCAACGCGATGAGAACCGTTTGGCGCAACTGGTCGAAAAAATAACCGAAATGCTTGCGCAACCCAAATCCAAATCGCTGTTCCGCAATGACAATCTGCCTGACAACCGCTTTGATGACAGCCCTTTTGACCAACTCAAGGGAAGACTGACGCTGCCGGTCAGAGGAGAGATCACCAATCGGTTCGGCACATCGCGGCCCGAAAGTACTGTTAAATGGAAAGGTCTGTTTCTCAGAACTTCCAGCGGACAATCTGTCAAAGCTATCGCCGCCGGGCAGGTCGTGTTCGCCGATTGGCTGCGTGGTTTTGGCAACCTTCTTATTATCGATCATGGCGACGGTTATATGAGCTTGTATGGCAACAATGAAGCACTCTATAAGGAAGTTGGAGATATATTGCGCGGCGGCGATACCATTGCCACGGTTGGCAACAGCGGCGGCAACGAGAATTTCGGTTTATACTTCGAACTGCGCCATAAGAGCAAACCGCTCGACCCGCTAAAGTGGCTGGCAACAAAACTACATTGAGGAAATTATGCGTCTTTTGGAAAAAGCTGGTCTGGTCGGTTTAGGTCTGGTTTCGGGTATCGCGGTCAGCCTGCATTTCGCAGCGATTGCCGACAAGGATACTGTTGCTACGCCGCTTCCTGTCGAGGAATTGCGCGCATTCACAGAGGTTTTTGGTCGTATCAAGAACGATTATGTCGAGTCGGTCACTGACAAGAAACTGATCACTGAAGCCATCACCGGTATGCTGAGCGGCCTAGATCCGCATTCTGCTTATCTTGATGCCGATGCATTCAAGGAACTGCAAGTTGGCACACATGGCGAATTCGGCGGACTTGGTATTGAGGTCGGCATGGAGGACGGCTTGGTTAAAGTAGTTTCTCCGATAGAGGATACTCCCGCTTTCAATGCAGGCATCAAGAGCGGGGACCTGATCATCAAGCTGGATGACACACTGGTCAAGGGCATGACGCTCGAAGATGCGGTCAAGCGCATGCGCGGAAAACCAGGCAGCAAGATCACGCTGACCATCACTCGCAAGAATGAGCCGAAGTTGCTGACCTTTACCATTACGCGCGCTGTCATTAAAGTACAAAGCGTGAAATCCAAGCTGATTGAACCCGGTTACGGGTTCATCCGCATCACCCAATTCCAGGATAAAACCGGCGAGAATCTCGCTACTGCGCTTGAAAATCTTTACAAGGAGAACAAGGGATCTCTGAAAGGCCTTGTGCTGGACCTGCGCAATGATCCGGGCGGTTTGCTCACCGGCGCGGTGGGAGTATCAGCTGCGTTCCTGGACAAGGACGCACTGGTTGTATATACCGAAGGTCGCACCGACGATGCAAAGATGCGCTTGACAGCCAGCCCCGAGAATTATCTGCGCGGCAATGGCAATACGGACTACATCAAGAATATTCCGGATGCCGTCAGGAGTGTTCCCTTGGTCGTGCTGGTGAATGGCGGTTCGGCTTCGGCCTCTGAAAT
>Ga0224495_10002982_pt1 | contig 10663 bp, 4 predicted proteins | sample SF_Jul11_sed_USG_FD_168128 | JGI IMG/M metagenome (GOLD analysis project Ga0224495, IMG submission 168128) | Sediment microbial communities from San Francisco Bay, California, United States - SF_Jul11_sed_USGS_4_1 | ecosystem: Environmental > Aquatic > Marine > Sediment | place: USA: California...
CCTGAGACTGGGTACCCCGGACATCATGGAATTCAAGGTGGATACCGTCCAGGAGATTTTCAACCGGTATTTCCAGTGCCTGGAGTGGCAGGGCGATTCCTGCCTGAACTGGATCGAAGTGGACAGCACCAAGGCCTATGATTCCTCCTCCAGTGAGATAATCGATGTGGTCAAGGGGAACATTGATACGGCCGGGACACTCTGCTCCGGGTGGGAGTATATGCGCGTGCAGTCGGAGTCGGGTGATGGACTGGACATGCGGATAACCGGCGCGGCCGACTGGTTCGGGGCGCCATATACCCCGGGCGTATCACCCCAGCAGGGCGGCGTCCTGTTCAAGGTTCTGGGGGACGTTTTCGACATTGCGGATACCGTCGAAGACCGAACGGTGATCATCACCATCGAGCACGGCTTTTTCGATGATCTGATTATATCGGGTGAGGACGGATCCGCGATAGGTATGTATACCAGGGAGGTGGTCGACAGTAACTGCTATCTCTGTACCCAGTGGGCCGGAGATTCGTGCCTGAACTGGGAGCGCAAGTCGGTGCCGCCGTGGGACTGGTGCGATGTCGACACGATTAACCAGGCCTACCTGGACACCAGCGAAGTTATTCCCATCGATGGTGCTCTGACCGTGCTCAATCCCTCGGGATGCTGCACGGGCACCAGAGGCAACGCGAACAACGATGGGGACGACAAGGTTAATATATCTGACGTTACTTTTTTAACTACTTACCTGTTTGGTATACCGAGCGGACCGCCTCCGGAATGTCCGGAGGAGGGGAATGCCAACGGGGACCCCGAAGAGAAAACCAATATTTCCGATGTTACTTACCTGATTAACTACCTTTTCGGCATTCCTTCCGGACCGCCGCCACCGGCCTGCCCATAGAGGCCGCGAGAGAGTATGGATGTAACAAGTGTTTTTGGGAAACCGAAACACATTAGAACGGATACTGAACGTACGCCTAACAGATGTTAAACATGGGTGATACCGGTTGAAACCGTCCAGTACGGGCAGGCCTCGGTCCCTCTGCGTGAAGGGCCGTTCAGCCGGCCCCGAGGCATGACGGAGAACGACCGCACCCCGGAGTTGAAAAATATAAGGAGGACAACTAGCCGCCACTTTCTTGCAAGGTGGCACTAACTGTTAACCCTTTAGCAATGAGAGGAAAGGAGGATTCCTAAAAGAGGTATTTATGGCACGCGCTCAGTTGAAAGAACAGTTTAATTATTCTTCCTATCTCGGCTCAGGTTTTTCTTGGGTTTGTTGGCTCTCACCTGAGGAGAATATCGAGCGAGAGTTGAGGGGGAAAAAAATAAGAATAATATAGGCTGTTATGCAATGCAGTTGATAACGATCTAAATAGGAGACGAAAATGAGACGCACTTCATTTATCGTTGCATTTGCAGCAATCGTTCTTTCATTTGGGCTTGCTTATGGTGGTCTCGGTTCAATGAGCCTCGATCACGTTGACAACAACTTCAGTTATGCCGGTCCGGTTACGGTCGGTGATACCATCAAAGCCGGTTACCAGATCTCTTTCTGGATTCGCTGGACGAACGACTGCGGTGCCAATATCCGCGGCGCTTCCAATGGATTCAGGGTCTACTCGGCTGATGCCCAGTGGTATAAGACGGATGGCGGCGCGGGCGGTTTTACGTGGGTTCCGTGGCTGGATCTCACCACGATTCCGCCGACTCTCTATGTCGTCTATCCCGGCTGGCAGTACCTGTTCGACAACAGCCTGGACCAGAACCCCTATGGCGTCGATGGTATCGGAGCTGATACTATCGGTTTCGCCGGCAGCCAGAAGTATGGCGGCGGTGTTCCGGATGGGTTCTCCGAGGTCGTCTACAAGATTTCGTTCTTTGTAGATGTGGCCGATTCCAACGAGACCCTGTGTCTTGACTCATCCTTCTACCCGCCGACCAACGAATGGCTGTGGTCGTCAGATACACTCGACCCGATTAATCCGGGTACGGGTGACATCTTCCCGGCCTGGGGCGGTCCGTACTGCTTCACCATTTTCAAGGTCCCAAACCTCCCTCCGGAGATCACTAATTGCAGTCCTCTGCCCAGCTTCGATCACTGTCTGCTGGCGACCTATGACTTCAATGCTTCCGATCCGGAAAGTGATCCTTTCACTTTCCACATGGCCTCCGGCCCTGGAATCATTGACGCCAACACAGGTGAGTGGTCATATCAGCCGACTCTCGGCGATGTGAGCGCCAGCCTGAGCATCGGGGTCTATGCCGACGATGGTCAGCCCGGTGGTACCTGCAATCTGTCGCTGAGCTTCACGAACCAGGCTCCGACCTTTGCCAGTGGCTGCGGTCAGACTGTCGTGAAGAGCGGCGGCGAAACGGCTACTGCTACCCTCAAGGGTAACAAGGTCGACTGCGATCCGTTCACGATGTCCATCACTAACGTGACGCCGACGCCGGTTGGTGGTTACAGTATCGACGATATCGGTGGCGGTTTCTGGACGATCACGTTCCTGACTGACGCCACAGATGGCGGGAATTACTATGACTTCACAGTTGAGATTACCGATGGTAACCTCAGCAACACCTGTCATGTCTTCTTCGACATCGTCATTGGCGCTCCGATCAAGATCGCGATGCCGTTCTGCGACGGCGACGATGTGGCCTATCAGGGAATGCACTACTATCTCCCTGTTGACATGGTCAAGTCGGCGTACCCAATCGGTGGTTTCAACATTCTGATCGCTTATGACGCTTCGGTGTTGAGCTTCCAGAAGGCCATCGAAGGTCCGGACTTCTACGTGCCCGGCTGCGGTTGGGAGTATTTCACGTACCGTTACGGCCCGGATGGCAACTGCGGTAACGCCTGCCCGAGCGGTCTGCTCAGAGTAGTCGGTATTGCCGAGACGAACAACGGCGACAACCATCCGGATTGCTTTACTCCGGATCCGTTGCCGGCCACGATGTTCACGCTCGACTTCCTGGTCTCGAACGATCGTACGTTCGAGTGTCAGTGCATCCCGGTCCGGTTCTTCTGGACCAAGTGCGACGACAACTCGCTGTCGAGCGACGACGGTAACAAGCTGTACATCTCGGCGGGTGTCTTTGACGGGGCGTTCCCGGATGTCGACATCCATAAAGTTGATGTCGGCTATCCGACCTACCTGGGTGCCCAGGACGAGGATTGCTTCGTCGGTGACAGGGACAAGGTGCCGTTCCGCGAGATCGACTTCGTCAACGGCGGTATCCAAATCGCCTGCGCCGACTCGATCGACGTTCGCGGTGACATCAACCTGAACGAGATTCCGTACGAAATCGCTGACGCGGTTCTGTTCAGCAACTACTTTGTGTATGGCATTGGTGTCTTCACCAAGAACCTGCAGGGTCAGATTGCTGCTTCCGATGTCAACGCCGACGGAATCGCTCTTTCGGTTGCTGACCTGGTATACCTGATTCGTGTTGTTGTCGGCGACGCTCTGCCGTATCCGAAGCTGAACCCGGTTCTGACCTCCTACTCGGTATCCGCTAACGGTACCATTAATGTAGAAGGCGAGATGGGTGCTGCGGCGATTACGGTCGCGGGCGACGTCGTACCGACTCTCCATGCCACTAATATGGAGATGAAGTACAGCTCCGATGGTCTGAACACCCGGATACTGGTCTGGAGCACCGAAGCCAATGAGACCTTCAGTGGCGCATTCATCACTGTTAACGGTAATGTTACCAGTCTTGAGATGGCTACGTACGAAGGTGCCCCGGTAGTCGCCAAAGAGACGCTGCCGAGTGACTTCGGTCTGTCCCAGAACTATCCGAACCCGTTCAACCCGGCTACTGTCATTGAGATGGCTCTGCCGGTGGCGAGCGACTACACCCTGACCATTTACAACGTAACCGGTCAGGAAGTTGCGAGCTTCAGCGGGCATGCTGATGCTGGTTCGCACAGCATCACATGGAATGCTGTCAACGAGGCTTCCGGAATCTACTTCTATAAGCTGGATGCCGGTAACTTCACTGCTACCAAGAAGATGGTTCTTCTGAAGTAAGCAGAACACACTTGACTTTCGCCCCGGAAAGGTTAAATTCCTTTCCGGGGTGAAAAAGAATGAAGAGGAGGAAGGCAAGATAGAATTTGATAAGGATCGTCTGAAAGACACAGTCGAAAATGGAGACGTATTGGATGACCATGAGATTTAGCGGGACCGCTTTGGTATTGATTTCAATGGTCATTTTTTTGCAGATGAATCGGCTGTATACCGGGGTAGACGGGCTACTTTTGCAAGACGCTGCATGTTTGCACAAAATAAGTAAGGTCCTGAAGGAAGGCAATTTAATCCTCACCATTTCTTCTCGTGTTTACTGCAGGGGGGACCGAATCGTCTGAGTGTTAAAGGATTTGAGAACGGACTTTGAATCCTTGTAAGGGATTACGGTACTTGCCCTTAAACGGACTTAAACGTTGAAAGAAAAATTGGCTGAGCTGAGTCGCTGAGACCTGCCGGGCTCAGGTGACTCGCCAAGTAAATTTGGTGTCTGGTCTGGGAATTGCTCAGATAGGCTGTGACAAGGTCTCGGGAGTGAGGACTAAATTTGGTGAGTAATTGGCGCTATAAGGAGTTAACCCTGGTGCTGTTGTTTTTTTGCGCAACCGGCCTCGCTTCGGCTCAGAACAAGCTGGAGCAGAATATGGCCACTGCCGATGTCAATCAGCCACCGGCCATTGCTACACTGCCGCCCCAGTACGTTCTCGAGGGCGAGCGGCTGGTGATGGATATCGGCGCGTCTGATCCTGACGGAGACGAGTTACACATCGTCTGCAGCGGTCGACCGGTCGGCGCTTCCTTTGCGGACAACGGCGACGGCACCGGCAGTTTCTCCTGGACGCCCGGCTTTACAGGTCCTAACTCCGCCGATGCCTCACCGCTGGTGGTGACCTTCTGGGTCAGCGACGGCCAGGTGGCCATGGAAAGGGATGTGACGATAAATGTCATCAACAGAAACCGCCGACCGGTTGTGACGGTGCCGCAGACAGCGGCTTTTGAGGCCGGAACGACTCTGAGTTTGCCGGTGGCGGCCACTGATGCCGACTTCGAGCCATTGAGCTGGGTCGTCGAGGGATTGCCATTGGGCGCTGCTTTTGACGGCGGCAACCCGGGGGAAGTGACCTGGACGACGCAGCTTGGCGACAGCGGGTCAGCCCAGATCGTTTTCATCGCCTCGGACCCCCAGGGCGCCGCCGACACCGGCGTGGTCTCGGTGACCATCCTGGCGGTGTCGATGTTCGCCCTGAGCCTGGATGCGGCCAGCGGCTACCCGGGCGACCGGGTGCCCTTTGGAGTGACTCTTGACAACAAAGAGTCCGTGTCATCGTTCAATCTCCTGGTAAGGTATGACGCCACCATTCTGGTCCCGAGCGGGATGACGGTTGACGGTACAAGGGCGTCCGATTTCGAGTATTTTACCTTCAATTACATAGCTGACGGAAATCCCGGCGATATAAGAATAATCGGCGTAGCCGACGAGTTTGTGGGCGGTATCACGCCGCCTCTTGACGCCGGTGTCGGCCCGATATGCCTCTGGAAATTCCGTATCTCGTCAAATATCAGCTATTCCGGAATGTCGGTCCCGGTCAGGTTCATCTTCCTGGACGATATGTTGCAGGATGACAATACCCTGACAGACGCCCAGGGCATCAAGATAGAGCAGACAGCCATCGATTATTTCGACGGGCACGTCGACATTCTTGAGTTTGGCAAGGTCGAGATAGGCGATATCAATCTGAACGGCCTGGCCTTCGAAATCAGTGACGCCATCTATTTCTCCAATTTCATCATGAACCCGGCGGTGTATCCCATGAACCCGCTGCAGATGGCCAATTCCGACATAAACCGCGACGGCCTGGCAGCCACTATCGCCGACCTGGTAGCCCTGATCAACATCATAGTGGATGGTTATCACGGCGGTTTTAAGCCGCAGAATACACCCGATCTCAGTGCCGAGTGGACCTGGCGCGTTGAAGAGGAAGGCGTTGTCTTCGCGTACGACGCGGCGTTTGATGTCGGGGCGGTCTTTATGACCATTACGACCGGCGGCGCTATTGCCGCCGATGTGAAAAGCTTTGATGAGAACATGACGGTCGCGTCCCGCCAGGACGGCGGGGAACTGCGGATACTTGTCTACAGCCTGGAAGGATACCGGATGTCCGAGGGGCAGCGCGACTTTTTGATGGTTGCGGGTCTTGGCGACTGGGAGGCGATATCGGTCAGTATGGCCAGCGCCGACGGTCGGCCGGTGGATCTATCGAAGCGGGCCCACAAGGAGGTTTCCGTGCCGGCCCGTTTCACGCTCGAGCAGAATTACCCGAATCCTTTCAACCCTGAAACACGGGTTGATTTCAGTTTGCCGGAAAACACTCATGTCGCCCTGACAGTGTTCAATGTTCTGGGCCGTGAGGTCAAGATACTTATCAACGATGATTTGACTGCCGGTCCCCACAGCGCCGTCTGGGACGGGACCGATGGCAGCGGCCGGGCCGTTGCCTCCGGTGTTTATTATTACCGTCTGGATACGGCGGTGGGCTCTGCGAGCCGCAAGATGGTGCTCCTTAAGTGAGAGCCGGCAGACGCGAGTTGGAAATAAGTACTTTGGAGGAAGTAATGAGATTGTTGAAGATTCCCCTTATCATTCTGGTAATACTCTTAGCGTTGACAGGCCTGTCGCTGGCCCAGGGCTCCAGCTACCTGGTATGTGGGTCCATTGACGAGTCGTCTGTTGACACCGTGCGGCAGAACCTCTTCCGTGGCGTCCCCGGCGATACCGTGTGGGCGCCGTTTTACATGGCCAGTGACTCTGCCGTCACCGGTTTCAAGATGCTCATCACGTGGGACGACACATACCTCACTCCATGCATCCAGACCGCCCCGGGTGTTAACGGCTTGATTGTCAACAAACTGGAAGGCCGCTTTCTGAATATCGATTCTTCCAAGACCGATCCTTACACCGGCGATAAACTATACGATACGACCACAGATTTTTCGGCCCAGTTATCCCTGAACCCGTTTGACGAGGGGGCTATTCTGGCCGCCTACAACCTGGGTATCCCGGCCGACTCCGTGCCGAAAGCGACAGCGCCCGGGGAGGGCATTATCTTTCGGCTGGCTTTCGAGGTTGACTCCACCATGCCGCATAAGGCCCAGGCCGAGTTCGGATTCCACGAAGTAAACGAATTCTACATCGACACGGCCACGGGATTCCCGGTCTACCTCGACTGTCGGCGGACGGAACTGGCTCTTGCCTTCAATGATGGCACGGTAACCTCCTACCCGACCCTGATCTCCACTTACTTCGAGGCCGATACGGCCTACAAACCGACGCCGCAACCGGTTATCAACACCTTCTACGCCAGTCCCACGAACGTTGTCGCGGGAGGCAAATCGACACTATTCTGGGATGTTGACAGCGCCACGTCGGTGAGCATCACCGGTGTTGGAACCGTGGCGATATCCGGGCAGGCGGATGTGTTCCCGACCGTCACGACCACTTATACGCTGACAGCCGTGAATTTGGACAAACAGGCCAGCAGGTCCGTGACGGTCACAGTCGGGACCACCCCGGATAACAACAACCCGGTCATAAGTCTGACGCCCAACCAGAGCGTCTATGAAATAGAGCAAGGGGAAACAGTCTCATTTACGGTCACGGCGACCGACATAGACAACGACGTCATAACTCTCAGCGCGACATCGCTGCCCAATAACGCCACCTTCACCCAGGTTATCGGTGCGGGTACGGTCAGCAGCGGTTTCAGCTTCACACCGGATATCACGCAGATAGGGACCTACTCGGCCATTTTCGGCGCCACCGACAATCGCGGCGGCAGTGCCAGTCCCAGATCCGTCTCTATAGTAGTAACAGAAATAGAGCAGGATCGTCTGTTTACCACCTCGGCGCCGGGACAGGCGCCGGTCGGCGGCATTCCGGGCAAAACGTCGATATTCATGCCCATTAACCTGGTGACGGCCCAGACGGTTTTCGGCATTCAGTACGACTTTTCCTACAATTATCTGCTGTTCGACGTCGATTCCATCCTCGTGACGACCCGCACGCCCGATTATGTCGTCTACGACAACATCGGCGCCACCCCCGGACAGATCCGGGTGGTCGCTTTCGGTCTGGCCAACGAGCCGATCATTACCGACGACACTACCACCGCCGTGCTCTATACGGTCATGTCGATCGACCCCAGCGCGACGGCAGGTGACTATCCGGTGTATATCGACAACGGATGGGAATCGGTCAATCCCGACCCGGATTATCCGTCCCTGCCGCTGCTGACCGATTCGGGTGTGATCCAGGTTGACCGCTACGGCGATGTAAACCTCGACAAAATGGTCAACGTGGGCGATATGGTCAATGTCGTGGCATATATCATCGGGAATTTCGGCCTTTCCGGCCGGCAGTTCGACGTGGCCGACGTGGTTATCAACAGTGTTGTCGATGTTTTTGACCTTGTCGCAATCATTAATTACGTCGTTTTCGCCACTCCGTTTTCACCATCCCCCGCCCAGACTCTGGAGGGCGAAATTGCCAAGGTGTCGCTGGACTATGATGATGTGTCGGCCGGAGGTTCCGATCTTATGGTCGTTCGTTCCGAGCTGCCGGTTGAAATCGCCGGCGTGGAGCTGGAAATTGCCTATGATCCCAAGGCGGTCGTGATGGACGATCCGCTGCCGACGGCTGATGTCGACAAGCTGACCCTGACATACAGGGATAACGGCACCGGGAAGATGAAGGTTCTGTTGTATTACAACGCCAAGGATCTTATCAGCATCGGCCTGGCCGACCTGGTGCAGATACCAATAAACGCGAAATCCAATATAGTGGCCGGAGACAAGTCGCAGATAAGGCTGAGCAAAGCTCTTTTGTCAACATCTTCGGCACAGGCGGTTCAGGTGGATGGCGTCGATGCCCCTCTGCCTTCGACCTTTGTTCTTTACCAGAACTATCCCAATCCATTTAACCCGACCACAACGGTCGAGTTTTCGCTAAGCGCCGCCGCCGATGTCAGACTGGACATCTATAATATTCTGGGGCAGAGGGTTACAACCCTCCTTGATGAAAAGTTACCTTCAGGAAGTCACCGCGTGGTCTGGGACGCCACGAACGGCGACGGCCAGCGCGTCGCCACCGGCGTCTACCTGTACAAACTCCAGGTGGATTCCGACAAAGAAACCAAGAAGATGATGTTCCTGAAGTAACGCTTACAGGGTAGATGGTATGATTATGAGGAGATTGATAATAGGCCTCTTGGCCTTGACTGCAATGGCGGTTTCGGTCGGCGCTCAGAGCGCATCCCCGGTCCTTGATCCGATTGGCTCGAAGTCAACAGACGAAAACGTTAATCTCAATTTCAATATCTTGGCCACCGACGCCGACTCCACAATACCGGTGCTCAGCACGTCGACACTTCCCACCGGAGCCGATTTCACCAATAACCTTGATGGTACCGGCACTTTTGATTGGACGCCCACCTACGCCGATTCCGGCAGTTACACCGTGATGTTCTACGCTGCTGATGCCATCACATCCGACGTGGATTCTGAGCTCGTCACTATAGTAGTCAACAACGTCAATCGACTCCCGGTCCTGGCCTCTATCGGTGACAGAGCCACCGACGAAGGTGTGCAGCTGACGTTTGCGACTTCCGCCAGTGATCCCGACGGTAACACACCGGTGATGACGATGTTCTCAGCGACGCTCCCCGGTGCGGCGAGTTATATAGATAATGGTGACGGCACGGGCAGTTTTGACTGGACGCCGACCTTCGGCGATTCGGGCAGCTATTTAGTGACGTTCTATGCCACCGACAGTGTGTTTGCCTCGGCGGTGGACTCCGAGCAGATCACGATTACGGTTAACAATGTCAACCAGTACCCGGTCCTGGCTTCTATCGGCGATAAGGCGACCGACGAGGGTGTGCAGCTGGCCTTCACGACTTCGGCCTCCGATCCCGACGGTAACACGCCCGTAATGACGATGTTCTCGGCGACTCTCCCTGGGGCGGCGAGTTATGTAGATAACGGTGACGGTACGGGCAGTTTTGACTGGACGCCGACCTTCGGCGATTCGGGCAGCTATTTAGTGACATTCTATGCTACCGACAGTGTCTTTGCCACGGCGGTGGATTCCGAGCAGATCACGATTACGGTTAACAATGTCAACCAGTACCCGGTCCTGGCTTCTATCGGTGACAAAGCCACCGATGAGGGTGTGCAGCTGGCCTTCACGACCTCGGCCAGCGATCCCGACGGTAACACGCCGGTAATGACGATGGCGTCTGTGACGCTCCCCGGTGCGGCGAGTTATGTAGATAATGGTGATGGTACGGGCAGTTTTGACTGGACGCCGACATTTGGTGATTCGGGCAGCTATTTAGTGACATTCTATGCCACCGACAGTGTCTTTGCCACGGCGGTGGATTCCGAGCAGATCACGATTACGGTCGGCAATGTCAACCAGTACCCGGTCCTGGCTTCTATCGGTGACAAAGCCACCGATGAGGGTGTGCAGTTGACCTTTACTACCTCGGCGAGTGATGCCGATGGCAATACCCCGATTATGACAATGGCGTCGGCGACTCTCCCCGGAGCGGCGAGTTATATAGATAATGGTGACG